>ERZ791919.703-NODE-703-length-34005-cov-10.481944_pt1 | contig 34005 bp, 30 predicted proteins | sample MGYA00510137_ERZ791919 | MGnify/ENA primary metagenome ERZ791919 (study PRJEB30046, sample SAMN00792059) | human gut metagenome | study: EMG produced TPA metagenomics assembly of the A metagenome-wide association study of gut microbiota in type 2...
CCCCTTCGCTGGCCGGCCGCCTGCCGCATGAACTCAGCGGCGGGCAGGTGCAGCGGGCCTGCATCGCCCGGGCGCTGGCCGCACGGCCGTCCTTCCTGGTGCTGGATGAGGCCGTGAGCTCGCTGGATGTCCCGGTACAGGTACAGGTGCTGGAACTGCTGCGGGACATACGCAACGACATGACCTGCCTGTTCATCACCCATGACCTGCAGGCCGCGACGCTGGTCTGTGACAGTCTGCTGGTCCTGGATCAGGGCCGCTGTGCGGAGCATCTGCCGGTATCGCGGCTGGGGAGCGCCCGCAGCCCGCGCTTGCGGCGGATGCTGGAAACGGTCGTCCCCTTCCGCTCCGCTTGGGACGGGAGCCGTGACGAGGGCGACGGGGCGGAGGATGCCGACGGTACAATGCCGCGCGGAACGGGGGACAGAACGCAGGGCTCTCCGGCATAACGCATCCTGCGGGCAGGACGGCATGGAGAGACCTCAGATTGACGACGCGGTACCGGTGGAAGATGACCGGCCGCATCCCGCCATGAGGCGGGCAAGACTGCATGATCGTGCCGTGGGGAAAAGGGGCGGATTCCAGGACCGGGACAGCCGATCCCCGCGCGGCACGGCAAAGGAGCACATGATGGAGCAGACAGCCGGCGCCCCCCGGGGCGCTGTGACGGCCCGGCCTGGGCTCGACGGGCGCATCCGGCGTTACTGGACCCGGCGTTCCGGCGCCTTCGGGCAGGTCCGCCGCGAGGAATTGCACAGTGACAAGTCTTCCCTGTGGCGGGCGGAGATCCTGCCCTGGCTGCCGCGCCGGGAAGATGGTGCCCCCCTGCGCATACTGGATCTGGGCACGGGCGCGGGATTTTTTGCCATCCTGCTGGCGCAGGCTGGCTGTGAGGTCACGGGCATCGATCTGAGCGAGGGGATGCTCGCCCAGGCCGCCGCCCTGGCCGATGAGGCAGGCTGCACGGTGGACTGGCGCTGCATGAGCGCCACGGAGCTGGACTTCGGGGAGGCCGCCTTCGACGGCGTGCTGGCCCGCAACCTGACCTGGACGCTGACGGATCCCGAGGCGGCCTATGCGGAGTGGCTGCGGGTGCTGCGGCCCGGCGGCGTGCTGCTCAACTTCGATGCCGATTACGGGGCCGTGGATTTCACCCGGCTTGCCGACGAGCAGGGGCAGCATGCCCATGCCGACATGGACAGGGCCCTTTTGCAGGAAGGCGAGGCCATCCGCCGGGCCCTGCCCCTGAGCCGCCGGGAGCGGCCGCAGTGGGACATGGAGGCCCTGGCTCGGGCGGGCTTTGTCCGTTGCAGCTGCGATACCGGGCTCGGCGGACGGATCTTCGCCCGGCGGGACGCCACGTACAATCCTGTCCCCATGTTCACCCTGCGCGCGTACCGGCCCTGATCTCCCGCCCCATGGCGGGGATGCGGCGGAGGGGCCTGTTCCCGGCGGGTGCCGGTGTGGCAGAGCATGCAGGAAGGGGATGCCCGTGGAGCATCCCCTTCCTGATATAAAGCCGCGGTGCCGGGGCCCGCGCCCCGCGCCGTGCAGGGCCGCAGGACCATCCTGGTCCCGGCTAGGCGTTTTCGGCCTGGCGCTTTTCCTTGCGGGCCTGCTGGGCCCTTTGGACATTGCGCCGCATCTTGGCTTCGAAATTCCGGGACATGAGCTTCTGCTCGGACGGATAGCCGCAGAGATACTTGTACTCTTCCACATTGATGCCGTGATTGGCCAGATGGCGGGAGGTCAGGGAGCAGGCCGCCTTGCCGCACAGGCAGCAGGTGATGGTGCTGTCGGTGATGGCCTCCGCAGGATCGCAGACCAGGTCGGCCTTGCTGAATATTTTTTTGGGGGCCGGGGCGGGCTTTTTCTCCTCTTCGCCGGGGAGGGGCACGGCCGCGGGGGGCAGGGCGGCAGGCGCGGGTTCTTCGGCTTTCACGGGCTGCTCCGTCTGCGCATTGATGCGGCGCTCGATAGCCATATTGAGAACTTTTGCCTTTTCGTACTGCTCCATGATGAATTCGATGGGCTGATCGCTGTACTTGTTGAAAATAGCGTTGAAAATATCCTTGTCTTCCAGAGCCATGAAGATCCCTCCTTAGTATGGACAGAAAAGAAAGTATATGACTGTCGTTCCTATTTCAAGAGATAAATGTCAGGGAGAGTGTTAGTCACCATATCCGAAAACAGGTTTCTATTCGAGTAAACAAAAGCTATTCTTGATAGGCTAAAAAATAGTACCAAAGAGGTTCAGGCAGCGCGGCACAGGATGGCAGAAGACGATGCGCCTGAAAAGGACGGGCGTTGGCGGAAGGGCAGGAAGGCGCCCAACAAAAAAGCGCTCCTGCCCTCCTGGAAGGCGGGACCGCCTGCCCGGGAAAACACAAGCGCTTCATTGCGTGCGTCTGGTGGTGCCAAACATGGCATGAATGGCGGAGAGGGTGGGATTCGAATTTTTTATATATCTATTTGATAATATTTGATATATTTATTTTAATAAATGTGAATGGTACTCATAAAGGTACGCAAGTAGTATAGAACGAAGAAGGACTACCCCGCAGCAAAGCATCCATCTTTTCCAATCCTGCTGAGTCTCCTGTCTTGTGTCAATGTCAAAAGGTTGGCGAGCTGCCATTTGGGCAAAGAGATGGATATGCCCGGAAGTAGATTCTACAAAGCCATGACATTGAGGGAGGAACAGCACGCTTTTTGATTTAAGGAAAACGTGGTATGCCCGAGGCATAGAGCGTGTAGGATTTTGTGGTATCCCTTAATTGGGGGATGGTTCACAGAGCTTCCTCATCCAGGTGACGGAGAGGAAGAAAGGTGTTTTGTGCGCATCTACACACAGCTCGACACATGGAAAAAATTTCAGGTAGGCAAGCGAGTAGCCCGAAACGGAGCAGACATGGCTGATTATATCTTGAAGCTCTTCGACAGGGAGCTGATTCGATTTTCCGCTAAGGATACCGGTGATATTCCTGAGATCTCCATAACGCACACAGATCAGGATGCTCTGTCACTTATGCCGCTTGGAATGGAAGTGTCGGATAGGGGCCTTGCCCGTTGGCTGAAGCACAGAAAGATTCCCAGGAACAGAGCGTACATCCATTCGTTTCTGGCAAAGACCGGTCTATCTGCGAATAGCACAATGGGCATCATCGACGTCAGCAAGGGGCTTTCTCTCAACGACAGCTACTGGGTTGTACGGGAAGGGGATTCCAAAACCTTTGACCAGTGCAATCTTTACGACAATAAATTCAGCGAGTTGTTAGCCAATATTGCTTTTACCGGCTATGGCAGCTCTGTTCGTACATCTGTAGTATCAAGTCCTGAATTCACAACGAATGGTATGCTTCCCAAGTGCTGGCGCAGGAAATCTGGTAAAATATACCTTTATAAAGGTGGTACTGTAGGGGCATCAAATACAGGAAATGAGCCCTATTCAGAATACTATGCATGGCAGATTGCCAAGATACTCGGTGTGAATGCAATCGAGTATAATATCGCCAAATGGAAATCGAGACTTTGCTCAAAGTGTGAAATTTTCACCAGTAAGGATGTTTCATTTGTTCCTGTAGGCAATATTGTGAAGCAAGGAGGAATGCAGGCAGTTATCGATTACTATGGAACGCTTGATTCTAAGTATAGGGATATGCTGGAGGATATGTTCGTCTTTGATGCTGTCATTGCCAATACTGATCGCCACTTTGGAAACTTTGGTTTCCTTGTGGATGCTGCAACAAATACTCTCAAAGCTCCTGCACCGCTGTTTGATCACGGGAATTCATTGTTTAATTTTGCCTCTCCCATAGAAATGGAGAGTAAGGATGATTTTATTAATTTCGCTGATGTCCAAGCACCAGTGTGTTACAGCAACTTTTTCTCTGTAGCTAAGTCTTGTATGAAGTCAAGACATCGTGAAGGATTACGACATCTCCTAAACTTTAAGCTGAAGAAACATCCTCGTTATAACCTTTCTTCAAAGCGTTTGAAGTATATTGAAATTGCCGTACAGAAGAGAGCATCACTTCTACTTGAAGGGGAGACTCATAGCGAGAGTGAACTGAGCTTCTGGTAGACGAATAGAGAATGAGAAAACCTTTGAGGCTTGTATTAGAAGAATATCCTTCAGAAGTAGGCTACAAGTAGCGTTACAAGGATTCCATAGAAGCTCTTTATGATCCGAAGAGACGGTTCAAGCTATGGAAATCTTCTCTCAATCAGGGAAAAAATGGTGTAGAGCGAATTTTTAGCGGAAAAATCGGATAAAAAATGCTGTCCCCTCTCCTCAAACTGCTAGTCAGCTATGGTGCATAGGTAAGCTTTGAAGGCTCTCTGCTTACATAAGAGCGATACTTTTGTGATATAGTTTCCGTCAAATGAGAATAAAAAGAGCATAGTATTAAGCTATGCTCTTTTTTTATGTATAAAATAATTCGGACATACATAATATGAAGTTTTAGTCTTCATGGTCTCTGTTCTTAAGGTTTGTAACACTCAACCATATAGGGGGTATGTAATACTAATATAATATATTAAAGTAGTAACTTTATATAGGAAGTGGTTAGATTGTTTAAATATCAAAAATAGTAACTTTATATAGTAAATAGTTAGTAATTGTTTAAACATTAAAACAACAACTAAATATGCTGATTGAATGTTGAATATAGAAAAGTAATTGATTTAACAAAAAAGCAATATAGAGCGTGAAAGTATATTTATCCAATACACTGCAAACATGTCATCAGCATATTTGCAGAGTATTGGCTCATTATTGTTTTATGTTCTTTGTCTAAATATGGGGTGGAAATATGAAAAACAAAAACGTACAGTATCTGGATAATATCAAAAATAGTGTCAATGACTTGTTAGACTTCTATACAGGTAGTCATCGTAAAACATTATCCATCAGGTTTGATGTTAGATATCCTCAAGATTATATTGGAGATACCTCATCAAAAAATATATCTGATTGCATGGCACATATGGTCAAAAAGTATAAACGTCGTAAATGTGATCCGTATTATATTTGGGTACGTGAACAAAACAAAAGTGATCATCCTCACTACCATTGCTTGTTCTTGTTAGATGGAACTAGAGTTAAGACTTATAATCATGTCTTTAAAAGTGTTGAGACAATTTGGAATTCTACTCTGGATATAGATAGAGATTCAAAAGGATTGATAGACTATTGCACAAATAAATTTAACAGGGATTATAACGGTAAAATGATTACCAGGACATCTGATATTGAAAAGTTTGATTCAAGATTAGGTGAAATGAAACAGCAAGCTTTATATTTGGCAAAAGCATACACCAAAGGTTCTATTCATGATGGACAGAGAAACTTTGGCATGTCACGTTTACCTAAAACGAAAATATAGATTCCAATATCCATCATCATAAAGGAGTTTATCATGGCTCGTAAAAGCTCTTATAATTATTCGATTCGTCAGTTCCCATCTGTACAAAATCAGTATACAGCTATCGTGTCTGTATCTTTGAGTGCTAATAACGTTTCACTTTCAAACTACGGTATTGCAAATCCAAGCACAGCTGATACCTGTAATGCAGTTACAATTATCAATGCTGCTAGAGCTGACGCACAGGAACAGATTAAAAAACAAATAAGGTATATAATTTCTAATCCAATAGATGAAGAGCATAGAGATGTTGCAAAGATAGTTCAAGAGAATTCTGATGCAATAGCATTACCTCCAGCTAAAAGTAAAAATATCGGTGATGATGAAATGGCTGATACCGGTCAAAAGGATTATCTTATAGATTTAGCTGAGGAGAAGAAAGTACATGCTGGCCATTTGTGTGAAGAAATGTTCGATCATGAGTTTGATAAGGCAACAGTAGGTGAAGTAAATGAAATGATTCGTGTTTTAAATAGAGTATAAATATACATATATAAATAGCGGAAGGAGATAGTCTTTTTATAGGTTATCTCCTTCCCTGTAAAATTCATCAAAAATGATAGAGTGTGTTTTTATTGAGTTTTATCATCACAGTATTACGGGAGAAAAACTATCTGTATAAGATCAATTTTATCCTTGCAAGAGGATTCATCTGCATAATATATTTTCATATTATTTGTCTTTATATCGTCAAAGAAAAATATCATGCACTTTCCTTGACGAATACTTTATTAAATTGATATGTTTTATCACCTTGGAACCTCTTCTTGATATTGCTATAGTTTAAGCTGCTGACTAGTAAAAATATAAAGATGATAGATGAAATTTCTCGAAGAACTACCAGGCACAGGTAGAGCAGCATGATTCATATGCCAGCACGCAGTTATATAGCCATCGATCTCAAGTCTTTTTACGCCTCTGTGGAATGCATGGAGCGTGGTCTTGATCCATTAACTACTCACCTGGTGGTAGCTGATCCCAGCAGGACAGAGAAGACTATTTGTCTGGCAGTTTCTCCCTCATTGAAAGCTCATGGTATTCCAGGTAGAGCACGCTATTTTGAAGTCATCCAGAAGGTACATGCAGCCAATGCCTTGCGCAGACAGAAAGCTCCAGGGAGGAGATTCACGGGAGAATCCTCAGATGCTCTTGAGCTGGCTGCTGATCCTTCCCTAGCCATAAGTTATATGACAGCTGTGCCTCGTATGGCTCTCTATATCGAGTACAGTACCAGAGTTTACAGCGTATACCTGAAGTATTTCTCTCCTGATGATATCCACGTTTATTCCATCGATGAGGTATTTATCGATGCTACTTCCTATTTGAAAAATTATCGTACATCCGTACATGAACTCACTAAGAGCGTCATTCTTGATGTGCTACGCAGCACTGGTATCACAGCTACAGCAGGTATAGGCACCAATCTCTATCTGGCAAAAGTGGCTATGGATATCATGGCCAAAAAAGTAGCAGCAGATGAGGATGGTGTGCGCATAGCCTGTCTGGATGAGATGTCGTATCGCCAGCAGTTGTGGCATCACACCCCTTTGAGGGATTTCTGGAGAGTTGGCAGAGGATATGTCCAGAAGCTGGAAAAGTACGGCATCAAAACGATGGGAGATATTGCCCGCTATTCCATCCATAGCGAAGATTTACTCTTTCGTCTGTTTGGGGTGAATGCAGAGCTGCTGATAGATCATGCCTGGGGTTATGAACCGTGTACGATGGCAGATATCAAGGCATACCAGCCATCTTCCAGGAGCATAGGTTCAGGACAGGTGCTGCATTCTCCCTATGAGGTGGAAAAAGCTCGTCTGGTGGTCAAGGAGATGGTGGACTCGCTTGCTCTGGATTTGGTGGACAAGCGTTTGGTGACGGATCAGCTGGTACTGACGGTGGGATATGATATCGAGAGTCTGTCCCCTGAGCGTGGTTATACCGGTCTGGTGATTACGGACAGCTATGGACGACAGCTTCCTCAGCATGCACATGGTACGGTCAATCTAGGCCAGTTCACATCTTCCAGCAGACGGATGACACATGCTGTGCTGGAGCTTTTTGATCGCATCGTGGATCAAAAGTTGCTGGTCAGGCGTATCAATCTGGTAGCAGCCCATGTCTTGCATGAAAGCCAGATAGGCAAAGACAAAAAGCCCAGGCAACTTGACCTTTTTACCGATTATGCGACAAAGCAGAAGCAGGCAGAACAGGAACAGAAACAGCTCTGGAAAGAACGCAAGAGACAGGAGGCCATCCTGAAAATCCGTGAACGCTATGGCAAAAATGCCCTGCTGAAGGGCATGAACCTGGAAGAAGGAGCGACGACCAGGGAACGCAACCAGCAGATAGGAGGGCACAAGGCATGAGCAACAAGTACGATGATATCATCAATCTGCCACGTCCTGAGTCCAAGTATCCCCGTATGCCCAGAGCCAACAGAGCTGCCCAGTTCTCTCCTTTTGCTGCCTTGACAGGGCATGAGGAAGCCATCCGGGAGACAGCTAGTTCCCAAGATACAAAAGGGATACAAGAAGCAGACTGAACTTAGATTAAATATTAGTCTAGATGTATTATATTCCATTCAGAAAAAAATTCTCTATAAGACGAGTACGTTTTACTGCGTATGGCTAAGCATAGCAAATATTTGGGACGCGATAGGCCAACGTATACACAGTTTCTGTCTTTTTTATATGTCTCTGTATCATTTTTTTCTTTATCGGTGGCAATCTTTATCGCTCGTATAATGTCTGACGATCTGTTATATACTGTTTCTAAATACAGTGTTGCATCGTGAGTTTCTCCTTTTATACCATGTACAGTATCAAAATAAATATTGATTCCATATTCTTCTGATTTATAGATATTGTCTACATCATGCGTGTTGTCTGGCTGATTTTCTATGAGAAAGTGTCGTGGAACTTCATTAAATATATTATTTCCAAGAATGAAAAAAATGATTTTATTGACATTATTTTTGACGTTTTCATAAGTAAAAGGAGTTTCATTTATAAGATTTAATATGTACGCTTTATATTCTTGCTTACAAAAATCTACCAAAAAAGGCTTTATTGTCCTTTCTGTGTAATATCTTCCATCATCATTTTTTTTGTCCACTAGGACTAATATTCTGCATATCAATTTTCTAATAATACGTTCTGCAATATATACTTTGCCAGCATTCAGTGCTGTCATGATGCTCGTAATAAAATGTTGATATGTATTTTCTGAATTTATTTTATTCTTTGATCTGAATTGTGGCCAATAATCACTAATTTTTAATCCTGACACATTGTTATATATACCAATAGCTTTGTATATTCCGTCTTGTTTTATTAGATTATTCGATTTAATTTGCTGAATGAAGGAGGGGAGAACTTTTGAGATGTCATCATACACAAATAAAATAGGTTTAATATTACAATATCCACGTGATGCAATAATCCTATTTTGTTCTGGCTGAATCTTGCAAAGTATATCCGCAATTTCTTGGCTTGCTCTATTTGTACAGTTAATAGACAAGTAGTCTTGACTGTAATCCCAATAAAAATCTTTACAATTTATATCAAAATAAATAGTTTGATTGATATCGCCTATTTTTTGAAAAACAGTTTCTGTATCAAGAAAAATTCGTTCAAAAATTTTTCTCTGTATTTCTGAACAATCTTGATATTCGTCAATGAATACAAAAGCAAATCGACGAGATAGAATTTCTCGTAATAATGCTCCATGATTTCTTAATATTTCTCTGACGTATAGATAAGTATCTTTGTATCTAATGACGCCCCTCTTAAGCAATATCTGCTTTGCATGCATAAAATTTATGGCATGGGCATTTCCTTGCTTTGCTATTATTTTAGACGGAGCTAGAATCATATTCTTGTTCTCGTCAATATCGATAATTTCCATGTAATCAATTAGAGTATCAAAATGCCTATGACTGCGTCTACGTTTTTGCTCGATAAAATTTAGGGTATTACTGTATTTCTCGTCTAATATATAATATAAGTACGTTGCATAATCCTTATTGTTTACCAAATGAATTGGACCTGTTGTTTCTTTTCTGATAAAAGGAAATAATATATATTTATCTATGAAAGTTTGGATAGTTCCTACAAAATTGGGATACGATAGCAATCTATAGGCTAATTTACCAAATTTATTTTTTATTTCATTGATTGCAACATTTGTATGCGATAACACGCAAACTCCACGACCATCCGGTAATGGAAGTAAATCTGCAAGCAATTTTAATTTTGCTATCAGTACAGTCGTTTTTCCACTCCCAGGGCATGCTAGAATGTCTTTACTTTCCCAGCAATTAATTACATCCTGTGCATCGGATGGAAATTTACAGTTGGGGGGTAGGAGTAGTTTTTCTAATGAAGAAAAATCAGATATTATTTGCATGATTTTCCCCTATTTTAAATTGGCTGCATGCTCAATCGCGTTAACAATATATTTTAGATAAGGATCTGCTTTTATTTTATCTGCAAACTCTATACGTTTTTCTTCGTCTACATGAGTTTGGTATAAATCCAAATCAAACATTTTATCTTTTGTTAATCCTTGACTGTCATCAAGGATATTCCATCTCAGGTTGCTAGCTAAGCACTGCGCAACAATAGCTTTCGATATGTCATCTTTAAGCATGATGTTGTTATAAAAATTATAGGCGATCACTTCAGGTGAAAGATGTTTATACTCTTCTTTTTTACTACTAATGTCGCTTTCAACATTATCTATTTTTTTCTTTGTCAGAGTGTACTTGTCACTATTCTTGATCTTCTTTGCTTGTAAGATTGATTCAAATAGCATGTCTTTTAAGCTGCTAAGCCCAATGGAATATTCAAAGGTCCATCGTGGGGCAACAAATGCTTGTACATTTCTATCATTGTAGTTTTCTTTAATGGAATTAATTTTCTCTTCTGTTGATTTAATATCTATGTCAATACTGCCATCTTTTTTTAATTCTGGTCTGATGTCACAATCTGTAATAATAGAGACTGGAACGGGCATTGTTAGACTATCTTGGGATCTAAGAAAAATTCTCGAATACCTGAAGAAGGCAACAGATCCAACATTGACGAGAGATATTCCATGTTTTTCTAAATTGATATCTAAAATATCTGCTAACACAGGAATTAATAACGCCTCAGCATCTCCCTCCACCATGATGATACCTTTAGCAAAGAAAAAATTTGCTTTAGTTGAGTCAAGGAATCGTTGTAGAAATAAATAGTCTCCTTTCTCAAGTTTTGTTTTATCTGGTGTTAATTCATATACAGATTCTTTTTTAACTAATATAATGTTTTTTGTGTTAATTTTAGATGCCAGTATTGGACTATGCGTAGAAATAATAAGCTGAACACCTGAATCATTATATTTTTTCTGTAGATAATTCATTAGACGAAGCTGAGCTTGAGGATGCAAATGTGCTTCCAACTCTTCAATTAGAGCTAATTTTAAACTACCATTCGTATCAGCATTAAGCAATAATAGCTCTGCTGCAATAAAAAGCAGATTATAAGCCCCCAGCCCTGGATTAAGTTCAGGTGCAATAAGAGACAAATTCTCCAAAATTTGTTTGAGCTTTGCTCTTGATGTCTCTATAGAAGCTTCGCTCGAAGTATGTTTATCATTAAATTCCCGTAATGTTATTCTTATATTTTCTAGTATTTCTTTGCCTTCTTCTTCTGAAAAATATTGTTCAATATCGTCATTTGCTCTTGTTATTATATCCACTAGATCATTACTTTCTTTATTGGCAAAACTAGGATGACTATATAAAATCTGGGATATTCTTGAATTGCGTCCACGACACATTTCACGTTCAGCATCGCGTAGAGGCTTTAGATATACACATTTAAGTAATTCTTTTGGCTTTCCGTCAAGGGCAATCCCTTCATCTCTATCTCCGACTTTAAGTTCTCTATATATTTTATTTCCTTCTTTGTAGGCACGAAAATATAAAGATAATTTTAAATCGACACGAGAAGTATCAGTATTACTAGTACATGTAGTAAACTCAATAAAGTTTTTTACTTCTTCTGGTTTAAAATCTTCTATCGTACAGCAAATTGAAAATTCTGTAGCACTATGCCCACTGCTGTCTGTAAAGAAATCATCCTCGGAGATTTTTATATAATCATCACTTTGGGTAGATAGCACTATTTTAATAGCATCAATAATTGTGCTTTTTCCAGAATCATTCTCTCCAATTAAAGCATTTAGACCTTTATGGAAGTTAATAGTTGTATTAGTATACTTTCTAAAATTTTCTATACTTATCCTTGACAGGTACATACATATTCTCCTATTGGGTGCGAATAAGTTTATAATTATTACTTATTCGTAAATAAAATTGGGGGCAATCCATCAACTTTTTTCATCGTCTCAAGACTCACAGTAATCACACTCAGGAGCAAGTCGAGGATATACCTTGGCTTACCCTGTTCTTGTGCCCAGTCGTTAGGATCGTTTACAATACCGCTGGCTTTGTCGGTCTTGATCTGATAGCGCTCCATGACCCACTCGATGGCGGATCGACCATTGACTACGTAATCGTAGGCTTCCAGGGGGATGTTGGTCAGCTTGATCCAGGGGTTGAACTCGATGACAGATTTATCTTTCTTGTCAGGGAAGCGCATCTTCTCCACATGGAAATTACCGTGTTCAGCTCCTTCGACAACCACCTCTCCACATGCGGGCTGTGTCTCATAGTTGAGGTGCAGGTCTGCCAGAGCTCTTCCTGCCTTGCTGAATGCCCAGAAATCCGCAGGTTTCTCCACCAGGGGGATACGAGGCAGCATTTTCTTCAGGTCTGCAGCAAAGGCTTTCCGGTAGTCAGGGGAGTGCAGCAAGCCATAGACGTAGTAGAAGATGTCTTCCTTGGTCACTTTGGGGCCATAGCTTTCCCGACAGCGTTCCAGAATGAAGTTGGTGATGCTATACTTGCGCGTGTATTCCTCATTACCGGTATCAAAAAGTGTCGGCTGATAAGCAGAGCGCTTTTCATAGTAGTAGAGGGGGAAGCATTGCCCATTCGATTGCATTTGAATATCTGGTAAGGTGTTTGTCAAATAGGTCGAGAATTTATTCAAGCTGCCTACACCAGTTACGCATATAATTAAATTTTTTGTATTTTTTGTTGGAAAAAGCTTTGGCATTTGTCCTGTTCTATGGACAACATTTTCATCGAAATAGCAAAACATCTTATTAAATGGTCTATAAAATGACTGAGTAATTCTATCTTTTTTGAACTCAAGAGATATTCCTTTTTCTGCCTTGGAAAAAAGGCTACTACTCCATTTAATATATTTTTCGTTTTTGTTGCAAGTCACCTTAAAAGGAACTGATGTATTTTTTTCTTTATATATTTTTACTTCATTATTATAGTTAGCAATAAAAAGGCTCATATTCTCAAGAATAGAGTTTACACTAAAATTATAAAACCAAAAATCTCCCGCCGTTTCTAATCCTCTTGAATAATATGGCACAAAGAACGTCTGCTTGTTCCCCTTGTTATCCTTATCTCCAAGCGGGATATAGCTGCCAAAAATATCATTACGCTGATTGAGCCAGTCCCCATGAGCATTGGGGTGGAGCTGTGTCCATTCCATGCTGGAATCCAGGATACTGCGCTTTTGGGCGATAATGGCAAGTTTCTCTTCCCGGCTCAGGTAGTCACCGATGTCATGGTACTGGATAAATGCTTTGCCCTGATGGCCAGACTTTTTAACAAGGACAGTGATGGCAATGGGAGTCCGGCTACCAGAGCCAAAAATTTTTCCACCCTCCCGACGAGAAGTTTCTCCGCTTGTCCTTTGGTTCCCACGCAGATTGAAGACATACGCGGCACTGAATTCATCTTCCAGGCATTTGCGGAAACCGTCCATCGCATTACCATCCAGCCAGTAGCCATTGGAAACAAAAGCGATGATACCTCCCTGCTGTTTATCCAGCCTGTCAGATGCCCAACGAAATGCCTTGATATAGGAATCATAGAGCGCATTCTTGTTAGTCTTGTCAGATCTGGCAGCATAGGTGCTGGCTATACGCTTCTCCAAGTGAGGGTAAGACTGGTTCTGGGCATCATCATTGGCTGATTTCTGGCCCACAGAATATGGAGGATTGCCGATGATGACCTGGATGGGAGATTTTTGCTGTGCCTGTACGCGTTCAGAATTTTGCTGTAGGGCAGGAGTATAGAGCCGGTTGGTATCGGCTGTTTCTCCCAGCTGGAAAGTATCCGTCAGACAGATGCCATTGAACGGAGTGTAGGCAGTGTTTTCCCCCTGAGTAGCGTGGTAGGCGTTCTCGATGTTGATGGAGGCGATATAATAGGCCAGCAGGACAATCTCGTTAGCATGGAGTTCGTGTTTGTATTTGCGAGGCAATGCTTCCGGAGTGATGAGACCGCTTTCGATCATGCGAGCAATGAAAGTTCCTGTTCCGGTAAAGGGATCAAGGATATGCACGTTCTCATCGGAAAGGGAACGACCGAATACAGCCTGCAAAACATCCGCTACAGAACGGTTGATAAAATCCACGATCTCCACCGGAGTGTAGACGATGCCCAGTTTTTCCACAGTCAAAGGGAAGGCGGTGCGGAAAAATTTGTCGTACAGCTCAACGATGATACGCTGTCTGCCCTCAGCGTTGTCGATCCCGGCAACGCGCATCTTCACGGATTCGTAAAAGCGTGACAGGACAACGGTATCCTTTTCCAGAGCCTGTTCTTCCAGCAAATCGATCATTCCCTGCAAGGCACGAGAAACCGGATTGTTCTGGACAAAGGAATAGTTCTCGAACAGAGCTTCGAAGACTGGTTTGGTTATCAGATGCTGGGCCAGCATCTCCACCACTTCCCCCGGAGTGACAGAGGGATTGATGTTTTTGCGCAAGCCGGAAAGGAACTCGTCAAAAGCATCCTTGTGAGGGCCTGGAGCCGCAATCAGACGATTGATGCGCTCGATATAGCCCTGTGCGATCTTGGCGACATCCGCTGCCCATTGCTCCCAATAGCGTTTGTTCCCCACCTTTTGCACCATGCGGGCATAGATGGCATTTTTCAGCTCTTCCAGCTGCGGTATGGGCAAGGGAAGCTGAGCTGGAGGCCGTTTCCCATCCCCTTTGTGTTCGATATCGCTTTCATCCTGATCAGATTGTGAAGAACCTCCACCGATGGGACCAATCAAGACACTGCCACCCCCAGCAGGTTTGTGGCGGTTCAAATCTATCTTGTTGACCGTGGCACTGAAACGGTCATCATGAGCACGCAAAGCGTTCAATACCGTCCAGACAACAGCAAAGCGTTTGTTGTCGTTGAGGGCTTCTTCCGGGCTCACATTGGAAGGAATCAGGACAGGGATGATGATGTAGCCAAACTTTTTCCCGGGAGCGGTACGCATTACACGCCCCACAGATTGCACCACATCGATCTGGGAGTTTCTGGCAGACAAAAAGAGAACGGCATCCAGGGAAGGTACGTCCACCCCTTCGGAAAGACAGCGCACATTCGTCAGAATACGACACTCATTGCCATCCGAAGGAGATGCGTTGAGCCAGGACAATTTTTCGTCACGAGTCGTAGCAGGCATGGTTCCATCCACATGCTGTGCTGCCACACCCACCATTTCATCCCGTTCCGCCTGGGTCAGACTATCGTAATAGCTGTCCTTGAAATCATTGAAGACGGCACTGATCTTTTTGGAAATCTTGATGTTCTGGCAGAAAGCGACAGCTTTGCGCATGGGGGAGGGATCGGATGTTTTCAGCAGTCCCTCGTCGATGAGCATCCGCTTGGAGAGAGCATTGATACACCCCATGAGCTTGCTTGCATCATCTGTATCGATCTCCTTGGTTCTATCGGCTACAGCAGCTTGCAGGGCAGCGGGAATCTGGCTTTCACTCAGCGTTAGTACCAGTACCTTGTAGTCAGCCAAAAGGTTTTTATCCACCGCCTCGCCAAAGCCGATACGGAAGACTTCCTGCCCGTACATGGCTTCATCATCCATCGAGCAAAGATAGGCATCCGCCTCCTGGGCTTTCTTCTTGCTGGTTTCCGCATACAGACGTGGAGTAGCCGTCATGTACATGCGCTTTTTGGCATGGATGAAGGCATCATCGTGAACTTTGACGAAGGCGGACTCTTCTTCATCCTTTAGGGTAACACCCGTTGTGCGATGTGCTTCATCACAGATGATGAGATCGAACTCCCGCTGAAATTCCTTCTGGGCACGAGCTATGACGGCAATGGACTGGTAGGTGGAAAAAACGACGGTCAATCCATCCGTATGGAATTTCTCTGCCAAGCGCAGCTGACGAACGATTTCATCCACATCGGTAGAGGCAGGGAATGCCAAATCCGTGACGCTGTATCCATCATGCTCATCATCGGCCTTGGTCTTGCTTTTGCTGACTTCAGGATCAGAGCAGATGCAGATGGGGAAAAGGGAGCTGCTGGCTTCCGCTGTCCATTCACGCAGGGTTTGTCCCACCAGAGCAATGGAAGGAGCCAGAAAGAGGACGAGACCTTTCCCTCCGGTTTGGTTTTCCGCGATCTTCAGAGAGGTGTAGGTTTTACCTGTACCGCATGCCATGATCAGTTTGCCACGATCGTTGCTCTGGAAATGCTCATGGAATGCTGTGATTGCAGCCTGCTGATGCGGTCGAGGCGTTTTTTTGCTCTGCCTTGCCTGAGCACCACTGATTCCTTTCTCCAGTGCAGACCAATCCACAGGAGCGCTCTCAAGATCAGCAAGACTAATTCGCTGAACAGGGGGTTCCTGGTGCCTGATGGCATTTTCTGCCTCACTCCCCCATTTGTTGGTCGTGGAAATCCAGAGACGCAGAGCAAAGGAAGTCGTTTGCAGCTGGTCGTTGACGAACTGCTTGCTGGATGTTGCCAGAAAACTGTCCACAGCAGGTTTGTCGATCCGAGCTTTTTCGTCAAAGCACTTGCACTGGATAGCCCAGAAGTCACCTTCCACCGTTTGGGCCACCAGATCGATGCCGGTATCCTTGCCACCCAGGTTGTTCTTGTAGGGGAACTCTTTCCAAAGCCAGACATGCTGGAACTTGCCTTCATACCAGGGAACAGTTTGCAGAAAAGCCTGCATTAGGCGTTCAAAGCGATCCCCCTTATCCCGTTCGGAAAAAGAGATGTTGCGGAACTTGGCAAGAATATCACGAAAGGTCATGGCGTTCTCCTGGAGAAAATAGCGGTATGATTTTATCCGTGAACGCTTGAAAAGGGAAGGTGTAGACGCCCTTTCTCCTCTTTGGAAATGAGCATTTGGAGTAGACTCTAAATGAACACTATTTGAAAGGGATAAGTTTGTTCATTTAGGGTTATTTTTGTATTTAATTGACAAATACGTTTAGCCTCTATAATCTTATTTGAACAATTTGGAGGCTAAGCATGGAAGGAAAGCAGATCGGCTACATCCGTGTCAGCAGCACAGATCAGAATACAGCCAGACAACTCGATGGGTTTCACCTGGACAAAGTTTTTACCGACAGATGCAGTGGAAAGGATACATCCAGACCCCAACTGACTGCTTGCCTGGATTACCTTCGTGATGGGGATACGCTGCATGTGCACAGCATCGACAGACTCGCTCGCAATCTTCAGGATCTTCTGCGGATCATCGAGAGCTTGAACCAACGGGATGTTTCTGTCTCCTTTCATAAGGAAGGACTCACCTTTTCAGCAGGCAAAGCGGAAGACCCCTTTCAGAAGCTCCAGCTCCAAATTATCGGCGCAGTCGCCCAGTTTGAACGAGCCATGATTCGGGAGCGGCAGCGAGAAGGAATTGCCATTGCCAAAGCCGCAGGGAAGTACAAAGGACGCAAGCCATCCTTCACACCAGAGCAGGCAGAACTAGCTCGCAAGATGGTCGCTGATGGGCAGAGCAAAACGGAAGTCGCAGCTCATTTTGGGGTAAGCAGGACAACCCTCTACAAGGTGCTTCAAGCCAAGCAAACATAAAGCAAGAACCGGGATGAGGGGCTCCCCATCCCGGTATCTTGCTTTATGTCGTTCCTGGCGAATTCTTAAGCTACTTTGGTAGGAGTCTTTGTGAGATCACCCTGCCCAGCAAGAAGTCCCTCCACAGAGATATCCTCATTCAAGTGGTCCCAGTGAATCCCGAAAGCGCTTAATTCATATTGGTCCCGTTCTGCCTTTGTCGCATTAAGCAGACGAGGAAACCAGGCAAGTGGAACGCCAATCACTCTGGCATCATTCAAACCAACCCACATGGAATCCTCATCGAACCAAACTGTTTTAGGCGAAATAGTCATGATAGGCTCCCTTCAGGATCTCTTGTTTTTCCTGGACAAGCTTGCAAATTTTTCGCAGCTCCTGTGCTGAAAATCCTGCATTAAGCATCACAGCATAGGGCTCAACAAGAGAAATTTTCGCTTCGCCATTCTGGCTTCTTACATGGATATGCGGAGCTTTTGTCGGATTTCCTTCATTCGAATAGAAGAAAAATCGATATGCTCCTATATTTAAAATAACTGGCATCCTTTCTCCTGTTTTTGCAAGGATACCGACTTTTTCTCTGGCCGTCCACTGCCTACTCTCCAGAGATTTAAGCAAGGAGATAGCTTTCTTTTTCATTGCTAATTGTCTGCGCTTAGTATATTTTTATTAAAAATTTTTATATAAAAGCTGGCAGCTCTATTTTACTTGGAAGGAGACAAAAATGGCACTCGATGATAAGGATATTTTTGCAGCAATTTTTGCGAAACATAGCAATCAACCTATCGAATACGTCATGGCTGAATACGAGAAGGCCAAACGTCTCAATATGGAGATCGAAAAAAGGCTCATGGAGCAGGCTGAACCTGTAGCGCCTGTTAAGCCTGTGGCTGCTCCGGTCAAGCAGGTGGCATTGATCCCTGAAATCGAGAAGAAGCCTGTTCCTCAGAAGAAGCAGTATACGCAGGCGGATCTGAAGTTCGCTCCTGCTACGGCCATTACGGATAAAAGCATCACCTGTTGCCTTTGCGGTAAGCAAGCTCTGACTTTGACTGCTCGTCACTTGGCCCATCACGAGATCAGCGTAGAGGACTACAAAAAACTTTGTGGCTATGAGCCGACACAAAAACTCATGGCTCGGGAATATCTCGCAAAGATGACGGATAATGCCAGACGTGCCCAGGAAGCCAGAGCTGCGAAGCGTATGGAAAAAGAGGGGCAGGAAGGATAAGTGGCTACTAAAAGAGCCCGGCTGGGATGACCAGTCGGGCTCTTTTAGTGATGGATTAGTTTGCCAGTCTTCTGCCAGCCTTGCATGAAAGATATACCTCTGGGCCGTCAGGGCCTTCTTCGACATAGGTGATTTGGTATGTGGCCTCTACCTTGCCACCAGCCGAAAGCGAGCCAAAAAACTCAAGAGTTTTTTCTTTTGGGCAGCTGATAAAAACTTGTGCATAGCTTGGTTTCCGAATGGTAAAGCCGACCATCATGCCTTCTTCCTCCACGAAACCAAGATATTCCCCTTGTGTACTTCGGATTGCCAAAATTTGACTGTCAGAATTTTTATGCTGTTTGATTAAATTGACTGCTTTTTCATACATCGTGTCATAGTAATAGCCATCAGCTTTTGCGCTGCCATACTGGTCTGGAGATAGGGAGTTGTTATGTTGAATGACATATAAGTCTCCTATTCTCAGGTAAACAGCTATGGTGTAGGCGTCCTCTATGGTGAATCCTTCTTCCTCCATCAAGGCTTTCGCGCTAGTGTCACGCCCAGACTTCAACCACTGACGCTGGTCATTCAAGATTTGTTTTTTATACGCACCGCTAAGTTTATTATAGACTTCTTTCCAAACAGCTGAGAGCTCTTGGTCTGCCTGTTTGAAGTAGGGAACTTGTAATAACTCATTGTATTCATTTTCTGTTAATGCATGCAATTTTGTTGGAAAAACCGTTGTCGAAAGACAGAAAAGCAAAATGGCAAATAGATGTTTCATTGTAACCTCCTTTTGCCTGATAAATAGTAATCATTAATATATCAAGGTTAAAAAAAGGAAGCAAGTCAGCTGACCTGCTTCCTTTTTTATTTATTAAAAGAAAACCTTGATGATGATCACTCCGCCAAGAGCCCCGCCAATAACACATCCAACCAATTGAGGTACGATGAACCAGAAAAATTTTTCCTTTAAGATACTGGCCATGCCACCAGTTGTGATGATGCTGTCGGGTATTGCCAGTTGCCTGATGAAATCGCCAATAAGGGCACCGATGTAGGCCAAGGGGGCAGCAAGGATAAAAATGCCGATGCGACCAAGCATATTGACATGAACAGGGGGACGCATGTGATCTCCCCCAGCATACGCACAAACAAAAGCAAACAGGACAGCGAGAATCGCGTAAAGGGTCTTCATACACTTCTCCTTTGATTGAGGAAAATGAGGTCCAGAAATTTTTGGTAGTGATAATTGCATAAAATATCAAGAATTGGTTTTTATGCTGTTTTTGAAGCTCGCGCTTTCCCTTATTTTTGTACGCAAAAATGGAGGGATACGTGGCTGGGACGAAAAAGCAGCGACTCGCGGTCATAGTAGGTGCGAACATTACCGCACGACGAAAACTGCTGGGATGGAATCAGGCGGCCTTTGCCGAACGTTTGGGGATGGGAGCAGATTCGCTTTCCAGAATCGAACGTGGCCTTGTCGCTCCTCGCTTTCAACGGTTGGAAGAGATCGCTGAAATCCTGGAATGTTCTGTCGCCGAGCTGTTTATGACCCAGGAAGATCTGGAGAAGTACCGGATCAACTTTTCGTCCCCAAAGCAGGAAGAACTGCCGACCGTCACTAGGAGTGAAATCATTTTCCTTGCGGAAAAGATCATCCAGCGTCTGAAATAAATAAATCAAAAAATTTCACATATATATTATCAAAAAGAAACACATGTGGCCTCGGAGGATTCATCTTCCGGGGCTTCTTTTTTTCCGTAGGGAGGTCTCATGCTGGAATACTGTTCTGCTGAAATATCGGAACTGGCCAAGGCTCTTATTGCGGTACAGCGCGAATTGTTGCCTGCGGCCAGAGATGGCACCAATCCTTTCACCCGAAGCAATTACGCCACGCTCAACTCTGTCATGGAGGCTTGCCGTGATGTCCTTCTCGCACATGGTATCTGGATGACCCAGCTTCCTGTCCCTGCTCCTGTGGAGCTTGGTCCGGGACATATCGGTTTACTGACAAAACTCACACATGCGGAATCCGGTCAGTGGCAAAGCTCATTGGCAGTCGTTCCTCTGCCAAAAGCTGATCCACAGGGTATGGGCAGTGCCATCACCTATGCCAGACGGTATGCTCTGACAGCCATGCTGGGCATAATTACAGAGGAGGATGACGATGGAGAAGCCGCAAAAATGCACCCCAAAACATCTGGACGCGTGAAACAGCCTAAAAACGGGGCTCAGGTGCAAAAAGGCTTTCAGGATAGGCAAACACAGGCGGATAAAAATTCAGACACCTCAAAACGGCAATATAGACCTTTTGCTGATCTCCCCCAGCTGGATGGTGTGAGCTATCAGATAGTCAACGCACAGGATGGAAGGGAGTGCATCGTGGCGACAGGAGATACCCAGACTCGTAGTGAGATACTTTCGGGAGCGGGTTTTCGTTGGAACGCACAGCGCAAGTTCTGGTGGAAATATGCCGGAACTGCCTAACCTGAAGGAGAGGACATGACACCATCATCTCTTGTACGAGAGAAAGCCCTGCTGGAAGTGATCCGGCAGGGCTTTCTCGTTTCTTCACGTTCCCAGACGCATGCCATGCTTGGAGATCGTACCTCATATGCCGGTATGAGCGATGTGGGCAAGTATCTGGAATGTCCCCGGGCTGCGGTGGCTTCCAGGATTTTTCCTGAGCCGGAAAACCTTGATCGCCTGCTTCCTCTGCAACGTGGTCACTGGTTTGAACAGGGGATTGGGGAAGGATTATCTGCGCTTGGCCTGCGTGTTCTCCCTCAGCTGGAGATCGACTGGATATACAAGGATACACCCATCCGGGCACATCTGGATTTCACCCTGGTATGGGATTCCCCCAGGAAGGCGGTTCGTATTCTGGAGGTAAAAAGTACGGAAAACATTCCTACAGAACCATACCCATCACATCTGATCCAGGTCAAAGGACAAACGAGTCTTCTGGCTGCCTTGTGGCATCAACCTGTTTTTTCCGTGAGGAATACTTCCGGGGAACAGATATGCCATGCCCGAACCTTTCCGGAGATATGCAAGCTGCAATGGGGACTGGTTATGCCGGATACTCCAGAGGGAATCGATCTGGAAGGCTGGTTGCTCTACCTGTCCATGAAAGATTGTCGGGCATTTGGCCCATTTGTTCCGGAAAAAGGGATTCTGGAAGTTGTAGGAAAAATAGCTGAACAATTCTGGATGGATACCAGTTTATGCAGACAACAGCAGCGTGAACTGGATGCTCTCCGTTATGCTAGGGGATTCTATCTTCTGTGCGCTACCTGCTCATTCAATGAGGGATGTCCCAAATTCCGTCAGGGGGATTTTCAACCGCAATGGGAACCTGCTGTGACCAGACTTGAACAGCTCAAGGAAGAACGTTCCACCCTGGATATCCGTATCAAGGAGATCGAAAGCGCTCTCAAACAGGCGCATCAACTCGCATCCACTACGGATTGGATAAGTACAGGACAGCATCGTTTTCGTCTGGGTATGTCATCTGGCCGACGTACTCTGGATCGCAAGGGTTTGGCACAGGAATTGGCGCATATCTTCCATGAGGAAGGTCTTGATCATATCGATGTGGATGCATTGTTCCAGCGGCATGAGCAGGAAGGAAAGCCTGTTGCCCGTTTGTCCATCACCCCCATCCACTAACCCCCTCATCCTGTAAGGAGACATCATGGGATACTACTCTGAAGTTGGCCTCACCATTTCTGCCGCAGGCTACAAGCAGCTCACTGGAAAACTGACAACGCTGGAAGATTCGGAACTACGCACAGTTGTCGAAAACCTGTTGGCGCATGCGGATACCCACTACACGAGCAAAGAAGGCGATCAGCTCTGGTTCTGGAACTGGACCAAGTGGTACAGCACGTTTCCCGAGATCAACTGGCTGCAAGCACAGCTCAACGAACTCGATGCCCAGGACTTCTACTTCATCCGAATCGGAGAGGAATTCGATGATGTGGAGACAGACGGTAGCTGGTGCGAGAATCCTTTTGAGATGGAGGTGTCCCGTGGCATCTCCATGAGAGAAGCTATTGAAGCGTGATCTGTACACCTTTCCTATTCACCCCAAGATCCCTGGTTTCCCATACGGAGGCCAGGGATCTTTTTTCAAGGAGATGACGATGCAAACCATATCAGACGAATTGAGCCGGCTTCAGGTCATCGAACTGGATGCTGGTCAGATTTTTAGCGGCAATCCTTCTGGTACTCCCATCAAGGGATATGCCACCCCCTCTCTGTATACCCCCAGGCTGGACCCCAATTACCTGTTCCATGAATCCAGCAGGGACATCATCGTTTGGCTGCTTTCCCCGGAGGAACCCTTGTACATCTTTGGCCCTTCCGGTTGTGGGAAAACATCGTGTGTCAAACAACTGGCTGCACGCTTGAACTATCCCCTGTTCGAAGTGACGGGACACGGCAGGCTGGAGTTCGCTGATCTCACAGGACATTTGACCGTGCATGAAGGGAGCATGTCCTACGAATACGGACCACTTGCGCTTGCTATGCGTTACGGAGGAATCTGTCTGGTCAATGAGCTGGATATGGCTTCACCGGAAGTCGCAGCAGGACTGCATGGTATCCTGGACGGTTCACCTCTGTGTATCCCGGAAAATGGTGGGGAACTCATCATCCCTCATCCCATGTTCCGATTCGTGGCTACAGCCAATACCAATGGCGCAGGGGATGACACCGGTCTTTACCAGGGAACTCAGCGGCAGAACCTGGCTTTCACGGATCGATTCATCCTTTGCGAGATGGGCTACCCTGATCCCTCTGTGGAAAAGAAGCTCTTGCGGGATCACTATCCGGCGTTGCCCGTATCCCTGTGTGAAACGATGGTGGACTATGCCAATGAAGTCCGCAGGTTGTTCATAGGAGAGGTGAGTGGAAGCACTCTGAGCGGCAGCATCGAGATCACGTTCTCCACGCGCAGTCTTTTGCGCTGGGGCGCTTTGACCTTGCGTTTCCAGCCACTGGCAAAACAGGGAATCCAGCCGGTGACATATGCTTTGGACAGAGCTCTTGCCTACAGGGCTTCACGTGAGACCAGAGCCATGCTGCATGAACTGGCTCAACGCATGTTTCCGCATCTGACAGGGAGTGGAAGTGATCTGCTCATGGGAGAGGAAGCACTCGGGTTCGTGAAGCTGCATAGCCAGCGGAGTAGTGCTGTTCCCTATCCCCGTATCTTCCTGCGCAAGGAATACGTACTGGATGGGCAAACTCTGACCAAGGATTGGGTAGGCGATGCTGGTGCTGAAGGACTGACCATTACCTGGGGACGTACCGGACAAAGCGGACAGCAGCATTTCGTTCCTGTGGATACCTGCAAAGACAAAAGCCCCATACTGGAACTGACATCCCGAGCCGCCAAAAAGTTGCGTGAAGGGTATGCCCTCATCAAAACCAAAAGCTCCATTTAGGAGGATCATATGACCCAGATCATTTCCGATATCCGCATCCTGGATAATCTGCTGGCTCTGAACCTGGATATCAGTCTCTGGTCAGCTCGGAAAAAAATGACCGTAGAAGACTTCGGTGGCGCTGAACTCCCTCCCGAAGACCTGGCTTCTTTGGGTTCCAAGCGTATCGCCGATCCCAGTTCGTTGAAGATCTTCTCCACCTTGAAAGCCCGTGCTTTCAGTTTTCTGGACAGGCATGGAGTACGTTTCATGTCTGGTTGGGCTATCCCGGAAGAGAAAGCTGGTGCCATCATCCAGGAACTGGTGGCCATCCGAGACGAATTCCTGCGGGAAAAAGAAGCATTCCTGGCGGATTATGATGAATCCGTCAAAGCCTGGATAGACAAGCATTCCCAGTGGTCGGAAATCATCCGAGATTCCACGGTGAGTCCTGAATATGTTCGGGCTCGCATGGACTTTCGCTGGCAGCTGTACAAGGTATCCCCCCTGGAGCAGCATCCTGATGAAAAGGCAGTGCTGGAATCTGGTCTGGCGGAAGAAGTGGAAGGGCTCGGTAACACTCTTTTCGATGATCTGTCCCGGACTGCAAAGGATATCTGGAAGCGTGTTTATGAGGGAAGGACAGAAGTGACTCACAAGGCCCTGTCTCCTTTGCGCACTCTCCAATCCAAACTGGTGGGACTCAGCTTTGTGGAACCTCATGTGAGCCCTGTGGCTGATATCATCCAGTCCGCTCTGGATAGAATGCCCAAAAGAGGAAATATCACAGGAAGCGATTTGATCCTCCTGCAAGGTCTTGTCTGTCTTCTCAAGGACAGTCATGCGCTCATCCTCCATGCCCAGAAAGTCATCGAAGGAAATTCGACCGGTTCCGTTCTGGATGCGTTGCTCAAAAAGGATGAAAGCGTTCAGCCGGATGAGGACAATCCTTTCGGGAGTGCTGAGTTGCCTGAGTTGCCGGAAGTCGTTTCCGCACCGGTACTTCCTGAGATTCCCAGCATGGGGTTGTGGTGATGCAGCTGCGAGAGAAAGACATCCTGGGCTGTTTGCCTCTTCTGGCTTCCGTACTTGGGAATACCTACGGTGTGCATGTGCGTATTGGTGGGTCTGATGCCTGTACGGATGGGAACATGATCCAGTTACCATCATTGCCCGTAGACTGTGGGGAAGAGCTGCTGCTTCTGGTCAGGGGCTTTATCGACCATGAATCCGCCCATATCCGGTATACGGATTTCAAGGCATTCAAGGAGGCTGCTCTGGATGCGGTGACGAAAAATCTGTTCAATGCCATCGAAGACTGGAGGGTGGAAAACAGACTGGCTGCGGTATTCCCGGGATGCAGGCATAATTTCCACGAGCTGATACACCGGTTCTTCGTGGAAGATGCGACTAGAGAAAGAGCGGGGGAAATATCCCTCGCTCTTTCTGTTTTGAACTATGTGCTGCTGACAGTGCGTTCCTGGGATGTCCCTGAAGTGTCACAACCGCTGGAAGAGGAAACAACCTCTCTGGATACTCACTTCCCCGGTATGCGACAGTCTCTGGATCTCATCCTTGCACAGATCAGACAGGGATGCCCAGATACGTCCAGTGCCATCCATTATGCCCGCCAGTTGGCACATTGCCTCAAGTCCTGGAAATCCCCGTCACAGGAGGAACAACACCAGGAGAGTGGAACCCAGACGGAAAATACCTCCGCATCGGAAAAAGGCAGCGAAGCAAGCACACCCGAGGCTTCAACTCATGGGACATCATCTGCGGAAAACTCATGCTCACCGGCAGGGGAAACAGGGCAGGATCGTCTCTCTGGTATTCCGACAATCGTGGATACCTTACCTGTGGATATGGGGAATTGGCTGGGGAAGCAACTGGAAGCACATGCAGCGGGAGACTCTGGGAGAAAGGTCGAGATGGCTGTGGAAGGCTCCTGTGAGGTGCATCTGTTACCGGATCAGGACAGGGAAAAAGCTGTGCGCATGGCAACGGCTCTGAAAGCCAGAATGCTGGGTCTGCTTCAGGCACACACTCTGCGTCATGCTATTTCCGGCAGGCAGGGTAAACTGGAGACAGGAAAGCTGTACCGACTGAGTACGGGAAGCCCCAGAGTTTTCCAGAAAAGGACCAGCGTACACAAACTTGATACCGCAGTGCATATCCTCCTGGACAGTAGCGGGAGTATGCACGGTGAATCCATCAAACTGGCAGTACAAGCCTGCTATGCTGTGGGTAAGGCATTGGAACATCTGTCCGGTATATCCCTTGGGATCACTTCCTTTCCAGCCTACAGAGATGGGAAGATCGGTGTGTTCCCTCTGGTCAGACATGGGCAGAAAATGACTGACAGGATGCAGATGCAGGCTCATGGAGGAACTCCTCTGGCGGAAGCTCTTTGGTGGGTCATGCGCCAGATGCTCATACTCAGGGAAACCAGAAAGGTCGTGCTGATCCTGACAGATGGTGTTCCTGATGACGTGACCCAATGTTTGCAGGCACTGGAAGCACTGAGGAAGACTGGTGTGGAGGTTTACGGCATAGGCATGAAATTCGACTGTATTTCAAGTCTTTTGCCAGATACCAGCAGCAAAGTCATCTCCAGATTCGAAGAACTTTCACCAGCCCTTTTCGAAGTGCTGCAACATGCTTTGCTCAGGGAGACGCGTTATGACTGAGGAAGTGAAATCTATCTCCGCAACAGGATGGGTCCTCATCGCCATTGCGGTGCTGAGAGCTATCAAAGTCATCATGGACGAATGCAAGGATAGCGACTAATAATAGTAAAAGCGTTATCGTATACAGGATTCCTCTGGAATGGGGGGCTTCCAGAGGAATCCGTATGTCGCTTTGATGTTGGGTTTTCCTGCTATACATCAGAAGTAAATCTAAAAAGAACATCCAGTTTGGTCATAGTATGGATTAACAAGTGTTTGTCCTGCTGGGCGCCCACGTTTTCCTGTCCCCGTAAATTCAGGCAAGCCTTCGTAGAGATAGTTCTGTGATACAAGATAGTAAATTGCTATACTAACATCCGCCGCCTTGAACCTGTGTCGAAGAGCCTGCTTCAGTACAGTCTCAGACACATTTGAGAAATTTTTTTCAAGGATAAACTGCATGATGGCTCGACAGCATTCCACGTGTATGTCGCCGTAATCCTTGATCGTCCAGCGCAAAACATGACTCAGAAAAACTTCGGTCATATGGAGAGCAGTTTGCATCAGGGGAGCCGGAATGGGGTACTCGTAGTTCACGGGATATTCGGCCAAGTAGAGACAGCCAGCAAGGCGGAGTGCATGCTGCGGCATACGTGCTACAAATTCTCTCACCCGGTACAGGGGGGATGCGCTCTTAGCCTGTGCCGTCCAGTTTTGACAGTTTTCCCTCAGAAGCTCTTCGGCATCCTTGGAGACTGGAATAGTGCGGTGTCCGCTCGGATTTTGCTTACAAAAATTTGAGGCATTGAGCAGACTCAAGAGCTTTTCGCGCAATTTGCCAAGGGTATTTTCATCCATAGGGCGGGGATGTACTTTAGGGCACCACATATCCTGATAGTAATAAGGAAGTGTCCGTGCCATAAGTCCGCTCTCCAGAAAATCTGGTGTATTGATAAAGTCGCGGAAAAATTCTGGTTGAGTCATCACGAGGTCGACTACAAAAGGGTCTTCAATGACTCCACTTGGAGCTGTCATACGGTGACGACTTATCCTCTCTCCAGACCAGGATTTCGTCATCAGCCTCATAGCTTTTTTAGGCAGCAGTACCCCGTCGCTTTCCAGCCGTATAGCTATGCCATGATCAATCAGGTGTTGGCTAAGGGCTGCTTCTGTGGCATCACTAAGCAAAAGGTGTGGTATGGAGTGCTCTGCAACTTTTTGATTCTTCAGTCGATAGATTTCTTCCAGTACAGTCTGTTCACCAGTCTTGGCATATTTTTTCCCAAGGACCTTGATACGCTCGTCTATAAGACTGTTTGCGAAATTTCGATTTTGATTCTCAGTGGTGATGACTTCATGCGCGCTGTGTTCCCAGTCGGAAAAAATTTTTAACGAATCCTCGAGGGCACGGCTTTTTCCTATACCAGAATCAGCTCCGACTGCTATGAAAAGGCTCAACGAGTTAGTGGAGCCATCGGACAAAACGACACGTGAGTGACCGCAATCCGCTGCCGCGATAGAGGGAAGAAATCCTAGAAGAGCCAAGTCAAATGGAATTGCCTTCGCCGTGGCGATTTCGCGGACCACCATAGCGGTGAAGGAGGGGAGTGTAACGTTGCTCAGAGGCTGGGCATTTTGGTAACCGGGAAAATTATCACGAAAAAAGCGAAGCGCCTGAAATCGAGGAGGTTCCAAGAGAGTAGGGTACATAGTCACCTCTGTAGTGAAGGAGGGAGAATATCTCCCTCCTTTTTTCCTTAAGCTGTGGTGATCTCCGGAGAGGTCGAGTCCCTGGAAAGAGCTTTCAAGATTATGCCGCTCTCACATGACTCATATTTTACAAGGACTCCTGGCTTTCCATTGGGCAGAGCGTCCCGCATCTTTTTAGGTAAATCGTCCCAGAAAATGCAGTCGTACCCAGGAATTTTCCGGGGGGCCTTCTCTTCAAAGGCCTTTAGACTATGTTTGGCAAGCTGTGCTGGTGAGAGCCCCATCCGTTGAGCAATTTCCAGAGCATGTAGACCATCAGCCCAGTGACGGAGAAATTCCTTGTGCCGAGCTAAGAATTTTTGCGCAGGACTTCCTGACTTTGTATTCATACTGGTTCTCCTTACTGATTAGTGTTTTTCGCCGGAATGACGAGCGCCTCAATTTCTGTGCGAATCCAGAAGCTAAACCGAGTTCCCACTCGATGAGGCTCAGGGATATGGCCTTTGCGCACCCATGCCCAGACTGTAGATTTAGAGCAACCAAGGATGTTTGCCACCTCTCCGACACGAATCCGTTGACTTAACGACATTGCCAATTTCTCCTGCTTTTAACGACTCCTTGTGAGCAGAGAGTAAGAAGCTTAACGGTGGTGGTCAATTAAAAATGCAGTAATTTCAAATATCTATGAGACAGTTTTTCGCAGAAGAAAAGTGTCGCATGTCAAAAATAAGTGATTTAGTATGATTTTTGCTTTAAGAATAAGCCTTGCTGTATGAAACGAGATTTCGCGACATATGAGAGCGAAGGTGAGTCAGTTCTCTGGTTACCCCTCTCATGCCAGAACGGATGTAGTGACAACTAGCTTCTTTCTGGCGGCCCAATTTTTATATGCCCCAAAGACCGGAGTGGAGAAATGAATCCTGCTTCCCATCTATCAGCATTTGTTGTCAGCAACGCTGATATTCCATAGATAAAAGGTGGAGATAGGCTTTTCCGCTAGTAATAAAAAAGTCATGGAATGATAGCACGCAGCTATCATTCCATGACTTTTAAAATATGTTGCTATTGGAATGTTTATGACATTGGGCGTAGTGTCCTATTTTCTATACTTTCGCACGTAGCTGAAACGTATCTATGGTATTTTCGAATTGTAGAATCAGACATATCTTCATTTATTTCTTTATGGATATGTTGAAAATTTTCACGTATAGATGCATTCTTTTCGTAGATATGAATCCTATCCCACAAATATAAGGCATTTGCTCTTGTTTTGCAGTTATTTTTTTCATTTCTTTTCGAATCTGTATTAATATATTCACAAAATATTTTTGCTTCTAGCTCAGAATACTTCATTTTCAAATCTGCTTTATGGGCAAACAACGCAAGAATGACTTGATTGCGGACGTGATTTGCAACTTCGATTGAGTCAAAGTTTTGTCCGTGAAAGTCAATCGAGATATTTATTTCCCTTTTGCTAGGGATAAATTGACAATGGATATAGTCTTCGTACTTGTCGTCTATAGGTATCTCTTTGACTAAGAAGAAAAAATGTGGAAGTTCTTGAATTGCATAATTACTGGATATAATCATCTTCATATCTGTTAGGTTGAATAATTCAGATATATAGAGATGATAGTCGTCTACTATATTTTTGAATATGATAAATGCATGGCTATATCCAAGGAGTCTCTTTATGTAATTGGTTGCAGCTGCTATAGTACACGAGGAGCGTGAGGGAAACTGTAACAGTGATGCATTGTATATTATTCGTTCATATTCAAATATGCTATGTTCTTCCTTGGAAAACTCCAATATGTATTGCTGTTCAGTCTTATTAGCATTTCTTTTCAGGTCTTCTTCAGTAGGTTTACTCAATGAGCATATAACTTTATCTAGTATGATTTTGTGTAAAATTTGTATATATTCATAAGGGTTTTTTGCTTTTATGGCATAGATGCTCTTATCTAATTCATAGTTATACAGAAATGCCCCAATCATTCCTGGATTTCGCAAAAACATTTTCAAAACATCTGATAATACATCTTCCTCATTGTCATATATTTTATATTCGTACTTTTTTGATTTTCCAATACATATTTTACTGTATGTACCATTGTTGTCTTTTTTTACATTGCAATCTAGAAAGAATTTTCGTTTTGCATACTCAGAAATAAAGAAAATTCGAGTTTTATCTTCTTCTTTTGTAAAATCGTATAAATCGTATTTAAAACTATTTATATATTCGCTGTCGAATGGACGCATTTCTACTATAGTAGATGAATCAACAAGACTAAAATCTCTATACGGACTAAAGGTATGAGTGCCATCTTTTGCTGGTCGATAATATTTTATATTCATAGAATCTCTCCATCAGGAAAACAGCATTTCTGAAGATAAATCCAATTGAGGAATATCTTGATCTAATCGGAGAGCATCCAGTAAGTCTGCCCACCATTGGAAGGAGTATCGCATTAATTCGCGGTATTGCGCTCTGTTATACGCCTGTTCGACAGATGATCCAGATGAGTGCGCTAGTCCGCGTTCAACAATTTTGTCAGGAAGGCCGTATTCACGAGCAAGAGAGCCCCAAACTTTTCTCCAACCGTGAATACACATTTTCCCTTTAGGAATACCAGCTCTGTGCATTGCATTGTTGATACCTTCAACGCTAAGATGTCCTAATTTCCCTCCAGATGGAAATACACGATTATTGATTCGAAAATCCTGTAAATTCTGTAGGATAGCACGAGATTGGCTTGAGAGAGGGATAATAAAATCTCTTCTTTGTCCGATTGTCCCTTTCATATTCTCCGCTGGAATTCTCCATATCGCTTCTTCAAGATTTATATCTTCCCATTTTGCCATAAGCATAGAAGATGCTCGTAGAGGAATAAGTGGAAATAATTGGAGTGCTGCACCAGTATACGGTGAGCATCGACCAGCATTAACGAACTTATCTATTTTACGAAGCATTTCTGCAACTCCATCTCTATCTGTTATTGCAGGAAATCCTTCAAAATTTACATCCTTTTTAGGCTTAGGAAACAGAACTGTTAAATCTTCTGCAATATTATATTTGTGATAGCCATTGATTTTGGCGAAACGACATATCTGGCAAATGATCGTAGCGACTCTGTTTGCCATCTCTCGATGTTCACTTTTTGCAGGGATAAAGCATACGGATTTCAAATCTGAAAAATCGAGGCTAGAGTAAGGTTTTTTTCCTATATATGGAAGGATATGTTTCTCTAATCTGCCTATTGTGGACTTTATTGTTTTGTCATCTTTGTCATTTTTCCAGAAGTTAAGCCACTCTTCTGAAATCATCCCAAATGTTCTTCCTTCTTCTTCAACCTTTTTTAGAGCTGCTTTCTTTTCTGCAACAGTGTCAATACCTGATTTAAGTGCCTTTTTTTCTTCATTTCTTAGCAGGCGTGCTTCAGCAAGAGAGACTTTTTCATCGCCTAGGACTCGCCTCTTGGCTACGCCATTTAAGCGACCACGCATAAACCAGGTTCCCTTGTTTTTTTCGGTGATGCTCAGGTAGAGCCCTCCACCGTCATTAAGTTGGACGGGAATACCCTTTCTGAGAGCTGCTTCGACCTGTTTGGCTGTGAGAAGGTTCTCGATGCGTGCCATGTGCTTTCTCCACGCGAGTAAAAAATTGTGCACCTTGCTATGGTGGCCTTTTTATGAAGGTACACATATTTTAGCACAACTTCCTCGCTACGGGTACCCACCAAGGTGCACAACAATATACTACGCTGGACGTACAGAGGATAAAAAAAGAAGTCCTTTCAGGTGATTACGCACCTAAAAGGACTTCTGAAAATTTTTTTCTGGCGGAGAGGGTGGGATTCGAACCCACGTACCGGCTATTAACCGATAACTCGATTTCGAGTCGAGCGCGTTACGGCCAACTTCGCTACCTCTCCGCTCTTGGGAGCTGTGCATGCACAGCAGGGCCGAAGGCAATATTTAGTCTGTTTCAGGGAAAAAAGCAATATGTTTTCTTCTGTCGCCGGGCGGCGTCAGGCCTCGTCCGGCCTGGGCTCGGGCAGCCAGTGCGCCAGCACGGTCTCCCTGTGGGCGTCCAGCAGGTCCAGCACGGGCCGGGGCACCAGAAAATCCACGTTCAGGCCGTGCAGCCAGCGGTGGCGGATGCGCGAGGCGCTGACGGAGATCCACGGCAGGGGCACGAAATGGACCAGTCCGCCACCGGGCAGGCGCATGCGGCGGCTCCCGGGCAGGACGGGCTCGCACGGCTGCGCCCCGGGCCACATGCTTTGCGTGGCGGCAAGGAAGTTCTTTTCCGAGCCTTCCCCGCGCGGCACCACCACCAGCTGGCAAAGACAGGGCAGCTCCAGGCCCCGGTGCCAGTGGGGCAGCAGGGCATAATCCGGGCTGCCGAGGATGAAGAACAGGGGCCGTTCCGGCGTCTCTTCGCGGCAGGCTCGCAGGGTGTCCCAGGTATAGGAAAGGCCGGGGCGCCCGGCTTCCATGCGATTGCAGGAAAGGCCCGGCAGGCCGTCCAGGCAGGCTTCCACCATGGCGGCCCGCAGGTCGAAGGGCAGCAGGCCGCCCGCCACCTTGTGCGGCGGTGTGGCGCAGGGCGTCAGCTCCACGCCGGCGGCCAGGGGCCGCAAGGTCTCCGCCATCTCGATGGCCAGACGCAGATGTCCCACATGCGGCGGATTGAAACTGCCGCCGAACAGGGCCCGGCCCGCTGCCTTTATCCCGTCCATGTCTATTGCCGCACCTGCCCCTGGCCGAAGACCACGAACTTGGTGGTGGTCAGTTCCTGCACGCCCATGGGGCCATAGGCATGGAGCTTGGACGTGGAGATGCCGATCTCCGCGCCAAGGCCCAGCTGGCCGCCGTCATTGAAGCGGGTGGAGGCATTGACCGCCACCATGGAGGCGTCGGCCTCGCGCAGGAAGCGCATGGCGTGCCCGTGATCGTTGGTGCAGATGATCTCCGTGTGGTTGGAGCCGTAGCGGGCGATGTGCGCCAGGGCCTGGTCCATGTCGTCCACCACGCGGACGGCCAGGATCAGGGCGTGGAACTCCTTCCCCAGGTCGTCAGGGGTCTGGGGCCTGGCCGTGGGGCCCAGCAGCGGCAGGGAAGCGGGGCAGGCGCGGAACTCCACACCGGCCTCGCCCAGACGCCGGCCCACACGGGGCAGGAAGGCCGCGGCGCAGTCCTTGTGCACCAGCAGGCACTCCAGGGCATTGCAGACGCCGGGACGCTGCACCTTGCCGTTGAAAACGATGTCCAGGGCCTTGTCCAGGTCCGCGTCAGCGTCCACGAAGGCATGGCAGACGCCCTTGTAATGCTTGAGCATGGTGGCGGCTTCGGTCACGGCACGCACCAGACCTTCGCCACCGCGCGGGATCATGACGTCGATGTACTGGTCGAGCTTGCACAGCTCGGTGACCGCGGCGTGATCCGTGGTCGTCACCAGCTGGGCCGCATCGGCGGGCAGGCCGGCCTCTTCCAGGGCCTGGCGCAGCAGGGCGGCCAGAGCGGTGTTGGAGTGCAGGGCCTCGCTGCCGCC
>ERZ791919.705-NODE-705-length-33960-cov-2.893998_pt1 | contig 33960 bp, 27 predicted proteins | sample MGYA00510137_ERZ791919 | MGnify/ENA primary metagenome ERZ791919 (study PRJEB30046, sample SAMN00792059) | human gut metagenome | study: EMG produced TPA metagenomics assembly of the A metagenome-wide association study of gut microbiota in type 2...
AGGACAGAAAAAGGGATTTATAAACAACTCGTATACAACGAGTTGAGAATAGGGAAAATTTGTGCGCCAAAACGAAAATCAATCTGCGGCAAACGAAAAATCAATCTCAAGAGATTGATTTTTCGTTTGCCGCAGGTGGCTGAATTGACTTCCTCCACCTTCTATTTTATCTGGTTTTACACGTTTTGAATCCAAGAGCAGACAAGCGTTACGTCCCGAGCATGGCTCCGGAACCGTATCGCCGCTTTCGAAATGTTCTAAAAAACATCAGGCCGCGTTCTTAATGAACGCGGCCTGACAATCTTTATCAAACGCTTATTAATTTACACCATCAATGCTGCTACCAAAGCCAAGATGGCATAAAATTCCGGAAGGGCGGCATAAATCATCGTATTGGTCTGCACGTCATGTCCTTGAGCAATGCCCACAATACCGTTCGCACAAATCTGCCCCTGACGGATGCCGGAAATCATACATACCAAACCGACTCCCAAACCGATACCTAACATCAACGGTCCCTCCGTCGTAAAATCACGCCCCATGGACATCAGGAAAGCCACAAAGCCATACAATCCCTGTGTGGCCGGAAGGGCAGACAAAATCATGTAACTGGAAGATTTGGAAGGATTCTTCTTCAACGCCCCTTCGGCAGCATTTCCCGCAATAGTCGTACCGTAACAACTGCCGATACCGGCCAAGGCAAACATCAAGCCCAAACCGATGTAACCTAAAATTTCATTCATAATGTTCTAAATTTTATTTGTGATTAATTGATTATTTGTTTTTTACTATACTGAAAGGCTCGTATGCCTCTCCTTTTCCGTCGTAGCCGGAGTTCTTAAAATATTCCACAAAAGTCAGACGAAGCGGGTGCACGAAAGCACTCAAGCAAGACATGGCGATGTTCAACGTATGACCGAACACCAGAATCAGTCCGCACCCCAACCAACCGGGAACTCCGTACAAGGTGTCTCCCGCTCCGTCGCGTACCATAAAGGCCAACTGGTTGAACACACCGCCCAACATACCGCCGGCCAACCCGAGAGCATACAGACGGATATAGGAAAGTACGTCGCCCATCAGCCCAGTAGCCATGTTATACGTGTCCCACAATCCGGCACCGATATTGGCAAAAACATTGCGGTGGAGATTATTCAGCAAATAGATACCGATGGCCGCCACGCTGCCGATCACAAGAAAAGACGTACCCGCCACATTCTCCGAAATCACTTTCATAAAAGAAAGGCCGCCCGTACAGATGAAACCGACGACAAGCAGCAGCCATCCCCAATCAGAGAGCGACTCCTTGAAACCGTAGCGTACCGTAGCACCGATGGCTTTCACCGTCATGGCAATGCAAATGTGCACCACGCCGATAATCAAGGCTAACAGCATTTGTTTGTCATAGCTCGTATCGCCTATCTTACCCACGATCATGAATTGTTTCATCCACTCAGGCACATCTACGTCAAAGAGGCTCACCCCGAAGAACGTACCCAAAACGGCACCGAACACGGTGGTGGCCGCTCCCAGTGTAATCACTAAGTTCATGATACCCTTCAAAGATGGAGAAAGCTTGTGTTTCAGGAAAAATCCCAAAGCAATCAGCACCAATCCGTAACCGGCATCGCCCATACAGAAAGCAAAGAATAACGTGAAAAACGGGGCGACCAATGGTGTGGGGTCGAACTCCGCATAGTCGGGCATGCCGTACATCTTCGTCAGCACCTCGTACATACGTACGAATGCATTGTTCTTCAATTTAATCGGAGCGTTATCTTCCCTGCGCGCCGCACGTATCTCATAATAGACCTCCTGAGTGGAAAGGAAAGATTTCACTTCGGCTTCCTTGTCTTCCGGAATCCATCCCTGCAACACCATCAAGCGGTTGTCGGCCACTTGTTCCGTACCCAAAACCACGCGATCGAAAGCAATGGAGGTGCGCAATTCATCTTCATAACCACGAAGTCGGCTCACATAACCTTGCGCCAGCCTACCCATTTCATGTTCTATAGCGGCTATTCCTTCTTCCTTTTCACGTATTTGCTTCCGCAAATCCGCCAATGAGACATGAGGCAGACGCAACCGTTCGGCATCGAGCACCACCTCTTCACCTACCGGCGTAAGGGTCACGAAATAGACCTTGCCTTTTTCACGGGTTACTTCTGTAGCATAATACAGTTCCGCCCACTCTTCATTGAACGAACGTTCGGGGCATACAAAAAAGCCCATGGCATAACCGATGTTCGACAACCCCTCGACACGCACCGGATCGAAATCGCCCCAAGGCAACAGCGCAGCCTCATCCTTACGCAAACGCTGGAGTTCCGTTTCCTTCACCCGGCGGGCTTCGTCCATCTCATCCAAATGCAAAAGGATATCTGCCGCACTCCGGTCAGAGGCCAACGGTACATCCGTCGCTTCCATGGCCTCCAGACGGTTTATCCATGCTTTCACATGTTCCGTCTGTTTGAGTTTAGCCTCCAATTCGGATGTAGGCTCTACGGAACCCTCCTGTGCAGTTTGCACGTGCAATACCCCCAGCTCCTGCATCCGTTTCAAGAAAGCTTCATACTCCTTATAGTAAATAAGGAAAGTAAGTTTCTTCATCTTCGTAATCATGCCTCGGCCTCCTTTCTCTTCTCCTGAAGGGTCTTTAATATTTTCTGGGAAGACTTGGACAAGTTTTCCTCATCCTCCATGAAACGTTTGATTTTTCGCAACGCATCCTCATAACCGGGTATCTGCACCTTCTCGAAAAGGTTCACCTTCTGGGTCGTCTTCTTGCGCGAATACTCCAACAGGTCGAGCTTGGCCTGCACGAATTCCCTTTCTATGGCCGTCCGCGCCAGACCGCGCAACAAAGAAATCCCGTCATAATACCACTTAGGACTGCTGAACATACTGAACGGACGCACCTCCAATTCCACACTGTTCAGCACCGGCACCCGTACCCCGGCTATCTTTTTCACGCCCAGATCCACGTCTTTGCCCCCAACTATCGTCGGGTCAAATTCGCTCCATAATGCAAACATCGCCTCGTAAGCCTGAATCTGCGCCTCCAGGTTGCGTGCCAGTTCCGCCGCTTCCGCCTTGCACTTCTTCACCTCCATGCGCAACGCACTCTCCTTGTTCTTGATGATAGGCAACGTACGTACGCGCATCTTGAGTTGTTTTTCAAGCTGCTGCAACGATGTTTTGTTATATTGAAATTTTATGGCCATATTCCTCCGATTTATTTCGTCCAGAACTCATCCACCAGTTCCTTCTTGATGTTCACCTCCTCGGGTTTGAAGTACTTGGCAAACAGCCCCCAGGTCACATCGAGCATCTCCGTCGTATTCAGGTTCACGTCGATGGCCAACAGCTTGTCTGCATAATCCTTGGCAAAAGAGAGCGTACGGTTATCGTAGTCCGTCAGGTCGAACCCGTTTTCCATCTTGGTCTTGGCGTTGGCGGCATCCGCATACAAACGTACGGCCGCATTCATCACCTGAGGATGGTCTTTACGGGTTTTCTTACCGGCCACCAACTGCTTCAGGCGGGACAACGAACGGAACGGGTCCACGATGACCTTACCGATATCGCTATCGCGACGCAAGAAAAGCTGCCCTTCGGTAATATATCCCGTATTGTCCGGCACGGCATGCGTGATGTCGCCCCCGCTCAACGTCGTCACGGCGATAATGGTTATGGAACCGCCCGAAGGAAATTGTACGGCTTTCTCGTAAATCTTGGCCAAATCGGAATACAAAGAACCGGGCATGGAGTCCTTCGACGGGATCTGATCCATACGGTTGGACACGATGGCCAACGAGTCGGCGTATGAAGTCATGTCGGTGAGCAACACCAATACCTTTTCATTCTTTTCCACAGCGAAATACTCGGCAGCCGTCAAGGCCATGTCGGGCACCAACAGACGCTCCACCGCAGGGTCTTCGGTCGTATTCATGAAACTGACGATACGGTCGAGCGCACCGGCATTCGAGAACACGTTTTTGAAATAAAGATAGTCGTCGTTCGTCATACCCATGCCGCCCAAAATAATCTTATCGGTCTGCGCACGCAAGGCTACCATGGCCATTACCTGATTGAAAGGTTGGTCAGGGTCGGCAAAGAACGGTATCTTCTGGCCGGACACCAACGTGTTGTTCAGGTCGATACCGGCAATACCCGTCGCAATCAGTTCGGACGGCTGCTTGCGGCGCACCGGATTCACCGACGGACCGCCGATTTCCACTTCCACCCCTTCCACTTCCGGTCCTCCGTCGATGGGATTGCCATAGGCATTGAAAAAGCGACCGGCCAGTTGTTCACTCACTTTCAGGGTGGGTGCCTTGCCCATGAACACGACTTCCGCATCCGTAGGGATGCCGCCCGTACCCTCGAAAACTTGCAGCGTCACTTCGTCACCGGCAATCTTCACCACCTGGGCCAGCTTGCCGTCTACCATAGCCAATTCGTCGGCTCCCACGCCCGTAGCCTTCAAGGTACAAGTGGCCTTCGTGATTTGACTGATCTTCGTATATATCTTTTGAAATGCTTTTGTTGCCATAACTTTCCTGATTAATTATTGCCTTTCTGCCACCATCTCACGAATCTGGCGTTTATAGTCTTCGAACTTCTCACTCTTGAATTCCGCGTAGTTCATCTGCTTACACAGGTTGATGAGTTTCTTGAAATAATCCATGACTTCAAGGAAACCGTCGAACTTGTACTCGGCACGACAAATGTCCACCACCAGATTCAGGATGTCTTCTTGCCGTTCCATCGGTGTCACGGCATCCACCTCGTCGAAAGCATCCTGCTGCAGAATCACATAGTCGATGACTTCCGACTTCCAGAATATCACATGATACTCCACAGGTACGCCATCGTCACCCAAGATATTAATCTGCTCGGCAATCTCCTTTCCTCTCAAAAGGCGTGTCTTGAGTTCGTTCACTTTCGCTGTCCATTCGCCATTAATGCGCTTCGATATATATTCTTCAAACTCGGGATATTCGATATACTTGGAATAAGAATCTATCGGGTTCACGGCCGGATAACGTTTCTTGTCCGCACGGTCCTGCTCCAACGCATAGAAGCAACGCGCCACCTTCTTTGTATTTTCCGTCACCGGTTCCTTCAAGTTACCGCCGGCCGGCGACACCGTACCGATGAACGTAATGGAGCCCACTTCGCCGTTGTTCAAGTACACATAGCCTGCACGACCATAGAAGTTGGAAATGATAGCGGACAAATCCATCGGGAAAGCATCCGGTCCCGGCAGTTCCTCCATACGGTTGGACATCTCGCGCAAAGCCTGTGCCCAACGTGAAGTGGAATCGGCCATCAAGAGGACGCGCAATCCCATAGAACGATAGAACTCGGCAATCGTCATGGCCGTATATACCGATGCCTCACGGGCAGCCACAGGCATGTTGGACGTGTTGGCGATAATGATGGTACGTTCCATCAACTTGCGTCCCGTATGCGGGTCCACCAGTTCGGGGAACTCCGTAAAGATCTCCACCACCTCGTTGGCACGCTCCCCGCACGCGGCAATGATCACGATATCGGCCTCGGCCTGCTTGGAGATGGCGTGCTGAAGCACCGTCTTGCCCGTACCGAACGGCCCCGGAATAAATCCCGTGCCCCCCTCTACAATAGGATTCATCGTATCAATGGTACGTACGCCCGTCTCCAGCAGTTTGAAAGGACGCGGCTTTTCCTTATAATTGGTCATGGCCACTTTCACCGGCCATTTCTGCACCATGGTTACGGCAATGTCCTCACCGTCCTCTCCCGTCAACACGGCTACCGTGTCTTCGCACAAGTAGTCGCCTTCCGGAACGATGCTTTTCACCGTAGCCATCCCCTCCATGGCTATCGGTGCCATGATTTTCAGGGGCTGGTAGTTTTCCTCCACCTCGCCCAGCCAAGCGGAAGCCCCAACCTTGTCTCCGGGTTTCGCAATGGGCTTAAAATGCCATTTTTTATCTTTATCCAACGGATAAGTGTACTGTCCGCGACGCAGGAATACTCCCTCCATCTTGTCCAAGTCGTTCTGCAAACCGTCGTAGTTCTTGGAAAGCATACCCGGCCCCAGCGTCACCTCGAGCATGTGCCCGGTAAATTCAGCCTCAGCCCCGACTTTCATACCCCGGGTACTTTCAAACACCTGCACGTATGCGTTCCGACCGACCACCTTAATCACTTCGGCCATCAGACGGTCTCCGCCTGTCGTGATGTAGCAGATCTCATTCTGCGCCACCGGGCCGTCCACTTGAATGGTCACGATATTGGAGATGACTCCAATCACTGTACCTCTTGTTGCCATATCATTATTTTCTTTTTTATTTCTTAAATTCTTGGGGAATCTCCACCTCGTTCTTCAACTGCTCCACCAGACTGCGGAAGACTTTCCCGCCCCGCTCCTTGTCGATATGCGTCCACCGCTCTATGATGTCTAGCTTAATGAGAAAGGCAAACAGGCGTTCTACTGAAAAATAACAGAAGAAAGTCCTATCTTCCAACCATTCCCATTTCAACAAATCCAGTTTACGTTCTTTCTCTACCGGGTCGGACATCTCATGGATGCGTATCACGTCGTCCATATAATCCAGTTCCGTACCCAAACCGAAATCCCGTGCTCCCGAAACGGCCAAAGCTTTCGTCACTACATCGTCGCCTACCAAATAAAAGGCCGGATTGAATCCATACTTCCGGGCCGTAAGAGCTATCAGGATATTGTTCACATTCCGGTTGAATGCAAACCAATCCGCTGTAAAACGATTCTTGAACGTGCCCGCATAACGATAATATGCCGCCAAAAGGACATCTTCCGGCAAGCGTTCCTGTACTTCTTTCAAGGAAGCATACTCTGCCATGAACTCGTAAAAATAAGCAGGCAACATACGGCCTTGCTCATCCCCGGTCTTCACCTTCTCCATGGCTTCGGGCCACGCTTCACGCGGAAACATCGCCCGTTCGTCGAACGCCGCCCCGTCTCCTTCGGCCAACCATGCCAACAAATTGCGATGGTCATAACGCAAGAAAAACAAAGCCACCAACTTTTTATCTGTCTCGGAAAGTTGCGGCCAATAGTCCTCTTTGAAGTCCGCCACCGTAAAATTCAGTTTGGCATCATCGGGAGACACATCGGGCATACTTGCCACCAAACCATAATAATTTTTCATGCAGATGGATTTAGAAGAGCATTTCTATCAATTTCGGACGGAGGAAATCCTTGAAATAAGCTGCAAATTCCTCTTCACCGAAATTCACCTTATAAGAACCGTCGGACGGAGATACCGAAAACGCGGCCGCTTTTCCGTTCACTTTCTCTATCTTCACTCCTTTATCCAACAAGTTTTTCGCATGGGCACGGAAGTAAGCGGTAAGCCCGTCGGTATCCGAAGCGGAAATCACCAAATCTTCGCCCGAAGCCCAATTCTTGGCCACAGCCACCATAAAGTTACCCATGAAATCCTTATTGCCCATAAGCTCCTTCACCGTATCCTTTACCAGTTTGTCGGAAACGACATTCACAATCTCCGATTTCAATGCACTCAAAGCCTGCCCCGCATACAGTTTCAATTCTGATTTCGTATTGGCATCCAGCTCCTGAGCCTGCTTACGCGCCTTATCCACGATTTCATCCGCCTCTTTTCGAGCATCCGCCACTAATTTATCGGCTTCGGCCTTTGCTTTTTCCACCAGGCGCATACCTTCGGCATTCCCTTTTTCCACCCCTTCGCGATAAAGCTTATCGGTCAATTCTTGAATCTTTTCCATTGTATTTCTCCGTTTATCTATTCGCTATTTTTTATTTTGTGCACTAAAAGTAGACATATTTTCCGGTATAGCAAAGCCAAGAGAAAGAACATTTTCATCTATTTAAGAAAAACATGTTGAATAGCATAGAAATAGCGAGAAAAAAGACATTACTATTAAATATTATCCACCTTTTTAGGGCTTATACGCAAATAAAGCCTTATCTTAGCTGTATGTTTTTCATAAAGACTGTGCATGAAGCCGTTTAAAAATTACATCGCTACGTGGTTTTACCGCGAGTCACACGAGGAAGCCAGTTACTATCCGCAAGCAGGCGGAAGAGGTGACTCTGCTCTGCTCCATTCTGTGTATATGCAGATACAAGTACCATTTTTCACCACTTTCCGGCATTATAACCCGGAAGCCGAACTGTTATTCTTCACCAACCTTGAAGCAGACCAGCTTCCGCCATTTCTTACGGAACTGTTCCAAAGGACGAGAACGGAAGTCGTCACCCTCCCCTACCGGAACCGTCCCCCAAAAGGATGGTACAAAGCCTGGATGAACCAATTCTATGTATACGACATCTTCAAGGAAATGGAGAGACGCATGCAACCTGGCGACACGTTGTTGGTCTGTGATGCGGACTGCTTATGCCGCACGCCACTGCACAGCCTCTTCCAAAGCATACGCACAGATGGTAGTACCCTATATGACTTGGGCTGTCCTCAGGGATTCTCCATCAACGGTACCACATTAGCACAAATGGAGGAATTCTACACGTCATGCTATGGCGAACGCCCTTCTTCTCCTATGGCATATTACGGAGGAGAATTCATCGGCTTAAGAGCTGACGCCGTGCACGGCGTCAACCGAGAATTTCCGGTTGTATGGCAATTTAACTTCAACTTGCCGGCCGATACGGCACGCCTCCACGAAGAGGCTCATATCTTCAGTGTTTTGGCCGAACGCCTACATCTGCGTTATGCCACAGCCAACCGCTATGTAAAACGTCTTTGGACCACTCCGATATATAATAATGTGTCGCCTGGCGATGAAAAACTGTCCGTATGGCACTTACCGTCCGAGAAGAAATTCGGATTATATCGACTATACCGAATACTCGAACGGGACAAAGGAATCCTCGACGAACAACGTTTTTGGGCAAAAGCAGGAACATACTGCGGTATTCCGCACATCGGCTGGGGGAAAAAAGCATGTGATTTCATCCTTACTCTGAAAGAGAAACTCAAATACCACCCAACTCATTGATATGCCAGAAAAGACGCTCAAAGAAAAGACAGCAAAAGGCCTGATGTGGGGCACCATCAGTAATGGGGCACAATTGGTATTAGGTACTTTGTTCGGTATCTTTCTTGCCCGCATTCTCTCACCGTCGGATTATGGTATGGTGGGTTTGCTAACCGTTTTCTCACAAATTGCTTCCGTATTGCAGGACAGCGGTTTCCGCACAGCTTTGGCCAATCGAAGAGAAATCGTACATGAAGACTACAACGCCGTATTCTGGTTTAACGTAGGAACCAGTTGTGTCATGTACTTGTTACTATTCTTCCTGGCACCCTTAATTACGGAATTTTACCAGCACTCAGATGCTGCGGCTAATCAAGACTTGTCCGAACTTACCCCATTGGCACGTTTCTCGTTCCTTGGCTTCGTGATTGCCAGTTTAGGCACTGCGCATTACGCATACCTATTCCGTACATTGCAAGTCAAGCAGAAAGCGATTATCACAGTGATCAGCCTCACTACGTCCAGCACCATCGGCCTCACTATGGCCTTAAAGGGTTACGCATACTGGGGCTTGGCCACCCAAGGTATAGCTTTCACAACTTGCAACACCATCCTTTTCTGGTATTTCTCAAAATGGCGTCCCACTTTACCGGTATCTTTCCATCCGTTAAAAGAAATGTTCGGTTTCAGCAGTAAGTTGCTGGCCAACGACATTTGCAACAATATCAACGGTAATATCTTATCTGTCATGTTAGGACGTTTCTATGCTGTACACGACGTAGGACTTTACAACCAAGCTAACAAATGGACCAGTATGGTGAGCACAATGGTGCTTGGCACCATAAAAGACGTTGCCCAACCCGTACTGCGTAATGTGGAAACGGAACGAGAGCGCCATAAGCGGGTTTTCCGTAAAATGCTACGTTTCAATGCCTTCATGGTTTTTCCCGCCCTCTTCGGATTAGCCTTGATTTCGCGTGAACTTATCCTCATCACCGTCACAGAGAAATGGTTAGATTGCGTACCCCTCATGCAGATCCTGTGCGCCGGTGCGTTCACCGTACCTATACAATATCTATGTGCCAACCTGGTCATCACCAAAGAGCGCTCGGACTTAGTGCTATGGAACACCGTCGGAATGGGCTTGACACAGATTAGTGCCATATTCTTTTCTTACCCCTATGGCATCCACACCATGGTATGTGTCTATACAGCCATCAATATCGCATGGCTTACGATATGGTTTTATTTCGTCCACCGCGAAATCGGATTACGCCTATGGGAAGCCGTCCTCGACTTGTTTCCTTATGCAGCACTGGCCGCATTGGCAATGGTTGTTACGGCTTTCGTCACCTCACCTATAGAAAATATTTACTTGCTACTGGGGCTGAAAATCTTCATAGCCGCCTTGCTTTATGGAGGACTGATGTGGTTGTTCGGTTCTGTCACATTCAAGGAATGTATCAGCTACTTATTGAATAAAAAAAGAGCCAGATAAATCCGGCTCTTTTTACATACGAAATATTTTCTTATTTTTTCATCATCTTCTTACCGTTTACAATGTACACACCACGTGGCAAACTTACCTGCCAATCCGTTTCGGGAACATACGTACCCACGTAGCGTCCATCTACGGTATAAACCGTAACCGGCTTTGTCTTGTCATTAACCTTCATCCCCAAAACGCCGCTAGTATCATATTCTATACCGAATTCCGACCATATTTTATGAGCCTCGAACAGTTCATGATTTCGGTCGTTCACTTTCAATGTGACCGACTTCAAATCATCAATACCGCTAAATGTGTTGTTTTTAACAGCCGGTGCATCTTGCGTATCGGTATAAGCCGTATAATCAATGAGCTTCAGTCCGGTACAGTCGGCAAACGTATAATTTGCCGGCACAAAACAAGACGGAAGAATCACCTCCTGTAAGGCTGCACATCCTTCAAACGCACTCACCGTACTGCCTAACGACGTACAGCAGCTCAGGTCTGCTTTCTCTATGGCCGTTCCCTTGAAAGCTGCCTCGATGTCTGTTGCCCCAGTCAAGAGGCTCAGGTCGATATCCCTCAATGCTGTACAGCCCTCGAAAGCCTTATTCAGTTTCGTGAAATGTCCCGCTTCTTCTGCTGTTGGCATTATCACTTTCTCCAATGCCGTACAGTTATTAAAGATACCATATTCCTTAAGTCCCTGTCTCCAAAGTGGAGTATTCTCCGCAACCTTAATCCGGCTCATATCCAAGGTAACCAATGTGGCATTCGTCGTGACAAAAAGTCCTCCGTTATTCCCCAATGCCATAGAAAGCAGATTGAATGCATCGCTATCCCATTCTCCAGTCAACGTAACCGTCACGGCCTTCTTCAGGCTCGATGGGATATCCGAAGCGTCCACTACGAAGTCCGTCACCTTCTCCGGTTCCGTGTTGTAGAGATTCAGTTCGCTCCAATCCTCATCGGCCGAGAACAACTTATAAGCTTCATATTTCAACGAGAGCGTCACGGCCTTCAGGTCATCAATCCCCATAAAGAAAGTTTTGCTCATCTCGGGAACCTCTGTCCCAGCAAAAGCCGTCCAATCAACGTCTTTCAAAGCGGAACAATAAGCAAAAGTATTCTTTCCCATGGGGAAAACCTCCGGCAATATTACCGTGGTCAACGCCTCACATGACTCAAAAGCATCATCCACCGATTCCAGATGGGAAGAAGAGGACAAATCCACTTTCTCCAAAGAAGTGCACCCCTGGAAGGCTTTCTCCAGAGAAACCAGTCCGGCACAACCGCTCAGGTCTATCGTAACCAACTGGTCACAGTTTTGAAATGCCATTCCGAAATCCGTAAAGTGTGCAGCTTCTTCCGCCACCGGCATCTTCACTTCCTTCAAAGCCTTGAAGTTACGGAAGATACCATACGCAGACAAGCCTTGCCAACGCAATGATGTACCTTCTGCAATCCGGGCCGCACTCATGTCCACTTTTTGCAACACCGTATTCTCACTGGTAACGAAAGCAGGATTATCCATCATCGCCATACACAGCAGATTAAAAGCGTTGCTGTCCCATGTTCCTGTCAGAGTCACGGCCGTGGCCTTTTTTAACGAAGACGGAATGTCGGACGCATCCACAGTAAATTCCGTAGACGGTTCAGGATTCAAATCCAATAGGTTCAACTGACTCCATCCCTCATCCGCTTTAAAAAGCACATACTGCGGATGGTTCAATTTCAAAGTCACGCCGGACAGTTCCACTCCGTCCAACATATCTGCATAGAAGACCGGCACTTCGGTTGCCGTACATGCACTCCAATCTATCTCCTGCAAAGCCACACAACCGGAAAAGACCTTAGAAGTAGTTACAAATCCGGCGGGCAACTTCACCTGTGCCAAAGCCGTACAAGCTTCAAATGCCGAAGCCCAAGCATTACTTTTCACCGCTGCTACATTAGTAGAAAGGTCAGCCCCTTTCAGGCTCTCACAAGCATAAAAAGCATTGCTGAATGTAGATACGTTCACGCAACCCGTCAGATCCACCGTCTCTAAAGCATTACAGTTAGCAAAAGCCTTTTCCATAGAAACCAAATGAGCCGCCTCTTCCGCAACGGGCATCACCACTTCTTTCAGAGCCTTGCAACTGCTGAACACCCCATTCGAAGTAAATCCGGCACTCACATACCAAGAAGTTCCGTCTTCAATCACGGCTTCTCCCATATCCACTCGGGTCAGCACCATATTGGAACCTCCGATAGCATTCGTCCCCAATGCCATCTTCAATTCGGCAAAAGCAGAAGTCCCCCACGTACCGGTCAACTTCAACGACGCAGCATCCCTTAGCGATGAAGGTATCTCGTCCGCCGGAACGAAAGTGGCATCTTGTGCGCTCATACCGAGCGCATAAGATGTCATCATAATAAAGGATAAGAATCCCTTTGTCAATCTTTTCATCGTATTTCCATTTTTAATCAACAAAAGATTTCACAGTGCTTTTATTTCACCGCGAACTTATAAGTCACGGGAGCACCATCTATCATAAATTCAGCCACATATACGCCTTGGGACAACGTGGCGACATTCCATGACGTTTCGGAAGCAGCCAAAATCATCACCGCCGTACCCTTCATATCGTATATTTTTCCCGAAGTCAACAGCCCGTCGCTCTGCAAAGCCAGCACTTGACCGTCAAAAGAAACAGCCGCATCCACTTTACCGTCTTTCAGGCTTCCCACGCTGGAAACCTCATCCTGCGGACAGTTAATGACGATGGGCTTCAGTTTATAGGCCACTTGCAACTGGTCATTCGGGGTTTCATCGCCCAATTGTCCTCCACGGTTGCATCCCCAACCCCAAATATCTCCGTCCGTCGTCAGCATTACCGTATAATTCTGTCCACTTGACATTCCCGCAAATTTCAGACTGGATTTCAAAGAAGGATGAACCGGAACTTTTGCGAAAGGAATGTCCTTGTTTCCGTTGCCCAAACCTTTTCCATCACCCAATGCGCCGTCTGTATTTGAACCCAACATCCAGACTTTCTCAATAACACCGTCCGTTCCTGTGGCCACGCTCAACGTATTCTCACAACCGGATATGGTAAGAACCTTACCTTCAATGGACGTTACATGCGTAGGTGCCGTTATCTGCGGCACCGTCACCACCTCCACCGGATTACCTTCCGCTGTAGTCTCTTCTTCCGTCGGAGTATTGAATCCTAATAAATTATTGGCATTATCTCCCCAAGCCCACAACGTACCATCTTTCTTTACGGCATAGGCACGGAAATCTATCACAACAACTTGCTCCCAGTCTGTCTCGCTACCCAAACGGACCGGTGACAGTTGTTTACCTTCATGACCGAATAATTCACTATACATATTGAATCCCCAGCCCCACAATGAGCCATCGGTCTTCAAAGCCAATACGGATGAACAACCGGCAGCAACCTGTTTCCAGTCCATATCAGCCCCCACTTGCACCGGTGCCGTCTGTGCCTGTGTATTGCCAATGCCCAGTTGCCCGGCCGAATTTTTACCCCACGCCCATAACGTACCATTCGTTTTGATAGCAAAACCACTATACCCCCAAAAACGAGAACAAGCCATATCGGCCCAATCGTTATCCGTGCCGATACGTGTCAAGACTTTATGGTCGATACCATCGTTTGTCCCCTGCACGCCGCCCTCATGAGTTCCAGCCGCCCACAAAGAACCATCTTCAGCCAAAAAGAAGCCGTATGCTTTCCCGCCAACGGCCTTTTTCCATACGCGGTTTCCATCTGCCAACGTCGGAGTGGCCGTACGTTCCGATACGCCATTTCCGCCCTGCCCCTTCTCGTTCCATCCCCAGGACCATAACGACCCGTCGGAACGGATAGCGTATGTCGTCGCATCCCCTGCCGTTACAAACTTCCACGTATAATCCTCGGCATTTACCGCCGCCGTTCCGGCGAACAATGCACAAGCGGCAATCGCCCACATTTTAGTAAACTTTTTCATTTTCTCTCCAATTTAATATTAAACATAAACATTACTCGTTACACAACAATTTGGCTGCACCGGATACTTTACCGCCTTTCATAAAACGTACCAGATAGATACCTTTGGCCAAATGGGCACGCACATCGGCTTGTCCGCCGTCCAACGCAGCGTTCACGACTTTCTCGCCTCCTACATTGTACACCACGGCTTGTTCCGCACCTTCCGAACTGAGCGACAAGACACCGTCCTTATATTGGGCGTGTGCCGGTTGCAAAGCTTCCACGCCTTGAATGCCCACACCTTCTTCCGTATGGGTGTCTATCACCGGACAAATCATGAAAGACTCGCCAAGCTGACCGCCGTAATAATTAATCGGACGAAGGTAATCATCCTCACCTTTCAAGCGGCAGTATGAATTGTGTGCCAACAGGTTACCGGCCATAGACTCATCCATCTCCACCCGCTTCACATCAATGTACAAGCGGAAATTTTCTTTGGACGGATCCGTTCCGAACCCTTCTATCGTCACCAAGAAGAAAGGCTTATCGGAAATCTTCAACGGTTCGGACAATTTAAATTCAGCCACGGCGGCCTTTTTCAGTTTCGTATCCGTTGTCTCTTTGATATCATCCATAGATAACGTAACGGCCTCCAAAGGCAAGCCCATCAACTGAATGCTGTTTTCTCCCGTCAATGGATACCAGATTTGCATCAGCAATTCCGCCCCCTCCTCATGTTTGGGCACTTCCGGCAGATAAGCCCGTACGCTGGTAATGGAAGCTTCAGGATGGGCAATCATGAACAAGTTGCCATACCCCACCAGATTCAGGCTATTGGTTCCTCCTAAATATCCCGTTCCTTCTTGTCCGAACGGACGTTGACCGATTACAGCCGTTGTAGCCGGATCTTTGGCATCCGTACCCAATTGCAACATATTAGAGGTACAAATCTCTCCTTTCCCTCCGACCTTAAGTTTACCAGATGCCGTATAAGTATAAGTTTGCCCCGCTCCGTCCTTCACTGTCATAGTCGGGAACGGATAGATACCGGACGTATTGTAAACCGCATCAGCATCCTGAGTTTCCAACTCCGTAGCATCCGCACCGGGAATAAACCAATGATAGTCTACAGCCTGCACGGAAGAATTGTCGATATAAGATACGGTTTCCCCTATCGGAGCCCACATATAAGCATCACGGTTAATGACCTTATTAAAAGAAAGGAAATTACAACAGGCGTTGTCATCCTGACTAATCATACCCAAATTACGCAAACCGACCGGATAACCATATTCGGCACTTTCGGCACTCCACACCGACGAACGTTTCGCAACCGGAACATTTTCCGGTTCCGCCACGATGGCACGGGTCTTATAATCCACTTGAGCCGAAGCCGGAACAGCCAGCATTCCAGTCAAAGCCCATAATACAAATGTTTGTTTCTTCATATTTTTACTGATAAATTAAATTGATTATTGCTTGATTAAGGTAGGAATCACCATAGCCGGTGAGGGCAAGCCCTGAGGTTCGAGCACCAACCACATTTTTGCATCCGAAGTCGACACGATATAGAACATCCCCTTCCGGGATACCACCGTCACGCCTTTGGAATCGAACAAAATACCCTTGATTTTCTTACAATATATGTTTTTGTTCAATGTATTGGCCGGAGCACCATTACGGATGCCTTCCACAAACTTCACCTCATCAGCATCTTTTATCTCATTCCGTTTCACGGTAAAGTTCCCCCATTCAGGCAAACCGTATTGGTTATTCACCACAAAACTCATGGCATTGAGTACGGTCTGCCCATGTGTACGACCTATTTCCGTCACCGTTTCCTGCGTGTCCACCTGATATTTCAACGTATCCACCGTAGCCTCGGCATTGAAGAAAAACTCCGTACGCTGCCACTCCGGAAAATCTTTTGAAAATTGCAGCAACTGTAAAGTGGCCGCCGCACTCGCACCTTTCATAAGACAGTAAGGAACTGCCAACAGTTGCTCTACCGTCTGACCCAGATTGAAGGGGCTGGAAGCCGCTTCCGTCAATATCACATTACCATCCGTCGTCATAAAAGTCTTTCGCGTATTATCCCATTTCATCTCTGAAACCGCCACTCCGGCAGCTACAACCGGCGAAGCAAAACGAAAACCGTCCGCCGTAAAATCCACCGGTACGTTAAGGGTTTGCTCGTCTGCCGTCATCACATCCAGGCTACGTTTGTCGTTTCCTAAAAACAAAGTAGCGGCATCCTGTCCCCCTACTTGCAAGGTGTGGAAGAAAGTAATATCCTTCCCTCCGTCGATATCCAAGGCCGTTTCCAAACGGACATGCTGAATCTCCCCTTCGGCCGCACGCGAAAGTTTGAAATCATTTCCTGATTTGCGTCCCCTCACGTAAATCGTGTCTTCTGTCACTCGGCACACTATGAATTCAAACTCTCCGCCCTTGCCCGTCCCCAACGGGTACTCCGACGGGTCAGCCAAGTCATGCAGTATGGAATAAGTATCGAATGAAAGCACCGGACCTTCGGCATTGGCTATTTTATAGGTCGATTCGGAAGTCTCCCCTTCGGCATTTTCCATCGTTACACGTCCGTCCTTAAAACGCATTACAAAATTCACCATCGCACTGTTGGTAGGCGTATAATCGAAACGCCAACCATACTCCGAACTCTGCAACATGTCCTCACACTCGGTGATTGCCGCTTCGATACGCGATGTCGCATCCCGGTCGAACACGTCATCCACCTCATTCTTGCAACTACCGCACACACAAGCAGCCCATACGACCATCATCATGGACCATCCATGTCTCCTCATTTTCTTCATCGTTCAAGTTTCTTATTTAATTACGTACCGCAGCCTCGATCGCGGCTACCACTTCTTTCTGGAAATCTTTCATATCGACGCCCCAGTTATTTTTCATATAAGCCACCACAATGGCTTCCTTCTTACGCAAAGCTTCTACTGCCGTCGCATTCCCCGCACTCTCTATCATATTGTCCCAGTCCTCCGGAGAATTCGTCAACATGATAGACACCATCTCCGCAAAATCCTCGTCCGCACTTGAAGAAGCATAAGCCGTAATGAAACCTTTGGTCCGCGCCGTTTCGTCGTTCATCTGCATCCATGAAGAAGAATAAGAGGGAGTGATTTTCTCAAACTCTGCATCATATTCTACATTCTGGTGCAAAATATGGGCAAACTCATGGTGCATCACATGGGCATACGACTGAATCTGTTCCAACGTAAAGTTGAAATCGTTCACCGAATACAACACAATCTGCCGTCCGCCTTCGGCCGTACCTTCCGTCGTACTTCCGTCATCGTTATAACTGGCACTCCCCACCAAAAGGATTTGCTTGGGTATGTAAGAACGTAAAGTCTGTTGTCCGACTTCCGCCGTGTAAGTATCTACCCACACTTTTTCGATCATCTCCAAAAACGGTTCCACCTGAGATTCACGGGGCGGTACCAAATTCTTCCGCATGTCGTCGGACGACTCATCGCCTTGATTCCAACGATACACGACCTCCACATTGTATGGCACCGTATAATGGTCATAAATATACTTATCCGTCTCGCTCAGCGCATTATAATCGAACTCCGGTACATGTATATTCGACCCACCGAGGTCTTCTTTGTCGCAAGCCGTCAGGAAGGACAGGCACAATGCTGCAAATATGATAATCTTTTTCATTTGTTAGCTTTTTTAAATTATAGTTACTACCAAAGTTCCTTACCGGGGATTAGGAACCACCCCATACGAAATAACCTCTTCAGGTATCTGCACTGCACGACGAAGGTCGCGACGTGCCAACACATCCGTGGCTCCCGTCTGATAAGCTTCGTGGGTAATTTCAATATCGAAACGCTTGATGTCGAACCAGCGTCCGCCTTCCATCAGCAACTCCCTGCGACGGAAATCTACCGCACAGTTGACAAAAGCCATTTGCTTCTCACTCATCTGGTTTTCATAGAAAGGATGCAATGGGGCAAACTTCTTATAATAAGTTTCCACCATTAACGAAGTGACAGGCTGAGCTATCGAATCGTAGTTCTTCACCTTATTCGTCAAAAACAACTCGATGTCTTCGCAAGCCTCATCGTAACGTCCGGCCATAGCCAAAGCCTCGATACGGTCGCACACCACCTCGTCAGTGGTGAAAAGCGGATCCATTACATAATAAATACCACTGTTGGAATTCACTCCGTCGCTCTTCAAATAGGGCTTCCACTTCATCATGGTCAAAGCCTCGCTGGACACATTATATGCTTCGGCACGATAAGCCCAAACCCCGTTCACCACATTATCATTTTGCTGAAATAGCGAGTTATTGACTGCAGTAGAATATCCGTAACGATAGAACGACTGATCCACGGCAAACTGAGATACAGTGGATGCCAACAGCAAATTCGCACTCTCCTGTACCGAAGTGTAGTTTTTCTCCCGATTGGCCGTAGACATCTGAATATATTCATTCCAATTCCGCAACGTCGGGTTATCCCCTAAAGCTTCGTCTGCTGCATCGATAGCTTTCTGCCACTCTCCGACATATAGATAGAAACGACAGGCAAAAGCCTGGGCAGCCTCACGGGTAAAATGATATTTCGGTGTGTCACCGTATGCCTTATTGGAAATCAGAGGCAAACCTTCTTCCAAGTCCTTGCGGATTTTGTCGTATGTTTCTTTCACCGACACACGTTCGTAATGCCCGAACACTTCTTTTTCGGGTTCCGTCACGTAAGCCACTCCCATATCGGTAGCGGCAAACGCAGGACTATAATGTTGCGCAAACACATTCACCAACATAAAATGATTGTAGGCCCGGCATAACAACGCCTCTCCTTTCTGTGCGGAACAATCCACGCCTTTGGCCTCCAATTCAGCAATGGCTTCAAGCGCATGATTGGCCGCCGCAATAGCCTGGTAACTGGCCATCCAGAAATAATTCGGGCTGTCCTGATAAGTCATGTCGATGTCCTCCCAATAGAACGCCTGACGGTTAGCCCGATTCCAATCCGGCTGTACATAAGGATCCAATGTATTGCCCCGGTCAGTCACATTGTCCGACATGGATTCGGTGAAAAAGACACAATTGGCATCGGGATAGGCAGAAACCAACAACTCCGATACAGCCTCGGGCGTATCGATGACCGTACGGTTGTCGGGCACCTCATCCAAAAAGTCGTTACAAGCCGTAGAAAGCAAACCGGCACAAAACGCAGCTACATAGCATGATATATATTTATTTCTCATTTTCTTCTGTCTTGCAAATCATTAAAAACTGGTTCGTATAGATAAAGTCAACTGGCGTGGCAAAGGCATGGACACACCTCCGCTCTGGAAGAATTCCGGGTCCTGCCCGTTCAGTTTCTTATCGGCATAGATGAGCCACAAATTGGAAGCCACCAACCGTAACTGCAAACGGTTCATGCCGATTGTTTTCATCCACTCCCCATTGAAATCATAAGAAAGAGTGAGTTCCTTCAACCGCAGGAAACCACCGTTGGCTACACGGATATCCGAATAGTTATAGGCATTATAGGCTATATCGAGATTCTCGATGTTGGCATACTGATAGGATGAAGGAATGGCCGGCACATTCGTGTAATGCTCATCGCCCGGCTTCATCCAACGGTTCTTCAGATCCTTCGGCATGGCACTGTAATCACCGTATGAAGCCGAGAAGTCCGGATCCAGGCGCAACTTATTGCCGGCCTGGAAAGTGAAGTACAATCCCAACGTCCAAGCTTTATACTTAAATTGGTTATCGAAACCTCCCGTCACGGTTGGGTCCACCGAACCTTCATATTTCAGATAAGCAGGATCTGTACTTTGAAAGTTGATACCCGTAGAAGTCAGTTCGCCTTTCTCGTTGATGAACTGGGGAATCCCTTGTCCATTCAAACCTTTATACTGCAAAGAGAACAGTCCCCGTACAGGATAACCTTCCAACGGGGCACCTTCGGCCACCATCAAGTCGAAAATGCTGGAGGTAGACTCCAGATTGGTAATCTCGTTATGATTATAAGCGAACGTAAGGTTCGAAGTCCACGAGAAATCCTTGCGCTGAATATTCTTCGTGTTGAGCGTAAATTCCACACCCCACGATTTCATGTCGGCATAATTGGCATATTTCCATTTTTGGCCTCCCATGCCACTGGTACGTATCAAACCGATAAGGTCGAATCCCCGGCGACTGTAAATATCCGTACTCAGACTGATGCGATTGCGCAACACCCCGAAATCGAAACCAAAGTTGAACTCATATTGTTTCTCCCACGTCAAATCCTTATTCTGCAAAGACTCGATATAAATCTGCGATTCTTTATATCCGTCATCGCCGCGGTAAGTAGTAGAGTTACGGAATACAGCCAAAGCGTTGTCTGCAGGTCCCATTGTAGCTGTCAATCCGTATGTGGCACGCAAAGAGAGGGTCGAAACCACATCCTGATGTTTCATAAATTCTTCTTCCAGCATATTCCACGAACCCGACACGTTCCACGTAGGCAACCAACGGGCATCACGCGAACGCCCCAAGCGGTTGGAACCATCCATACGCCCCGTCAGGTTGAATGTGTAACGTCCTTTATAAGAAAAACTTCCGGTAGCAAAGAATGCTACAAAACGGTCATAATACTGTGAAAGACCGTAATAGTTATCACCCCCTAACAGCAATTGCTGGATGATGCGGTAGTCTACGAAAGGCGTACCGCCACGATCCCATTGGAAACCGTATCCGTTGTTAAAACCGGACTGGCGGTCGGCCGATTTCACTTCGGAACCGGCCATGATATTAAAAGGATGCTCATTGGCTATGAGACGATTATAATTACCGGACACCCTGAAATAGTAACTCTTCAGGATATTGTTCGTCGTGTTGTAGAAACCGCCTTTCGGCATCACGACTTCGGGCACGGCATCCGGATTATCCGGATCACGATAGAGGAACTTGTTCTTTTCACGGATAGTCGCATCTCCCGCCGCACGGTAAGCCATGGCCAAATTGGAATTCCCCGTAATCTTATGCTCCTGAGTAGACTTCACATAACGGAATGCTCCGATGGCACTCAAGTCCAGCCCCTTGACCGGCTTATAAGTCAGTTCCATCTGATACTTCATGTCGGCCATGTCCAAATCTATATAATTGTTCTTGGCCTCATTCAGAATATTGAACGGCGCATAATTCATGATATACGTCTCGTCAGGACTCATCGTACGACTGGTATTCAGGGCGTAACTGAAAGGGTTGATATCGAAATCGCGCGAATACTCACCGCTCACAGGATCTGCCGTACGGTCCAAAGTACCCGGCGCACGCTGGTTACGTACCGAACCGTTCAGGCTCACCCCTAACGTGAGCCACTTACTGATATCATAACTGGCATTCACATTGGCTGTATAACGACGGACCTTGTCAGACACGCTCCATCCCGGATCGTCGAGAAAGCTCATCGACACGTAATAACGGCTACGGTCGGTTCCCGAAGAAATGCTCACAGAATTGTTGCTTTGGATAGTAGGCCGGAACAATTCCTTAAACCAGTTCGTGTTGCGCATCTCGGCTTTCTGCAAATAAGCCAGACGAGCCGACTCCGTATTCATGAGCTCTCCCCGATATATCAAGTCGTTCATCAAATAAAATACCCCGCCGTTCTCCGTACGCGCCATCTTGGAATGGTTGAACCATCCTTTATCTTCCAACTCCATCAGGACAGACATCTGGTCTTTGGAATTCATAATATTATACTGGCGGTAAGAGGGACGAGTACGTACGGTGAACTCACCCGTATAACTGATACTGGCATGCCCGTTCTTTCCTTTCTTAGTGTTCACCACAATCACTCCGTTCATGGCACGCGCACCGTACAATGCCGTGGCCGAAGCGTCTTTCAATATCTGGAAATTGTCGATGTCGTCGGGATTCAATCCAGCCACAGCGGAACTGATCAGCGTGGCGGCATTACCGGACGAGAGGTCGTCGGCGGAAATCTCCACCACATCCTCCAGCACGACACCGTCCACAACCCAGAGAGGCGTTTGGTTACCATAGATGGAAGAAGCACCGCGCACACGGATCTTCGGCGCAGCACCGAACGTACCGGACACAGACTGTACGCCCACACCGGCCGCCTTACCTTGCAACATCTGACTCACATCGCCCACACCATCCACTTTCGCTTCCTCACCGGAAATACGACTGGCCGCACCGGTAAACAGCTTGCGATCGATTTTCTGATAACCGGTCACCACAACCTCATCCAATTTCTTTTCCTTATCACTCATCACGACTTTCATCGGTGTATCTGCCACTGCCAATTCCTGCGGAGCCATACCGACGAAAGTAAATTGTAGCGTTTTGCCGTCCGCTGGTACATTCAGTGTAAATTTACCGTCTATGTCCGTAGCACACATGGCATCCGGATGCTCTTTGCAACGCACGGCCACTCCCGGAAGCGGTTCGCCCAAGTCGTCCAGCACTACGCCTTCCACCTTTTTCCTCGCCTCCTCACCGTCTCTCTTCGCAGGATATATATTTATCGTCCGATCTTTCACCTCGTATGACAACGGCTGACCGGCCAAAATTTTAGCCAACACTTCATCGACACTCCCGTTCGTTACGTTCAGACTGATTCTTCGCGATAAATCCACATCGCCCACATTCAGCCACAAAGAATAAGACGTCTGGGTATTCAATTGCTCCAAAGCCTCTTTGACGGTCACGTTATTCAGATTCAGCGTCACAGTACCTTGCTGTGCCCAAACCGTTCCCGAACTGCAAAACAGGCTTAAAATCAGAAACCTTTCAAGTAGTTTTTTACGTTTCGCGTTAAACATTTCTCTATTTACTATGATTATTATAAATGATTATTCTCCGATAAAGACCGTGTCGCCTTTGATCTGATAGGAAACCTGTTCGCCTCTCAACATCACGTCCAATATGGCAAAAATGTCTTTCCGGTTCCGGAAATCGCCATAGTATTTTTCCTGCAATATGCCAGGTTTCTTCACTACGATATTCACATGAAACACCCGTTCCAACTCCTGCACAATCTGTTCCATAGACATCTCATCGAAAAACAAGGCTTCCGCTCCTCCCGCATGCTCCGTCATTTCCGTTTCCGCCGTATCCTCGGATATACCCTCATCCCTTTGTCCCACACAAGTCCAAGCTACGTCCGGTGCCGTTTCCACCACCTTCTTCTCCATCACATCCCGATTACGATCCAACACGACCTGTTCGCACGGCTTCAAAGTTACGGTATGGGGCACACGTCCCGTCACACTCGACACATCCAGACTACCGCGTACCAAAGTGACCTTGGCAAAACGCTCCTCCGGATAGGACTTGAAATTAAAGACCGTCCCCGTCACCCGGACACGAATATCACCGGAACGAATAATAAAAGGTTTATGCTTATCCTTAGCCACTTCAAACATTCCTTCTCCTTCCAACTGAAGTTCGCGGTCGGTCTGCCCGAATCCCGGACTCAATGTCAGACAACTCCCGGAATTCAGCCAAACTTTGGTTCCATCGGCCAGTATGATCCGTTCTTTCATTCCCTTCGGCACTTTTATCTCTCGCGCACATCCCTGCACCACTTGTTCTTCTGCCACTTTATCTTGCCATACAGCCAGTCCGCCTCCCAAAAGGATGACTACCATTGCCGCACAAGCCACTAATTTCCGACTGAAAATCTTGTGAACGAAAAAAAACGGCATATTCTCTCCCTTTATGCTTCTCAGGAAACGCCCGTATGCTTTCTTCCTTTCTTTTTCGAATATAGGTATACGTTGCTGAATGCCCATCCACCGATACAAAAGTATACGGCGCTCGTAATACTTACGGTGCTCTTCATTTGCCGAAACCCATTCGCGCAACACGTCTTCCGACTCCGGAGACAAGCCTTCCGACCATTGCTTCTCTATCAATAAATCTATATCTCTATTTGTTTCCACTTTGACGCTTTTTTCTTCTAAGACGAAACAAATAGATACAATGGGTAGTATAAAAACAGAAATAATTTATTTATGCTTCAAAAAACAGCATAAACCACCGAACTTTTCACCGAAAAAGCCATGAAAATTATGATTTAAAACTACAAACCATATTATTCTGACACACACATTCTTCAATTCAAAGAATGAAGCAGTCTTGAAAGTAACATAAAAGACAATATTTGTAGCAAAATGTAAGCACTCAACTTATCCTGTAACTCCGCATGTGCCCTCTTCAGATGATATTTTACGGTATTCACCGAGATGTGTAACATATCGGCAGCCTCCTGGTAAGTCTTATTCTCCATGCGCACCAATATAAAAACCCGCCTCCGCTCCTCCGGCATCTCATCAATCGCCCGGTCCAGCAACTCAGCCAATTCATCCGAAATCAATTGCTCGAACAAGTCCTTCTCGTCTGCCATTGCCCCTCCGAACATTCCGTCCAAGGAATCATAATACCCTAAAAAATCCGAATTCTGACGCTGCGTCCTGAGATGGTCGATACATTTGTTACGCACGGCACGTAAAAGATAAGCACGCAAAGAAGTCGTAATCACCAGTTCGTTTTTCTTTTCCCAAAGGTTCAACAGAACATCCTCCGTCAAAGTCTGGCACATGGCGGAATCGTTCACATAATCCATGGCCACACTGCACATCAAAGCATAATAATCCTTAAAGACTTTCTCAAAAGCCTTTAAATCACCTTCTTTGACGCACTTGATTAACTCATTATCCCCTGTGTCCATGAACAGTTTAATTAAATAAGTCAAATACAAAGATAAAACAAATGATTTTATTTTCCTTATATCTAATTCACAAAAAGTGACTATATACGACAATACCCTAAATTCCACTACACCCAATCATCCTACCTCTGAGGTGGTTACGTGGCAATGTTTGGGCATGCCACGCCTTTCCAATAGTTGTATGAGGTAAGGATAACGGTGGGTGACGGAGGGGGAGAAGACAGATGGAGCGGTAGAGTGGCGTGTATCTTGGAAAACTGATTGACCACCTTATTGAAAGCAGAACGGGCAAAGAGGAATATACCCGTATCTGTAAACATTATTGTTCTGATACGAAAACAAGAAGTCCTTCATAAAGTTTGAGGGGCTTCTTGTTTGATTATAAATACTCCAAATATAATCCCAGTCGAACTATTTTGCTTTCTCGATATTTTTTGCCGCAACATACATTTGGTTACGACTTGTCGGGTTGTCTGGTTCCGTCATTTCCAGCAGTCCCGCTTCAATCATCGGGGTGATATAGACATTCATCACGTTCTTCCGGGCTTTCAGCCCCAGATGTTGCATGATGTCAAGCAAAGGCTTGGGTTCTGTACAGAATCTCAGGATTTTCGCTTTTTTCTGCTCCTGCCCGCGGGAAGGTCTTGTACCTTTTTCTTGGGTTGTTTTCTTGGGTTGTTTTCTTGGGTTGTTTTCTTGGGATGTTTTCTTGGGATGTTTCGGTGAATCCTGTTTTCCCAGCCGTAAAGTCAGCACCACATAATCCGGACGTGTCTCCTCTGCAACGGTAGGTAACGGCCAGCCCAGCGATTTCCACCCGCTTACTATCTTATCCACTCCGCTGCCTGCTTTCTCGGCACGGCCAAGCATCATGAACATCTTCTGTAATATAGGATTGCGGCAAATGCTGCGCCCTCCTTCGAAGTATTGCTGTCTGGAAACCAGCATTATGCCCTGGTTCATGAAAACAAGGCTGTCATCAGTACGTTCCACTATGATATGTCCTTGGGCATTTATATCCTGATGGACTATGCAGTTGATAAGAGCTTCTCTTACAGCATCATGAGCGGGCGTTTCTTCCTGGCGTATTCCGTCTTTCATCATGAACGGACGGGGCAGGGGTTGGATTAGACGGTTATATACCCTCATATAAAATTGGTACAGGTTGGCCTCCCACATTCCGTCAGGGTAGATGCGGTGCGTCCATCTTATATTGGGATCATCTGTGGCAATACACTCACGATAGTCCACAAAATAAGTCGGGACACCAGAATTATTGATGATACTGTCGTATTTACCGAACATTAGGATTCCGGCCAGTGTGAATCCCTCTTTTCCTGTTTCATATTCAGTTGCGTAGGCTCCGACCTTTTTCAGGAAATCCATGTCGCTGATACCTGTCCACGGATGGGTGGGCTGCAGGCTGGCAAGGGTCTGGCGGTACTGGTGCAGGGTTTCAATATCTATATCCCTTTCAAAATTATACCCCACAAGAATACGCCCGTCCTGTGGATGACGATCGTGCTCTGCATCTGCAAACATACGCCTTACTTCTACATCCGTACAGACATAATCACCTTCATGGTTTCTCCTGTAAGTATTGCCGAGCGGATTGTTGTTGATATAGACCGGACGAAGCTCGTAGCTTGCCCGGGGAATCTCACATATAAGGATATACGAGCCGTCAATTTGCTCAATCCTTACGTCAGATTCGTGGGGCAGACATACGCTTACCTTTTCTTTATTGTGGGCACAGTCCCAAAAGTTCTTTTTGTATCGGACGATGGTTTCTTCCGTTAGTCCGTCGAAAAAGAAACGGTTATTTTTTTCCACGACGCCAAGTACGATTGTTCCCCCATTGGTATTGGCGAAAGCCGAATAGCTTTCCCAAAAACTACCGGGAAGACCTCCGTGTGCTGATTTGAACTCAACTTCCGAGGTTTCTCCTTTGCCTATCAGTTCTCTGATAGTATCCTTTGTGTCTGTTAAATTTTTCTCCATAACAAGATTGGATTGGTTTAAGGGCGCAACAGTTCCCTGCGGTTCACGTTCAGTACTTCCGCTATACGGGATATTCCGCTAAAAACGCAAAATACCCCGTCTATTTCATCCGGTTTCCCGAACCGCCAAACATGGTCATAGTGGAGCGATTTCCAACACGCCTCCTTTCTCGCATTCAAAGCCGGCTTCCAATGTGGTCGTATCAGAAGCTTTCATCGTCACGTTTGCTCCAGACTTCACCACGACCTTTCCCTGCGGCTGCGCAGTCGTCACCTTCTCTCCGACCATAATATTTTCGCCCGTAACGGTATGCGTGGAAGTAAACGTCCGGTTTTGTACATAAACCACCTCGCTATCCTGCACACGGGCCACGTAGGGCCTATAATTATGCTTGTCCACCGAGATATAGCAATCCGACGGGATGTTTTCAAAAGTAGCCGCAGACACGTTTTCCACGGACGAGAAATAAGTACCATCTTCGGTAGTGGCCGTAATGGTACAAGCCGTCCCCATAACAAAAAGAACAGATTCATCCAACGTTTCATAAGCACCTCCTTCCTTATTGGGTAATGATCATACGTTTGGTGTCGATCACCTTGCCATCGGCCACCAAAGCATAAAGATACATTCCGGGGGCGAGGTTTCCGGCTTCGAGCGTCACGGAAGACTTGCCACGGCTCTGTAACGTCTTTTGATCTACCTGCGTGCCGTTTAAATCATAAATGTATAGAAATGCTGACTTTACACTTTCCGGCAACGTATAACGCACCACTGTCGTTTGCGTGAACGGATTCGGGTCGTTTTGCTCCAATGCCGGGACATCCAATGCGTTACTGCCGACACCCGTTTCGCTTCCGTTCCGGGCACGCACATTATAGGTCTGCGCTCCCTGCAACGATACCACCTGTGCACGAAGTTCATTAACAGACTGCACTAAAAGCGGAATCATCTCCGTGTAGTTGATACAAAGGTCGCCTTCCTGACTTTCATAAACCAAGTCTGGATAGACTTCTTTCAGCACCTCGGCATCCAGTCCGTAATGCGTTTTCTCCAATGCTTGTATGTCCGTCACGGAACGGGGAGCGGCAGCCACGGTATCGCCCGACGCTGCAAAAGCCTGCACCGCTTGTGGTTCGGACAGGTTATACTGCACGGCGGTCAACTGAGAAAGTTTCTCGCCCACCGACATGCTGTTCTCTCCATCGCTTTCCGCTGACAAGGGCACCACCGCCGAACGCCCCATCAAAGTAGAACGGGAAGCGGAAGGTGTCAGCACCGTACCATAGAAATTTCCTGTAGTACGGACATCGCCTTGAAAATAACCGGCATAACGTCCGGGGACATTAAGATCTATATTATCCAAAACTCCTACCACAGCCGCACCATTCTGACTACCTCGCAGATTGCCAAAAACCGCATAATTATAACCACTGGTCGAATTTCCGGATTCACCAAATACACCCCACGCTCGACCTCTACTCAAAGAATTGGATGTATACGCCCTTCCTTTCACCCCATATAAAACTTCATCCCATCAATTACGTTCTCACCATAAATAGCCATAAGGTCATTAATAGTAACCCCCGTAGTACCATTACGCTTCACATAAACGCCTTGATCATTAGACCGAAAAGCGGCCTTCCATCCCCCGCTTCCAGTAACGCTTTGGTCTCCACCTACCAATAGTGCAGACTGTGCTACTACCGAAGATTGAATTCCCACATTTCCATTGGAATGCACTTTCAACTGTGCAGACATATTGGTAAAAACGAAAACAACGCTTACCAATGCAATTAACTTTTTCATAAGCATTCTTTTTTAAGATTAATATTCGATACCAAATATAACAATATTAACATTAGAATCCAAGTGAAATTTCATTTTTTTGCAAGACATGTTCAAAAAAGCACATTTTCTAAATAAAAAGCATTCAAAACCATCATAAAAACAAAATATTTCATACTTTTGTCCCAAACAAATAAGCCCTATGGGAAAAAAGACAGTATCAGTCGTAATGTGTACATACAATGGAGAAAAATACCTGCGCGAACAAATGGACTCCATCCTCCGCAAACCTACCCTATCCATGAAATCATCGTTTGCGACGATTGTTCCACAGACGGTACAATGAACATTTTACAAGAATACGCTACAAAATTTCCATTCATCAAAGTACACCGAAATACACGAAATAAAGGATGCAATCAAAACTTTCATGATATATTAGTAGACTATATAGCAATATCCGACCAAGATGATATTTGGTTCCCAAAGAAAATAGGAACGGAAGAAAATTGTCCAAGCATAAGCCACATTCCCCTATAGCTCCTTATGTATATGGAACATATAACTTCTTCAAACTTAGAAACACGGAAAGTTTCAAATGTTTTTACAACAATATTTATGAAAAAACATCTCCAACACACCATCCCATCTTACACCAAATAACTAAGCTATTCAATAGCCACAACCCTTTGGATCTTTTACGGCTTTGTTTCGTTTGTATGAAACATCGCAAACAAATATATCCCCATCCTCACAAGGGTAAAGGGTCTATTTTTGCGCTTCGTGGCTTTTTCTCTCCATTCATTTGTACTTATTATAATATACAATTCTACAATACGGAAACTGAGCACAACTCCCAGTTGAATAAAAAACAGAAATGAAACCTTAGGTTCGTTTCTTACAAAAACGTATATCATATAAAAAAGATACTCCAAAAACTTGGGAAGACAAAAAAGTTTCCATATTTTTGCAAAAGAATGAATCCTAATAACAAAAGGACAAAACATAAAATGGAACAAAGTATTATCCGTTTTTTCTAATAATTCCACAAATGGACAATATGCAAAAAATACCTGTGTTCTTTACTTTTGACGCTAATTACTTGTTAGCAGCAAAGGTTGCCATTCACTCCATGATGAAACATGCCTCACGGCAATATTGGTATGAATTATATGTATTCCATACAACTTTGTCCCCAAAAGCCCAGCAATCTTTACGGAACAGCCTAAAAGAATTTACACATACCGAATTACACTTCATCGATGTCACACAATACAATGAAAAAATCAAAAATTTCGGGACTAAAGCACATTACTCCAAAGAAATTTTCTATAAACTTATTGCAACAGACGTCCTTCCGCAATATGACAGGATTATATGTTCGGACGTAGACGTAGTTTTTACCGGTGATTTCTCTCCCGTATTTTTCATGTTCCCGAACGAAAAATTTTATTATGCCGGTGTCGGACCAGTGGAAAACAGTCGTATGCCTTACTACCGGAAAGACTTCAGTACGACGGAAATGGAAATACTTGAACATGAAATTGCTGCAGGATTCTTACTCATCAACCTTAAAGAATTGCGCAACGACCATAAGCAAGAAGAAATTATCAACTTTTATGTCAACAACTATCCACGACTACGTTTGCCGGAACAAGACTGCATTATTTTAACCTGTTGGCCCTACATCAAATATTTACCGATTGATTATAGCTTGCCTATCTCCTTCTATCGGTTAAACATGAACCAAAGAGATTTTTATCAAGGCAATACCGAATTTGCAGGAGACAAAGCCACTGCACTCGCAAAGTTTAATAAAGGATTGGCACATCCCGTACAAATTCATTATGCAGGTTTCGACAAACCGTGGAATTGTTTCCGGCTCACCCGACGGCAAGACTGGATAAAGGCCATGAAATCCACCCCGGGAGGAATGGTATTATACCTCAAATCGTTACCGCGGAATTTATTGATGCGAACTAAGCGATATAGCCTGAAACGATTCTTACGAAAAACTTATAAAAGAATAACCAACAGATGAATTTCGTCTCAAAAATCCCTGTATTACGAAGTTTTGCCCGAGCCTATGCACTTACTAAATTCAAAAAAGAATGGTGCAAACGCAATAAGCAAAACCAAACCGTACCAATGAATACCTTTCCCATGGAATGTGTTGAAATAGGCAACGGTACATACGGAGAGTTGCATATCTTGAGCTATTTTCCTCCAATAGAGAAATTGACAATAGGAAACTATGTATCATTAGCTTCAAACGTACATTTCATTTTAAGCGGTAACCATCAGACTGAAACGCTATTCACTTATCCCATACGCTCAACCCTTGAAGGCAAACACTGCCAGACAGACAGCCGTAGTAAAGGTCCTATCATAGTTGAGGATGAAGTTTGGATTGGCTACGGAGCAACAATACTATCCGGTGTTACGATTGGCAAAGGAAGTATCATAGCAGCCGGAGCCATTGTGACATCCGACATTCCTCCCTATGCAATTGCTGGAGGCAACCCAGCCCGAATCATCCGTTACCGAGTGCCCGAAGAAATAATTCCAATTATCAAGGATGTCTATTTAAATGATTTGCACCCAACGCAAATAACAACGCTTTTAGATGAGTTATATCGTCCGCTAAAGACCAAAGAGGACGCATCACGTATCATAAAATTACTTCAACATGAAACCTAACAATAATCAAAATGTAAGGGTTATCGCCTTTTATCTGCCCCAGTTCCACCCCACCCCGGAAAACGACAGATGGTGGGGCAAAGGATTCACGGAATGGACCAACGTGGGCAAAGCCAAACCTTTGTTCAAAGGACATTACCAGCCACGTGTGCCGGCAGATTTAGGCTACTATGACCTTCGTTTGCCGGAAACACGTCAAGCCCAAGCCGATATGGCACGTGAATATGGCATAGAAGGTTTCTGTTACTGGCATTATTGGTTTGGAAATGGCAAGCAACTATTACAAAGACCATTCAATGAAGTGCTAAATAGCGGGAAACCGGATTTTCCCTTTTGTTTGGCATGGGCCAATCACAGTTGGGAGGACAAACAATTCAACAAAGATGGGGGGCATAAAATGTTAATGGAACAACTCTATCCCGGAGATGAAGACTACATTGCACATTTCAATGCTGTGTTACCTGCTTTTCAAGACCCAAGATATATTCGCATACACGGAAATCCAATATTTGTAGTCTACTCTCCTAAAGAAATCCCCAATCCTCCCCACTTTATCGAACTGTGGCAAAAGCTTGCCTCCCAACACGGTTTCCGCATTCACTTTGTAGGACATACCTCTAAAATTGAAGATTTGGCTCTGTTTCGCCAATGGGGATTTGATGCCAACGTTTTAATAAGGCTATTTGATGTATTCAAAAAGGATTTTTCTTTGTGGGAGCGCATAAATGCCAAGTTCCAACGTATTGCATTAAAAAAAGGACGTCGTATTGAATATAGCCGTGCCTCTCAATACTTTCAAGGACCTGAGGAACAAGCTAACGACTGTTATCCTACTCTCATTCCTAATTGGGATCACTCTCCCCGCTCAGGCAGAGCCGGACACATCCTCGTCCGCTCTACCCCCGAGAAATTTAAAAGACATGCTTTGGTATCTTTCAACAATATATCACATAAAGCTATAGAAGACCGCATTGTCTTCCTCAAATCCTGGAATGAATGGGCAGAAGGCAATTATATGGAGCCCGATTTGAAATTTGGCAGAGGATATCTTGAAGCGCTAAAGGAAGCGATTCAAGATATATTTTATCATTAAAAACAAAGCCCCTCACATAAAACATAAATAATCAAAATATAAACCATATTAAGCGATACGTAGCCTAACGAGATTCCCAAAACGCCATGCCAACCACAGCCAAATGATTTTCGAATCGCCTGTAAATGATTTATCATCCTACGGCAAACAAGAAAAGGACAAAAGGCAGCTAAATTACGCTCCCCTACACCACATTCAAAAAGTTTTAGTGAAAAAGGGTTCGCATCCTTCATATTATTTGTGTATCAACAAATTACGGTGAACTTTCTTCTATAACTTCCTTCACCAAGGCTTCACCTCTCCTTCACTCAAAGAGGCATTGTGCACAACCGAATAAACTATAAAACAAACCATTAAGGTGAACCCTATTATTTTTGTGCAAAAAAAAATGAGCGCAAACCATTTTGAAACGGTATATCCATCAACCGACCAACCACATTCACGTCATGAAAACGGAATGAGCTCATCCTATCACAACCCGGCAATCTCGTCCAAGGACAAGCCCGTGCAAAGGCTTATCGTCTCTACCGAAATCGACATCGCTTTCATCCTCCGGACCACGTCCAACGTTCCTTCCACACGACCCTCCGCACGACCTTCCGCACGACCTTTCTGCTTCGCGAAATCCAACGTGGCCAACTGGTCACGGTACACCTTGATGCTTTCGTCGTATTTCATACGCTCTTCTTTCGACAAAGACGCGATGTCCACTATCTGCTCCAACTTCTCGAACACAGACTTACGAGCCTTGAAAGGCAACCTCTGCAATGTCTCCATATTTTTCAATACATATATCCAAGTCATTCTCACACTCCGATTCCTCCTTCTTAAAACAAGGCAACTGCAGGAACACGAAACGGAGCTTATCGGAAAACGGCACGTGTGTGTCACGATCCGACAGCACCACGTCCGTACGGAAATTGCCCTCGGAATCCTTCATCTCGAAACTCAGGAAAAAATACCGTAAACGGCTTTCAAATTGAATTTCCAATTCGCACCGCGTTCGCCCTGCCGCGACATCGCACGGCACAAATAATAAATCGCACGCTCACGGATGGTTGTTCAGGAAGTCTATCAACAAGTCTTTATGGACGGACTGACCGAAAATCCGCTTGAAGCCCACGTCTGTGAAAGGATTGATGAACC
>ERZ791919.706-NODE-706-length-33941-cov-41.727144_pt1 | contig 33941 bp, 31 predicted proteins | sample MGYA00510137_ERZ791919 | MGnify/ENA primary metagenome ERZ791919 (study PRJEB30046, sample SAMN00792059) | human gut metagenome | study: EMG produced TPA metagenomics assembly of the A metagenome-wide association study of gut microbiota in type 2...
TCCCTTATTTAGTTTTTTTTGAGGTGGCCGTTGTAACGCAACCTTAGGAGGCGAATGCTCTATCCCCTGAGCTACTGGGGCGTATGCGGGAGCGGATGCTCCCAAAAGCATGGACATTTTACAATGAAATGGCGCTTCTGTCAAGGCGCACAGTCATGAAAGAGGCAACGCCGTCCCAATGCTGGGCAATGCTTTGCAGGCAGCGCAGGGCTGACACTGCTTCCCCACGCTTCCCCGCACTGTACCGTGCCTCGCGTCAGGTCGCCGAAAGCTCGACGGCGTGGCGCACGAAGGAATATGCGGGCACACGGCACGGGAGCTTCGCGCGGAAGCGCATCTGCGGCGTGCGCGGCTCCGGCAGCGGAACGCCGTCCAGATCCTCCATAGCGCCGACTGTCCAAGGCATCGGCCGGAAATCCGGGCCGACCAGCTCGGTCACATCGCCCGTGCAGAACTTGTTGCGCAGGCTGAGGATCGCATTTCCCGCTTCGTCGCAGCTCTCAACGACGGCGCAGATCTGCCACTCGCGCAGATAGCGCGAGCTTTCCGTATACTGTCCGGGCTGGCCATAGTAAAAGCCGGTCGAATAATGCCGGTGGGAGACATGCTCCACCTCGTCGCGCCAGACAGGGTCCGGCGTCCGTCCGGAAGCCACATCATCGAGCACATGCCGGTACGCGCCGGTCACGATTGCGGCGTAATAGGCCGATTTGGCGCGGCCCTCGATCTTCAGGCAGTCGATCCCCGCGTCAAGGATGTCGTCCAGATGGTCGATCATGCACATATCGCGGGAATTCATGATGTATGTACCCTTTTCGTCCTCAAAAACCGGGAAATACTCGCCCGGACGCTTTTCCTCCATCAGCGCATACTGATACCGGCACGGCTGCGCGCACGCGCCGCGGTTGGAGTCGCGCCCGGTCATGTAGTTGCTGAGCAGGCAGCGCCCGGAATAGGACACACACATGGCGCCGTGGCAGAAGGTCTCGATCTCAAGCTGCGGCGGCGTTTTTTCACGGATCTCACGGATCTCCGCAAGGGAAAGCTCACGCGCGAGGACGACGCGCTGCGCACCGAGGTCATACCACGCCTGCGCGCAGGCGTAATTGCCGATGGACTGCTGCGTTGAAACATGGCGCTCACAGTTCGGCGCGAACTTCCCGGCCATGGTGAACACGCCAAGATCCGCAAGAATCAGCGCATCCACACCCGCCGCATCCAGCGAACGCAGATACTCCGGCAGCTGCGCAGCCTCGTTGTTGCGCGGCATCGTATTGACCGCCGCGTGGACGCGGACGCCGTGGCTGTGCGCAAAGCGCACAGCCTCCGGCAGCTCCTCCGCAGTAAAATTCCCCGTAAAGGAACGCATACCAAAGCTCGTTCCCGCCAGATAGACGGCGTCCGCACCGTACAGCACGGCCATTTTCAGCTTTTCCATATCGCCGGCCGGACAAAGCAGCTCCGGTTTCTTCTTCATGTCAATGCTCCATTTCTGCAAGGACTTCCTGGTGCTCATAGTACGTCTCAGAGAAGGTATGCACGCCGCTCTTGTTGAGGGCGTAGAAGTAATAATTCGTATCCGCCGGATACAGCGCGGCGCGGATGGAATTGATGCCGGGGTTCGAGATCGGCCCGGCGGGCAGGCCCGCGTTCGTATAGGTGTTATACGGACTGATGAGCGACTTGTCCGCGTCGGAAAGGACCTCCTTGCGCTCCGGCAGTGCATACTGGATGGTCGCGTCGATCTGGAGGCACGGATAGAGCTTGCTGCAAAGACGGTTATAGATGACGGAAGCGATGTTCGCGCTTTCCGAGGTCTTTGCCGTCTCCTTCTCGATCAGAGACGCAACGATGATGATATCGTGCAGATCAAGCGTAGAATTGCGGATCTCCTGCTGCGTGAAGCCGTTTTCCTCCATCTTTGCGGCGAGCTTTTCGTTGACGCCGCTGACCGCGTCGCGCAGCTCCTGTGTGAGCTTGCGGTCAAAGTTGCGAAGGAATCTGCCGATGACGTTCTCCGGCTCGTCTCCCAGATAGAACTGGTAGGTATCCGGGAAGAGGTAGCCCTCAAGGCGGTTGCTGTCGCCGTAGGGCAGGTCCACGAGGAAATCATAGTCGAATTCATACTCCGCAGCCGCCTTCTGGAGCTTTTCAACGGAGCAGACGCCCTTTTCCTCCAGAAGCGCAAAGATGTCCTTGCACTCGTAGCCCTCGGGGATCGTGATCTCGACGGTCGAGCGCTGCTGCGAGGTCTCGCGCATGGCGTTGACCAGCGCGTGGTAATCGTAAATATTATTGAGCGTGTACGTTCCCGGCGTGATCTTCTGCTCGGCGTGGGAATACCAGCAGTAGAACTTGAATAGCCACGGGTAGTTCACAAGCCCGTTGTCGTGAAGCTCGCGCGTCACATCGTCGATCGTCGCGTTGTCTGCGATGGTAACGGTCATGGTGCGGTTCGGCTTCGTCAGCGCCAGAACGTCGTCCGCGCAGGTCCACGCGCCGACCGCCAGCAGTACCGACACCGCCAGCACACAGCAGATGTAGAGCAAAACGCGCAGTCCGGGCGCAAGGCGCGGCTTATCCTGCTGCATCGGCTCTTCCTCCTCTGTCTCTTCGTCTACGGTCAGATCTGCGTATTCCTCCGGAAGCGTGGGCTCAAAGCGCGGGAAGGTGTGCTTCGGAGCCGGCTGCTCCGGCTCGCTATCCGCAGATCCGCCCTCGGCGGCCTGGGCAGCTTCATCCTCTTCCAGCTCTTCCTTTGTACTTTCCAGCAGGTCGTCCAGCGACATATTGCTGAAATCGACCTCGTCCTCCGGTTTGTTGAACTGAAGGTCGTCAAAATCGGGCATAGTATCCTCCGTTCTCCGCCTCAGCGGCTGTAAACGATCTCCCCGGCCACCTTCTCCGCCGCAGCCTTGCCCTTCAGGGCCTCCAGCAGGAGCAGGCCGAATTCCTCGGACGAGCCTGCCGCGCGGCCGGTGATGACCGTTCCGTCGCGGACCGCGCCGCAGCTCTGCATCACAGCGCTTCCCATCTTCGGCTCAAAGCCAGGATAGCAGGTCGCCTTTCTCCCGTCCGTGATGCCGAGCTTTGCAAGGATCGACGGCGCGGCGCAGATGGCCGCGACAAATTTCCCTTCGTCATAGACGCGCCGGATCAGCTCGAGCGTTTCTTCCGAGCCAAGAATGGACTGCACGCCGCCAAGCCCGCCTGGAAGGACGATCATGTCCAGCTTTTCCGCGTCCAGCTCCGCGACCGTGCAGTCGGCCTCGATGCGGATGCCGTGTCCGGCCTCGACCAGACGCTCACCGACAGAGGCACAGCATACCTCAATGCCGCCGCGGCGCAAAATGTCGCAGGGGGCGACCGCCTCGAGCGGCTCAAAACCGGTTCCAAGAATCAAAGCTACCATATTTATCCCTCCATGCATTTTTTCACATGCGCGTAAATCTCCTCGTGGATCTCCTCAATGGAGCGCAGAACGCCGTCCCTCGCGCACGGGACGACCGTCCAGCCATAGAATCCGGCAGCCTCCGCCGCCGTCGCGCGGCACTGACGGAGATAGCCGTCGTTCCGCTCGTGGATGTCAGCCATGGTGTGCGTCTGCTCCTCGCGGCGGCGCATCAGCTCCTCCGCCAGCTCCACCGGCATATCCAGACAAATGACCAGATCCGGCTTTGGAAGGCCCATCTTCGCAAACTCAAAATCATAGAGCCAGCGGAAGAAGTCCTCCCGCGCCTCCGGCGGCAGCTTTCCGCCCTGATGGACGGCGTTGGAGGTCGTATAGCGGTCGGAGAGCACGAGTCCCCCGTTCTGATAATACTCCCGCCAGACCTTGACATAGGACGCATAGCGGTCTACGGCATAGAATGTGGAGGCCGCGTAGGCGTTGACATCGTCCGGCGATTCGCCGAACTCGCCGCCGAGATACATCCGAATGAGCGCCGACGACGGCTCCAGATACTGCGGGAATTGCAGGCGGTGGAAATCCGCGCCCTCGCCCCGGAGCCGCTTGGTCAGGAGCTTGAACTGGGTGGACTTTCCCGACCCGTCGGAGCCTTCGAATACGATCAGTTTTCCCATAATTATGTTCCTCTTATCCGTTTCAGCATGACAGCCCATAAATATTTTGGCAGGCGGAGCATCCTGCGGAAGCGCTTCGGCTCCCGGATCAGCCGGTAAAGCCATTCCAGATTCAGCCGGATCATCCATTCGGGCGCGCGCTGCACCGTTCCGGCGAAGGCGTCAAGGCTTCCGCCGAGGCCCGCCATCAAATGCACATGCAGCTCCTGCTGGTGCTGCACCATAAATCGTTCCTGCTTCGGCGCGCCGAGGCAGACGAAGAGCGCGTCCGCGCCGGAAGCATTGATCTTCTCGATCACAGGGGCCTCATCCCGAAAATATCCGTCGGCGATCCCGGCGATGCGAAGCTGCGGATGTGCTTCCAGCATCTTCTGTGCCGCCAGCTCCCCGATCCCCGGCTTGCCGCCGAGCAGATAGAGGCTCTCACCGTTTCGCTCGAGAATGCCGAGCAGCCCCGCCGCAAAATCCACACCGGCCACCTTCTGCTTCACCGGCGTGCGCAGGAGCTTCGACGCCAGCACAACGCCCGCGCCGTCCGGCAGCATCAGATCCGCTCCGTTGAGCATCTCGCGCAGCTGGACGTCATGCAGCGCCTCGTAGGCGATCTCCGCGTTGGGCGTCACGACATAGGCTGCCTTATCCCCCCGGAGCAGCGCTTCCGCTCGGGAAAGCGCCTCGTCCATCGTCATGCTGTCAAATTTCAGTCCCATTACGTCGATCTTCATATGCAGGCATACCCCACCAATTTATTCTTTATAATTTTAGCACATTCTTTTCCCTTTGTCTATCACGGCCGCAGAAATCTCTCTTAGCGACGGAAAGAAAGTTTCACAATCCGCAGCTTCGGCATAAACTGTTATGAAAGCCTGTGCTTTCAATCTATATCAGGAGGTAATCCGATGTCTGATACCAGTCAAGTCAACACATCCTGTGATCTGCGCGGGATTCGGGAAGCTGTCTGTGTGCATACGGACAAAATCACGGACAGCTGTCTGGCCAAGGACTGCATAGAGGATCTTCGCGTGTACTTAACGCTCGATTCCCAGCGTGCTCTGGACGCGGCATCCGGCGCGCGCGCCAGGTATGTGGAGCTGATGCACGTCAGCATCCAGGTCGAGCCGGTCCCGTACAACACCGGCCACTACACCGTGGACATCACCTATTACTACCGCGTGCTCGGCGAAACGTCCTCGACCGGCAGCTGCCCGAACACCATCACCGGCCTTGCCGTTTTCTCGAAGCGGCTTGTGCTTTTCGGCGGCGAAAGCAAGGCAAAGACCTTCCTCAGCCGCGAATGCGGCTGCCTCAGCAAACAGACCATCGTCAACTGCGCCTGCCCGACCGGCGTCGTCGAGGTCGTCGATCCGATCATTCTCGGCTCGTGTGTACAGGACGCCTGCTCCTGCTGCTGCAATCCGGAGCCGCCGGCCATTCCGGAGCCGATCCTCGCCTGCTTCGATCAGGAGCTGGTGCTCAAGGGAGAATGCAAGCGCCTGCATGTCACGATCGGTCAGTTCTCCATCACGCGCCTTCAGCGCTCGACGCAGCTGCTGATCCCGACCTTCGACTACTGCATTCCCACCAAGCAGTGCCCGAATTCCGGCGTTTCCGGCGCGGAAAGCCCGTGCGACGTCTTTGGGCAGATTGAGTTCCCGATGGACGCCTTTTTCCCCAGCAAGAACGACGCCTGTATCCCGCCGTCGCAGAGCTGCACCGGCTGCGCCAGAACAGCAGAATAACGAAAAAGAGCATCTCCCGTGAGATGCTCTTTTTTGCCTATCAAAGAATTTTCTCGCTGCGCAGGATCTCGCACATCTGCTCCACGCGGGCGTCCCACGAGCTTTTCCGCCCCTCCTCGATACGGGCGCGCACACGCTCCGGCTGCGTGTCCGAGAGCGCCTCGGCGCACTTTTCCACAAACTCGTCCGCCGTATCCGCAATGTGGATGAGCGGCGCATATTGCAGGATCTGATCCGGCTGGCGTGTGGAGACGATGGGCTTTCCGGTCGCAAGATACTCATAGAACTTGAGCGGGCTGACGTCCTTGCTCAGTGGGCCGCTTGCGAACAGATTGAGGCACACATCGAAATGTGCAAGGTATTGCGGCAGCTGCTCGTTCGGCTTGATACCGAGAAAATGGCAGTTCGGCAGCGCCTTGAGTGCGGACACATCCGCCCCCGGCTTTTCTCCGCCGATCCAGACGAAGCTCCACTCGGGGTGCGCCTTGGCCGCATGCTCGACGAAGCCGTACTCGATGCAGGGCTGAAGCGCGCCGACGAAGCCGAATATCGGGTGCGGCAGCGCCGCCAGCTCCGAAGGAACCGGCTGCGGCTGCGAAGCCTGATAAAAGCGCTCGAAATTCGCTCCGTTCGGAATAAAGCGGGCCTTTGGGTTTGCAGCGCGGAGGCGCTCCGCCAGCGGAGCCGCCGTCGCAAAGACCATGCCGCACTTCCCTGCCAGCTCCAGCTCCTCCGCGTCCACCAGCGCCGGATCCATCAATCCGCCGTAGGCCGAGTGACGATCCACGCAGTCGTAGACCAGCGCGCTGTGCGGGATATGCTCCACAGCGTCCACCGTCACCGGCGAATAGACCCACAGAAGCGGCTTTTCAAAGCCGTGCCGCTTCATGATCTTCCGCACATAGGCGGCGATGCGCTTCTGATTGACGCGGTTGATAGCGCGGGACTTGTTGAAAAACGGAAGCGCCGGCGGCAGGCTGTAGACCGTGATATTCTTCTGCGGCCGAAAGCCCTCCTTTTTATACGCCGTGAGCATCGGACGCGCCTTTTTGTCCTTGAGCGGCGCGATCACGCTCACGGACGGATCAAAATAGAGAATTTCCGCGTCCGGGATGCGGCTCATGACCTGCTGCTTGCGGGTCGGGATCGGAAACCACGGCGATGTGGCAAGGCAAACGATCTGTTTCATTCTGTATCCTCCAGAAGCGCCCGCGCGGCGCTTTCATTTTCCGCGGCAAGCTGCCGCAGATGCTCGACGCAGTACGGCTCGTCGTCCGCCAGCGTCTGGCCGATCAGCTCCGTCAGCCTCTCCTGCGTCACATCCTCAAAGGCGATGCAGTGCTTCTGCCCGATGTAGCGCATGAAGCCCGTCACCTTCGGATCGTAGGAGACCGCCGCCAGCTTTGCGCTGACGCTGGACGCGAAGATCAGCGTATGCAGGCGCATCGAAACAACAACGCGCATTTTCCGCATCATGCCGATGATGAGCCGCTCGTCCTGCGGCGCGGAAATAAAGAAGCTGCCTCCGCTCAGAAGCTCCGCGACCTCGCGGCAGGGCTGCGTATCCCGGTCCGGCTCGAGCGCAAAAAAGACCGGCGTCAGCCCATACTGCGCGCGCACGGCCTCCGCCGCCGCGGCAAAGCTCTTCTTCCGTTCCTCAAAGCCCGGCCACGGGCGCAGCACATAGAGCGCATAGGCTCCATCCGGCGAAAGCCCCTGACTTTGCAGGAAGCTCTCCACCGCGCCGGGCTCTCCCGGCTGAAGCAGGAGCGCCGGGTCTGCGGTAATGCGGATATCCGGCTTTACAACACCCATCGCGCGAAGCTCCGCAAGGGACATATCCTCGCGCAGCGTGACGGCATCCACGCAGCGGTTGATGATCCTCGCCGCCATTTTCCGGTTGCGCGCGCCGTTCACGGGGCCGATGCCGCAGCCGTACATCAGGACGCGGTTTCCGGCCAGCTTTGCAAGGCGGATGCTCCAGAGATAATACCAGAGCGAGCGGCTGCTCGTCTGATCCTGAATGAGGCTGCCGCCGCCGGACAGATAGAGCTTCGTCCGTCGCATGACGTGCCAGAAAGCAAACGGGTTGAACACATGCACCGAGCCGACATAATATTTCTTCCGTGTCTCGATGGGGTTATGGGAAAGCACATAGACAGGCATATCTTCGTCGATGTTCTTCATCTGCCGGACGATCGCCTTTAAGATCGCGTCGTCGCCTGCGTTTCCCTTTCCATAGGCGCCGCAGATCAGGACGCCGCTGCGCTTTTTCTTCGGCGCGCGCTCCCGGCGAAGGATGGTCTCATAGATCTGTATCTGATGGGACACAGTCGCCTCGATGGAAAGGAGCCGCGAGGCGCGCTCATGCAGGTTTTCGGCCAGCTGGAGGCGGTACGCCCCGTTTTCGGCCAGCGTTCGGATATGCTGCGCAAAGGCTTCATAGTCGCGCGGCTGAGTCAGAAGGCCCGTCACGCCCGGCTCGATGATATACGGCACGCCGCCGACCGCCGTTGCGATCGTCGCGCAGTGCATCCGCGCGCCCTCGGGCAGCGCATACGGGAACGCCTCAGAAAGCGAGGACAGCGTATTGACATCGATGGCGCTGTAAAAGCTGTCGGTGTCGGAGACCCATCCGGCAAAGGCGCAGGTGCCAGGCGCACACAACTCTGCAGCCAGCGCTTCGAGCTTTTCGCGCTCCTCCCCTTCGCCCGCGATCACGAGCCGGATGGACGGGCAGCTCTTCTGTGCGATGGAAAACGCACGGATGAGCATTCCGATATCCTTGACCGGCGAAAGCCGCGCCGCTATGCCGAACACAACGCTGTCCGGCTCCAGCGTCAGGCCCACGCTCCGCAGAAATTCCTCCCGGCTCATGGCCGGCTCGACCGGCGTGAAATCCACACCGTTGTAGATGGAGAACATGGTCTGCGGATCGAAGCCGCGCGAAATGAGCATCTGCGCCACGGCGTCGGACACACCGATGTGATAATCGAACAGGCGCAGCGCAACGGTATTGATCGTGCCGTAGGTCAGACGGTGCAGCGGCCTTCCGAGATAATCCAGCCTGTAATCGCTGTGAACAGTCGTTACCGTCGGGACCCGAATCTTGCGGCGCAGGATTGCGCCCATCATATTCGCGCGCGCGCCGTGGCAGTGGACGATCTCGAAGCCCTCGGCGGAGATCATACGGCTGAGCCTGCGCACAGACTCCGGCACGCCGCAGTCCATGACCAGCGTATCGATCCCGAGCTTTCGCGCGTCGTCCGCAAACGGCCCGTCCGTAAAGCAGACCAGCCGCACCGTCTGCGTCTTTCCAAGCCCGCAGAGCAGCGACAGCACATGGGTCTTGGCCCCGCCGACGTCTCCGCCGGAGATCAAATGCATGATTTTCATAAGAATTCTCCTGTTTTGAGAAGTTATGCTTGTTTCTTGGCGCTTCATCGGATAAAATAAAAAGAAGCGCCTGCGGTTCCATTATAGTATACTTTACCGCAGGAATCAATGAAAATCACCATTAGGAGGCACTCATGAAATTCATCGATGAAAAAGGCAGACTGTTCGGAAAAATCAATCTGATCGATCTGCTTGTAATTGTCCTGCTGCTGGCCGTCGTCTGCGCCGTGCTCTGGAAAACTGTCGGAAAGCGCGCATCCGAGGCAGCAAATACGCAGTCGCTCCGCGCATCCTACACCGTCCGCTGCGAAGAGGTTCCGAAGGAGATCTGTGATTTTGCGCAGACGCAGGTCGGCGAAAAGCTTCTGAACAATGCCGTTTTCCTTGACGCGGAGATCACCGCCTGCAAGGCGGAGCCGGTCGATGCGGAAAAGCCCGACGGCCTTCAGACGCTCTACATCACCATTGACGCCGCTGCGGCAACGGCCAACAATGTCTACAAGGTCGCCAGTCAGGAGATTCGCGCAGGATATGAGTACAACGTCAAAACGCCGCTGTTCGAGCTTGCGGGCGTGATCTGTGAGCTGGAGGTCCGCAATGGGTAGGCTGCTTTCCGGCAGCGCCGTCTGGCGGATGCTCTGCGCCGTCGGAGCATTTTTCTCCGCAGCCTTTCGCGGAAGCCGCCTGAATCAGGCTGTCGGCTGCGCATGGAAAAACTCCGCGCTGCGCGGCTGGTTCCGCCGCCGTCTTGACGCGCAGGACGGCTGCGTTCAATCCTCACGCACGACGCGCCTGCTCCAAAGCCTCAACGACTGGCTCTCCCGCCGCTTCCGGCTCAAGGACACATGGAGCGCCTCATGCCTGCACCGCTGCTTTTCCGCGATCGCCTGCTGCGGCCTGGAAAGCCGTCTGCTCGGCTGGCTGTTCCGGCGCGGCGTGACGGGACTGCTTCTGACGCTGCTCGGCGTTTACGTTCTGATCGACTATACGCTGCGGGAGCTTCTGACCGTGCCGCTGCTCTCCTCCGTCTGGGACGAGCTGCTGATCCTTTTCGCGCTCTTCTGGATCGTCTGGGGACGGATGGGTCGAAAGGAGCCTGTCCGGACGCGTGCAAATCCCCTCGACCTGCCGGTCTTCGCGTTTTTCTGCGTCGGTCTCGCGCTGATGTGCGTCGTCGGGAGCTATCCGTCCATTCAGCTGGACGGCTACCGCGCGACGGTGCAGTATATTCTCTGGTTCTATCTTGTCACGCGGCTCCTGCGTGACCGCAGCGACCTCACATGGCTGTACAGCCTTTTCTGCGCGGTCGCGTTCGGCGTCGCCGTCCACGGCATTTACCAGTATATCATCGGCGTCCCGATGCCGTCCCACTGGATGAGCAAGGCGGAGACCGCCGTCCGCACGCGCGTGTTCTCCATCTTTGGCAGTCCCAATATCATGGGCGACTTCATGGTCATGTTCGCGCCTATGACGGCGGCGCTCGCCTATTACACGGACAGGAAGCCGCTCAAGCTGGCCGCGTGGCTTGCGACCTTCGTCATGTGCTTCGCCTGTCTGTTCACCATGTCGCGCGGCGCGTGGGTCGGTATGGCGATTGCGGTCGTGCTGTTCATCCTGCTCGTTGACCGGAGGCTGTTCGGCCTTCTCCTTGCCGCCTGCGCGCTTTTGATGTTTGTCCCCTTCGTGCGCACGCGCATCAGCTTCCTGTTCACAGATGAATTTGTCGCGGCCAGCAACAACGGCGGCCGCAGCGAGCGCTGGGCTACCGGGCTTGCCCTTCTGAACTCGGCAGATCCGTGGCTCGGCTACGGCCTCGGCATGTTCGGCGGCGCCATCGCCATGCAGACGCAGATCATGGACTGGATCGAGTATTTCTACATGGACAATTATTACCTCAAGATCCTTGTGGAAATGGGCTATGTCGGCCTTGCGTCCTTTGCCGTCATGATGCTGACGCTCGTCTGGACCGGAAACCGCACGCTTTTCCGCCTCCGCGGCCAGCGGCGGCATATGGAGGGAACGCTCTATCCCCTCTGTGCGGGCATGTTCGCGGGACTCTGCGGCGTGCTGGCGCACTGCTTCTTCGAAAACATTTTCGAGCAGCCATATATGATGGTCTATTTCTGGACGATCGCCGCCATGCTCGTCTGGGCCGGTTTCCTGCAAAATCCACGCAAGGAGGTCGTTTGATATGCCGCAGCCTGTCCTGCTCACCTACCGCGTCCCCGCAAAGCACGCCGCAAAGCTGCGCGTGCTTGCCGTGCGGATGGGCATTCGCGTCCGCGCAGTCGAAAAATGGGAATATATCCAGCCGGTCGGAAGCTTCACCGGGGACTGCGAGGGCTTTGAGTCCTTTTATGACGGCGAAGGCTTCTCCGACCAGATGCTCGTCATGGCGCATTTTCCGCAGTCCGTATTCAGCCGCTTTTTGCAGGAGCTGCGCGCCGCAAGGCTCGTATTTCCGCTCAAGTGTGTGCTGACGGAGTCCAACCGCGGCTGGAACTCGCTGGAGCTGCACGAGCAGCTCTGTGAGGAGCGTGACGCCATCGCGCGCGGCGCCTCCGCGCATGATCCGGAGGGAGGCGGCATAGCATGAAAACGATCCTCTCCATCATCGGACTGCTTGCGCTCTGCGCGCTGGAATTCATCCTCGCACGGCGCGGGAAAAAGTGGCTCGGATGGCTTCTGCCGGTCCTTTCCTTTCTCGGCTCGACGGTGTTCTACTTCTGCAACCTCCGGATGCCGGAGGGAGGTTCCGTAGACAGCTTCCTGCTGACGGCGCTACTCGGCTTTTTCCTGAGCAATATCCTGACGCTCATTCTGCTGGCGGTCTATTTCGTCGCGCACGAGAAGCAGCAGGATAAAAAGGATCAGCACCTTTGATGCATACAAAAATGACGCGGCAAATGCCGCGTCATTTTCTTATATTTTCTTCTTACTCGACGGAATAGACCGTTTTGCCGCTGATGAGCACACGATGGACGCAGGTGGAGACCTCGAACGGGTTCCCGTTCGTCAGCACGATATCGGCGTCCTTTCCTTCCTCGATGGAACCGACGCGGTCAGCCACGCCGATATGCTCGGCGGGATTGATGGTGATGGCGCGGAGTGCCTCAAACGGATCCATGCCCGCGCAGACAGCCATACCGGCGCACAGCGGAAGATACTGCTGCGGGATAACGGTGCAGTCCGTGATAATGGACACATGGCACCCGGCGCGGCTCAGAATGCCCGGCGTCTGCCAGGACTTGTTGCGCACCTCGACCTTCGTCGCATGTCCGAGCGACGGGCCGACGGCCATGCAGAGTCCCGTCTTAGCCAGCTCGTCCGCGATCAGGTGCCCCTCCGTCACATGCTCGAGCGTCAGCCGGACGCCGAACTCCTTCGCAATGCGGATGGCCGTAAAAATATCGTCGGCGCGATGCGCATGGGCCTTGAGCGGGATCTCACGGCGCAGCACAGGAATCAGCGCCTCCATCTTCATGTCAAACGGCGGCAGCTTGCTCAGGTCGTCGCCTGCCGCCTCCTTCTTGCGAAGATAAAGCTGCGCCTTCATCAGCGCCTCGCGGAGGATCGCGGCGGTCGTCATGCGCGTGGAATCGCACTTGGAATTGTAGCAGCGCTTCGGGTTTTCGCCGAAGGCGCACTTCATCGCTGCCGCCTGCTTGACGATCATGTCATCGATCCGCTTACCGGCAGTCTTGATGACCGTAAACGTGCCGCCGAGGACGTTCGCACTGCCCGGGCCTGTGCAGACGCAGGTCACGCCCGCGTTTCTCGCCAGCTCGAAGCTATGATCCATGGGATCGACGCCGTCGATGGCGCGCAGCTGTGGGCAGCAGATGTCGTTCATCTCATTGTAATCGACGCCCGGCTCACCGTAGCCGTCCAGACCGATGTGGCTGTGCGCGTCCACAAAGCCGGGATAGACGTTCAGGCCGGAGGCATCGATCGTTTCCTCCGCCTCCAGATTTTCGCCGATCCTGCAAATTTTCCCGTCCTCGACCAGAATATCGGCCACATACGCCTCGCGGTGTACGGCGTCGTGAATGGTTCCGTTCTTGATACAAAGCATAACGCTGACCTCTCATTTCATTTGAATTCCCGGCGCTTTCGCCTTGCTATCAGAATAGCACATTTTTTGCGTTCCGGTCAAGACCGGCAGACAAAATGCCGCCGCCCATTCCGGGCGGCGGCACTGCGCATATTGGGAAATATCTGCAAGCCCCTGCGGCTCACTTCATCAGCTCGCAGACAAGCTCGGTATACTCGCCCGCGTTTTCGACCGGCAGGTCGGCCATCATCAGCGCCTGCGTATGCAGGATCTTCACATACTTCTTTGCCTTTTCCGGATCCTGCGCAACGGCCAGCTGCAAGGCGGTGAACACCGGGTGATCCGGGTTCAGCTCAAGCACACGGTCAGCCTTTGCCTGCATCTCCGGGCTGACGCGGCGGAAATACTTCTCCATTTCGAAGGTCATGCCGCCCTCCGGCACCATGCAGGCCGGATGACTGCCGAGATTCGTGCTCAAACGAACCTCCTTCACGGCGTCGCCCAGCGTATCCTTGACGAAATCCAGCGTCGTCTTGGCCTGCTCTGCCTTCTCCTCGGCGGCCTTCTTTTCTTCCTCCGTCGCAAGGCCGAGATCCTCGGTCGTGATGTTGCGAAGCTCCTTGTCGGCGTACTTCATCAGCGACTGCGGAACAAACTCATCCACCTCGTCGGTCATGAACAGCACATCGTAGCCCTTCTGGCGGAGCAGCTCGAGCTGCGGAAGCTGACCGAGGCGCGAACGGCTCTCGCCGCTTGCGTAATAGATGTACTTCTGATCCTCCGGCATGGCGTCGGTATATTCCTTGAGCGTGACCAGCTTATCCTGCTTGCTCGACCAGTAGAGCAGCAGATCCTGAAGCATTTCCTTCTTCTGGCCGTAATCCGCAACGATACCGTACTTGAGCTGCATTCCGAAAACGGAGAAGAACTTTTCATACTTCTCGCGGTCGCTTTCCAGCAGCTTCGTCAGCTCCGCCTTGATCTTCTTCTCAAGATTCGAGGCCATAAACTTGAGCTGGCGGTCGTGCTGGAGCATTTCACGCGAAATGTTCAGGCTCAGATCCTGCGAATCGACGATGCCGCGGACAAAGCGGAAGCAGTCCGGCAGCAGGTCTGCGCAGTTTTCCATAATGAGCACGCCGGAGGAATAGAGCTGAAGCCCCTTCTTGAAGTCCTTGGTGTAGAAGTCATACGGAGCCTTCGCCGGGATATACAGCAGCGCCTTATAGGTCACAGCGCCCTCCACGCTGGCATGGATCACAGACAACGGGTCCTCAAAGTCAAAGAACTTTTCCTTGTAGAAGTTGTTGTACTCCTCGTCGGTGACGTCCTTCCTGGCCTTCTGCCAAATCGGCACCATCGAGTTGAGCGTCCGGTTCTCCGTCACGGTCTCATACTCCGGCTTGTCGGAATCAGCCGTGCCTTCCTTGACGCGCTGCGTCTCCACATCCATTTTGATTGGGTAACGGATGTAATCGGAATACTTCTTCACGAGGCTCTGGATCGTGTAGGTCTCGAGGAAGCGGCTGTACTTTTCGTCCTCCGTGTCCTCCTTGAGCTTCATAATGACGTCCGTGCCTGCGCCGTCGCGCTGTGCCGGCTCGATGGTATAGCCGTCGGCGCCGCTCGACTTCCACATGAACGCCTCATCGGAGCCGTATTTCTTCGAAACGACCGTCACCTCGTCCGCGACCATGAAGGCCGAATAGAAGCCGACGCCGAACTGGCCGATGATGTCCAGCTCGTCCTTCTTCTCCATCTCCTGCTTGAACTTGAGGCTGCCGGAGCGGCAGATCGTACCGAGATTGTCCTCCATCTCGTCCATGCTCATGCCGATGCCGTTATCGGAAACGGTCAGCGTGCGCGCCTGCTTGTCCGCGCAGACGGTAATGGCAAAGTCACTGCGGCTGAGGCCGACCTTGTCGTCCGTCAGCGCCTGATACGCCAGCTTATCGATGGCGTCGGAAGCGTTTGATATGATCTCACGAAGGAAGATCTCCTTGTGGGTATAGATAGAATTGATCATCAGATCCAGCAGCCGCTTGGATTCCGCCTGAAACTGTTTCTTTTCCATAATGTCACGTCCTGTATCTCACAAATTAGCACTCTTTATCTTTGAGTGCTAATCGTATTATAGCCGATTCTGACAGGATTGCAAGTCCTTTCTGCAAAATTCACAAAGCGTTCACAAGGAAAACCGGCGCGGGAGCGACCCGTGCCGGTTTTTGATCGTATGCAAATGCCTTAGAATTTGAATCTACCGTAGGAGTGGACGCTCTGTCCCGCGAACGACTTCTCGCTCTGAAGCACATTGAACGCATCATAGGTGCTGACCTTCCAGAGTGCTCCGTTCTGGAATTCAAACACATTCACCGTGCTCAGATGTACTTCGTTCTTATCATTCACACTGTAGACGCGCTCCTTCCACGGCAGCCCATTTTCATCATACTCTGCCTCGGAATACGACGACATCGCACCGTCGCCATAGTAGTGTTCTTCACGGATCCAACGGTTCTGGTCGTCGTAGAACAACTGCCTGTATCCCAGCACCATTCCGTTTCCAAGGGCGGCTGTAAATTTGATCAAATTGTCGTTTTCATCATACTGTACCGTGAACACCGTATAGGCGCGGTCGTCTGCCGTATAGAACGTCGTTCTATGCTGGCGGTCATCCATATCCTCCTCGATCGAATAATACGCGAGCTTTCCATTCGACCGGAAGATCGTCTTTGTTTTGCCGTCCTCCAGCGTCTTTTTCTCCGAATTTGTCATTGTGTTGATGTCGTAATCGCCCGGGACTATGCGGAGCAGAAGCGACCGCAGCAGCACCGTTCTCGTCGAGCCGTCATATCCGACGGAGAGACTGATCGAGGACGAAAGGTCGCGGAGCTTGAAGTAGTTGTTGCCGCCGATGTTATAGCTCTGACAGGAATACTCCCGGTCACCGATTTTGAGGGTGCAGACGCTCAGGGTGCAGCTGGCAGACTGATCCTCGCCGCGTTTCAGCTCGCCGCCGACCGGCGTGTAATCCTTCCCGGGCGTCATGGTAACGGTCTTGGTCTCGCTGTCATAGCCGACTTCAAACCGGCTCGGCGTTTCCCGCAGCATCATGGCGAGGTCGCGGAGCTTAAAATAGTTATTTCCGTCGATCAGATAGGCCTGTGGCGTCTGCTCCACACCGTTTACCTTGACCTTCATATCAGAAACGGAGACCTGCGCGGCAAACGCGCACACGGAAAGCAGCACCATCATACAAGCGCACAGCAGGAAATTGCGGAGGAATCTTTTCATCTTTTTCTCCCTTCTGAACATCGCGCTCCGGCGAGTCTGAGAGCTTCCAGAATTATTCTATTACAGTTTTTTCGCCGTGTCAATCCCTGCTTCACCTTCCAACTGCAAATCGACGCTTTTTCCCCTTTCCAAACCGGAGAAACTATGTTAAAATCAATTATAATACAATTAAAGAAAAACCGAACAGGAGCAAATCATGATTACAATATCCAATCTCGCCATGCAGTTCGGCGGTTCCGTTCTGTTCAAAAACGCAGATCTGCAATTTCTGCCCGGCAACTGCTACGGCATCATCGGCGCAAACGGCGCCGGAAAATCTACCTTTCTGAAAATTCTCTCCGGGGAGCTGGAGCCGACCTCCGGCTCGGTTTCCATCAAGCAGGGCGCGCGCATGTCCATTCTCAAGCAGGATCAGTTCCAATACGACGAATTCACCATTCTTGACACCGTCATCATGGGCAATCAGCATCTCTACGACGTGATGAAGGAAAAGGATGCGCTCTACGAAAAGGAGGATTTCACCGAGGCGGACGGCCTCCGCGCCAGCGAGCTGGAGACGGAGTTTGCGGAAATGGACGGCTGGGAGGCTGAATCCGACGCAAGCCGCCTTTTGCAGGGCCTCGGCATCCCGGTCGAGCAGCACTATGACCTTATGGCCAACACGGACGGCCGCCAGAAGGTGAAGGTCCTGCTTGCGCAGGCGCTTTTCGGTAAGCCTGATATCATTCTGCTCGACGAGCCGACCAACAACCTCGATATTGAGGCAATCGACTGGCTGGAAAACTTCATCATGGACTACGAGGACACCGGTCTTGTCATCGTAGTCAGCCACGACCGCCACTTCCTGAACACCGTCTGCACCCACATCGTGGACATCGATTACGGCAAGATCAAGCAGTACGTCGGCAACTACGACTTCTGGTATGAGTCCTCTCAGCTCATCCAGCAGCTCATCCGCAACAAGAACAAGCGCAACGAGGAAAAGATCGCCGAGCTACAAACCTTCATCGCCCGCTTTGCCGCCAACAAGAGCAAAAGCAAGCAGGCGACCTCCCGCCGGAGACTTCTGGACAAGCTCTCCGTCGAGGAAATGCCCGCCTCCTCGCGGCGGTATCCGTTCGTCGGCTTTGAGCGTGAGCGCGAGGTCGGCAAGGATATTCTCTTTGTCACCGACGTGTCCAAGACCGTGGACGGCGTAAAGCTTCTGGACAAGGTCAGCTTCATCGTCAATAAGAACGACAAGATCGCCTTCGTCGGCGAGAACGAGCTTGCGCAGACCACAATGTTCAAAATTCTGATGGGTGAGCTGGAGCCGGACGAGGGCAGCGTCAAGTGGGGCCAGACCGTCACGACGAGCTATCTCCCGAAGGACAACAGCGAGTATTTCGACGGCCATGACGAGAGCCTCGTCGATTGGATCCGCCAGTTCTCCGCGAAGAAGGACGACGTCTATCTGCGCGGCTTCCTTGGCCGGATGCTCTTCTCCGGCGACGAGGTGTTCAAGCCCGTAAACGTCCTCTCCGGCGGTGAAAAGGTGCGCTGTATGCTCTCGCGCATGATGCTCTCCGGTGCAAACGTCATTCTCCTCGATCAGCCGACGAACCACCTCGATATGGAAGCAATCCAGGCCGTCAACAAGGGCCTCTGCGCTTTCCCGGGGAATATCCTGCTGGCCTCGCATGACCACGAGCTTTTGCAGACGGCCTGCAACCGCGTCATTGAGTTCCAGCCGAACGGCACGATCCTTGACCGTCCCGGAACCTACGACGACTATCTTGACTGGAAGCGTGAGCGTCTCGCGCAGCAGAAATAAGGAGGGATCGCTTTATGAATGTTATCTGCACAAAGAATGCTCCGGCTGCCGTCGGCCCGTACTCGCAGGCCATCGACTGCAGCGACCTTGTTTTCCTCTCCGGTCAGATCCCGCTTGTACCGGAGACCGGCCTTGTGGCCGATGGCGGGCTGGAAGCGCAGGCACACCAGATGTTCGCCAATATCAAAGCCGTTCTCGCAGAGGCCGGAATGTCGCTTTCCAACGTTGTGAAAACGACGGTCTTTATGACCGACCTCAGCCAGTTTGCCGCGTTCAACGCCGTCTATGCTGAGTATTTCAAGGCGCCCTACCCCGCGCGCTCCTGCGTGGAGGTCTCTGCACTTCCAAAGGGCGTACTGGTCGAATGTGAATTGATCGCCAAGCGCTGAGCACATCGAGCATTCAAGCCGCAGCCGCCGGGACGGAGTCCGTTCCGGCGGCTTTCCTTGACCGCATGCCTGCTTCCGCACGCTCCGCAGCTCCGGTGCTGGCCGGTTCGCTGTAAAAAAGCGGCACTTCCCCTTCCAGAAACTGACCTTGACAATTCCGCTCGGCAATGCTATGATGCTGCTGACAAATGCGTCGGCTGACGCCATAGAAAAGCGATGACAAAGACGGATCTGTTTGTGCGTCTCACAGAGAGCCGGGGGTGCTGAAAGCCCGGCAGACAATGTTCAGGATCTTATCCCTTTTGAGCTGAATCCCCAACGCCTTGCAAGTAGGGATCTCCGCGCAGGCTGCGTCAGTGCCTAGGGCTTGTTGGAGCCTGAAAGCGGCATAGCCGTCCGGCTGTGCAATTTGAGTGGTACCGCGGGTATTGATCGTATATCAAGGCTCGTCTCAAAGCAATTTGAGACGGGTCTTTTTTATTTTCAGAAAAAGAGGACGAAAAAATGAAACTGAGTAAGAAAAACATGCTTCTGGTCAGCTTTATGCTGTTTTCCCTGTTCTTTGGCGCGGGAAATCTGATCTTTCCGCCGTTCCTCGGCCAGAACGCCGGTGCGCAAACCATTCCGGCGCTGCTCGGCTTTCTGCTCACGGCAGTCGTTCTGCCGGTACTCGGCGTCGTTGTGGTCGCCCGCTTCGACGGCCTCGACCGGCTTGGCCAGCAGGTCAGTCCCCGCTTCGGCCTGATCTTCGCCGTTTTGATCTACCTTTCCATCGGTCCAGGCCTCGGCATCCCGCGCGCAGCCTCCGTGCCCTTTGAAATGGCCGTCGCGCCGTATCTTCCGGAGGGCGCAAGCGTCTCTGTCTGGATGGCGGTGTACTCCTTCGTTTTCTTCTTCGCCGCCCTCTGGCTCTGCCTCACGCCAAGCAAGCTCGTCAGCCGGATCGGCCATGTCCTGACGCCCGCGCTGCTCCTGCTTCTCGGGTTCCTGTTCGTGAACTTCCTACTTCGTGGGAGCGTCCATGTCGCCGCGCCGCAGCAGGATTACGCCGCCGCACCCTTTTTCAAGGGTTTTTCCGACGGCTATCAGACCATGGACACCATTGCGGCTCTGAACTTCGGCCTTGTCATTGCTGCGACGCTCGGCGGCTTCGGTCTGGAGGAAAAGCGCGAAAAAATGCGCCATACCGTGCTGGCAGGCGTTTTTGCCGGAACGATCCTCGCGCTCGTCTATATTCTGCTTGCGTATATGGGCATGTGCTCCTCAGGTGTCTATGCTATTCAGGAGAACGGCGCGTGGACGCTCCGCCGCATCGTGTTCCAGCTTTTCGGTGAGCCGGGCGCCGTTCTGCTGGCCGCCATCTTCACGCTTGCCTGCCTGACGACCTGCGTCGGCCTGATCCACTCCATCTCACAGTATTTTTCGGTGCTCTTCCGCAAGCTCTCCTACCGGAGCTGGGTGTTTGTCATTACCGGTGTTTCCTTCCTGATCTGCAACCTCGGTCTGAGCACCATTCTCAACATTTCCGTCCCGATCCTGAACGCGATCTATCCGGTCTCCATCGTGCTGATCCTTCTGGGTCTGAGCCACGGCCTCTGGAAGCAGAACGGCTATGTCTATCCGCTCACCGTCGCCGGAACGGGGCTTGTCAGTGTCGTCTATGCGCTGGATACGGCTGGTGTCCCACTCGGTGCGCTCGGTACGCTCGCGCGCAGGCTTCCGCTTTATTCGGTCGGCTTCGGCTGGGTCTGCGTGGCGGCTGTGATGCTCTGCATCAGCATCTGTATGGCGCTTCTCCGGAGGAGGATGCACAGCACCGCCGAGCTTTCGTAGTATTCCACATAAAAGGGGGCTGTCTCACTAAGAGGCAGCTCCAGAAATAGAAAGCCCGCTGACCGAAATCAGCGGGCTTAAATCATAGGAACTTATCGTATGCTAAGCTGCCCGCGGCAGACGTGACCGAAGACCCGCACTATCACGATACATGGACACTGCTGCGGAAGTACCGTGACGTGGTATGGAGTCTGGAGGTTTCCGTGCGGCAGGTTCGGAACCGGTTCCGGATCGACTACGGCAAAACGATCGAGGATTTTCTGGAATCCGTCTATCTGGCCGGTGCGGATCTCTCCGGCACAGAGCTGGAGCATCAGGCGAAGTGCATCGAGCAGAGCCATAAAATGCTCTGCCTTGTGGACAGCGCCGTAGACCTCATGCGCGCCAAGCACAAGAACGGCGAGGAATTTTACTGGCTGCTTTATTACGCCTACCTTTCCCCACAGGAGCTTCAGAACGTCGAGGAGATCATCGACCAGCTCCGCCCACACATCCGCGACATCAGCCCCCGGACGTATTACCGGAAGCGCAAAGAAGCCGTTGAGGTGCTCAGTTCGGTGTTGTGGGGATATACCGCGCTGGATAGCGCGGGGATCATGAGGGAGTTTTTGCGGTAAGATGCTTTACGGGGTGGATCAGGCATGACCTGTCCGCCCTGTATACCGTCTTGCAAAGATGCTATTTAAAGAATTGGTTATTGCCAGTTATATTGCCATCTTTGTCGAGGTAATAAAACCCGCTCCAGTCACCTGATATTTGACGCCCCCATTTTCCGATAAAGAATTGCTTTTCTCCAAAGCATGTCCAAAATAACACATATCCTGCTTCTCTAATATACCGGAGCATTTCATTTTTTCTAAACCACAGGCCGTTTCCACGACCAAGTGTTTTTGCGTCGAACGCAATTAAATTACCGTCAGAGTCATAGAAACAACCATTACATTCCTTTTGTACCAAGCCTAATGTTCTAACAAGGCTCATGCATGGCACATTGAGACTCACCGTGTCCACTTGAGAGGCATCCTGTCCAGTTTCCCATAGGAAGTTTAATGTAGCTGGCATTACAACGCCGTAACTTTCATTGCCCTGCTCACATTCTTGCCACTCGTCAATTAAATCTCTGGCTGCTGGCGCCCAAACATATTCTCCTGCATAAAGTTGATAAACAGTCCCTGCCTCTGGAAACCAGCGCCCCATAAAGTTACAACTTTTTAATGAAGTGTGCATTCTATCAAACTCTTTGTTGCTTGCAAAATATGCATGAGACATTGTCCAGACCTCTTGCGCGCCACGGCTTTTATGTGGGCTATCCTCATCTTCAATATACTTTTCATTGTTTTGATGGTCATATTGTGTCAGCGCAAGCCATTCTTCTCCATGCTGATCTTTTATGAGCAATTTGTCTGAAGATTTTTCAAAAAATGGGGAATTTGATTTTGCCCACGATTCGATTTGCTTTTCGTCTGTGACATCTCCGTCGAAGAAATCACCTTGAATTTGCATGAAATCTAGACTTTGTTTACACGCAGTACCGATTTTCAGATTAAGTGTCGGATCAAAATCACGCATAAATGGCTCCCATGCACCATGGTAGTCGATCAGCTCATCCCATCTCTCAACCTCAGCATTGTCAGCAATTTTGGACATCACATGGTACATTGCTATCCATTGATATTTTTTCCCGATTCGTTCCGTTCGTTTGTTTGCGAAGCGATCTACGCCGCCTATTCTGCTATCGTATTTACTGAACAGTTCATCTTTATAACCCAATACCGAGAAGATGTAATCCATAAAGTGCTAGTTGTTCATATTCCTTTTCGGCTGTGTCTGTACGCTTGATACATGCTCCAAATACGCAACAGTATAATCTCTGCAGGACATAAGGATCATCAACATTTTCAAATTTCTTCAAAAGAGGCATACATAAATCAAAATTGCGGCAAAGGATTTCCACTATCGCTTTAGATGTTTGATCTCGCAATCTGCGGTTTGATGATGTCAGCAGCCACGCAAAGAGTGTTAGCATTAGTTCAAGGCTTTGCGTATTCATCTCTAAGAATGAATTGCCTTGTTCAAAGTATTCAATAAGCTGCCATACTCGTTCTTCTGAAGCCATGTCATTTATGTAGATCGTCCATAGATAGTCTCTAATCTGTTGAAGTAAAATACTTCGACTGGAAGCTGATCCTCTTCCCAGTTCCTTCATGATAAATAGGTTCGATTTCAATTCCAGGATTATTCGGATTTGAATGAAAATGTGCCGTTCCTCCAAAGAAGTCCTGATTGAATACCGCGCGGCATAAATTCTCAAAAGCGGTTTTCGTGGCCGGATTGCAAACTTCAAAGCGCTGCCATGTCATGTCAGTTGCCGCTAAATGCACCATTTCCATATCTACACCTCATAAGTTTATAATAAATCAGACACTGATTTGCTGTTATATCAAATATCCAACATTATTTTACCATATACTTTTGTATATTTGCAATATACAGTGAGGGCACAGCCTTAACTCGGTTGCGCCCTCACTACATAAGTATATCTACTCAACGGCAATATTTTCTCCAAACAGTTTCTTAATTCCAATTTGGATTGACCGGGAACCAATATGCAAATATTGTAACCGCATTGCATATAGCAGTTCTTCGATGATTTTTAGATCGCTCAAATGAATTGCCTCTAAATTCAGATCCAACCGACTGTGTGCAATGCCATTTCGCACAGTATTCATACGGTCACAGATTTCCTCAATAGTCACATCTAATGCGCCATCGTACCTACTTCTTATAAATGGCTCCATAACAACTCGACATTCGGCCATCGCTGTCTTCAGCCTTTCCCCAAAGCCGACATCATGTGATTCTATTGCATGGTAAAACTGTCTGGCATATCTTCGCGACCGTCCTTGTCGCTGCTCTATAAAAACTTGCATCGTGTCCAACAGTTCTCTTTTTGTTTCTTGATATTCCCGTGACCGCTTATAATCCTGTCCAAATATGTTGGTGTATTCCCTCTCGAACTCTGCCAATATCATAATTGCCCTACTTGAGGAATAATTGCCTGTAGCAGCTAGGGATTCACACATATATTGAAAGTCAAATTTTCCATCTTTAATCGCTGTAAATATTTCTGCAGTTTTACTCCCTAAAATTGTATAGTCGATAACTCTCTCATACGCCTTTTTGTTAATCTCTTCCTGATAGTCTTCTTCAAAAACAAGATACCCGCATTGCTCCCTTTTCTGTGCGCCATTGACTCTAAAAATCTCAACATTGCCTATTTTAACATTTGTCCTATATGTAATATATTTAAGAAAGCATTTTGCATAAATGACCGCTGGAATCAGCGCATCAATTTCAATTGGACGGGAAAAAGATGTCACCATTTCGCTCTTTGCGTCAATTGGTGGTTCTCCTTGTGAAAAATGCATAACGGCGTATGACGTAAACTCGATTCTCGCATCCACATCTGGCGCAATGCTGTATGTACCCCCAGATTCAATCTCTGTCCTTTTTGCAGCCACCGACAGCTCTTTTAGATTTCCCGTATTCTCATCTATCTCCGCTGATTGTTCTAATGCGTTGCGCGACGAATAAAAGTAGCCCACCTCTGGCGACGCAATCTTCATTCCATTTATATTCTCTAGAGAGGTCTCGCCAACATAACAGCAATACCAAATAACAAAAAAGCTGAAAAAGCCGTTATAATTACGCTTCGCATCCGCAACGGTGAAAACAATATGATAGTTTTCCGACGTCTTTCCAAAAATCTTCTTTTGTTGAACCCACTCGTGCTTTTTATCGTACCTTGAAACATCCACCAAATATTCCGCTAAAGAGTTTGTCTGCCTATGGTGTTCAATGCTTGGTGGAAATAACGTTATCATAAAAGAAACCTTGTCAAAGTTGAATGGATAGTTCACACCTTCGTATTCAACATACCCCATCAGTTTCTCCGGCAAGCGCATCTCTTTTCCTCCTGTCACGACAAGTATTCTAATGACCCACTGTACTCATTGTGCAGTGGGTCATTATTCTTACGTTGCATGTTTTTGTTGAAGTTCAGTGCAAAACATTTCATATATTGCCTTTGGACTGTTCGTTGTAATTTGAAACACTTTGAACTCCAGATATTCCAAAAGGTTTACTTGCTTATCAATAATGTACTCCAGGTCGTTATCGCAACAAGTAATGATTATTTGCTGTTTTGAACCATTTTTCTTAGTTAGGTAGTGCTCTCTTGAAATTGTAAAGCAAGGCTTTGTTGCGTCTTTCCTTACACTCAGCAGTGTTTGTGTATGTAAGGATGGTTTCCCTTGGGCAATCCGGATATAGCTCCTGAATTTTTGCTTCTAGCAGAACAGGATCGCGATGCCATTCGTTAATACTGCGGACTTTTTTATAGCAAATTTCTTTACTTCCTTCTTTAATCACATGGAGTAGCCAGTCACGAACTTCTGCAGCAGAACGCTCATCTCTTTCTGAATATGCTTCGATTTCACGAATATAGTCTGCACGGTTCTCAACAAAGGATATGCGGTGATCTTTAAGAAAACGCCGCAAAATTGGATTCTGAAGATAATCATCTCGATTTAGAAACTCAGGAATTCTCATAGTCACTACACTCCTTACAGAACTTTATTATAGCATATTTCTACATTTTGCAACTCCCTTTTTATACTATTTTACACTTTGCGGTCGAATCTTTGTAGGCATACATATATAGAAACAGCATCCCTCGCATTCCTATGCGTGAGATGCTATTTTTTAATTATCTGCGTCTTTGAGCAGATATACCATTTTCCAACTCATTCAATGTCTACCTCATCAACTGCATCCAAATCATCTTGAGTGATACCGAGTTCTGCGTAGAGATGTTCCGCCGGTACAAACATCGCAGGATCCGCCTTCACCATGCGTTCAGATGCCAACGCCAACAGTTTGACATCGTTCACCTCATCAGACAAGGCCATATATTCTCCTACAATATTGACCATACTGTTCACCTCCACATTACCACTTTATCACCAGCAAGATGAATTATCAAGAAAATCACTGTATAATTCGCTGTGATTGCGAAAGCGTTTGGAGAGTCGCCGGCCCATTCTTCTAAATCAATCGTAAAAAATTAAATAATTTGATTTTTTTGGTTGTATATCATTTCTTTGCGTGGTATACTACAATCAGTTATTACTAGAGGTGATTTTATGCTGATAGAATTTCGTTTTAAGAATTATCGTTCTTTCCGCGATGAAGCGGTATTGTCTATGGCGGCAACCGGCCTGGGTTCTTTCAAGAAGAGTCTGATTCCGTGGTCTTCTACGACCAAGCTGCTCCCAGCTATTGCGATTTACGGGAAAAATGGCGGTGGCAAAAGCAATGTAATCCGGGCTTTTTGGTTGGCCGTACAATTTATCCGCAATGCTCAGCGGACGCAGCATGAAAGCTCCACGATTCCTGTGAATCCCTTTGCGTTGAACGACTACTCAAAGGATGAACCCACTTCGTTTGATTTTGAATATACCATCAATGGCATTAAATATTGGTATGGTTTTTCTGCTACGCGGAAGAAAATTATTTCCGAATATCTCTATCATGCTCCGAAGAAGCAGCGCGCACTGATCTTCAACAGAACTGGGCAAGAGTTTTCGTTTACAGAGGATCAATCCAAACGTAAAATGATTGGTGAAATGGTTGCTGAAAATCAGCTGTTCTTCTCGGTAGCTTGTACGATGAATGACGCCCCCTGCATCGCAGCTATGCGCTGGTTCCGCGATCAGATATTCTTCTCCCGTGACTATTCAGACATTCCGAAGCAACTCTTGGAGTATTCTGAGGACAAAAATATGCTGAAGGCAATTTCAGATTATGCCAAGGCAGCTGATCTCGGAATTCAGGATATGCAATTTGAATTTGACAGTAAAGAACTCAAAGATGATACCGCGCTCCCCTCAAATCTGCCAGTTGGAATAAAGGCGGCGTTGGTGCAGTTTATGCACGCCTTGTCGGAAAACTCCGCTGCAGGAGAAGCGCGCTTGAAAATGGGTGCCGTCAGTGCAAAGGCAAGCCATCAGGGTGAGAACCGCGACGGGCAAACTGCCTCCTATCTGCTGGAGCTCTCGGACGAATCCGATGGAACCAGGAAACTGATGGCTTTGGCTCCGGCCATTGAGTCTGCTTTACAGACTGGCGGCATTCTTCTTGTAGATGAGCTGGAACGTGAGCTTCATCCTATGCTGATGAATTATATCATCGCAAAATTCCAGAGTAGCACATCAAATCACAATGGCGCTCAGATTGTTTTTACAACGCACAATACAGAGTTGATGAATTTGGAACTGCTCCGCAAAGATCAGCTTTACTTTGCGGATAAGCGCGATAAAGATGGAACCTCCGAATTATATAGCATCAGCGAATTTTCCACGCGGACGACCGAAAATATTCGTAAAGGTTATCTGGTTGGAAAATATGGCGCTACGCCAGACATTGAAATCGAGGAGGTGGAGTGATGTCTCGTTCAACAAAGCCCGCAAAGCCGTATATTGTCGTTTTTTGTGAGGGCGAAAGCGAACAGGCTTACACAGACTTTCTCAGGAAAGAATTCAAGGACGTTGCATCGATCCATCGCCCAAAAGCCACCGGCCTTTTTGATGTTGCAGACAGTAAATACAAGAAGGATACAAAATATCGGGACTATGCAGAAGTCACAGACGAAGTCTGGTTTTTCTTTGATGTAGAAACCAAAGACATTGGTGCATGGGAATCCAGACTGAAAATTATCAACCGCTTACGATCCTTGCGCAAGGATCCCAATATTAAGGTTCGCTTGCTGATGACAACTGGCTGTATTGAATACTGGCTCATGCTGCATTATGAGATGTATGCCCCGCCAATTCAGACTGTTGCCGACAAAACTCGTGTTATAAATCGGCTACTCTCCAAGGAACCGCTCTATAAAAAGGGTGACACTGCTATAACCGCTAAAATCGCCCGCGCCTATCCCACGGCAGTCACGAACGCCAAAAGAACTGTATCAAACTTGCTGCAGGACGGACTTCCCGGTATAGAGGACACAGATGAACGTAACCGCTGGCTCTGCCAAAAGTGTTTGACATTTTCAACTGTATATGAGGCAATCGACTATTTAGGCAGCTTAGAAGTATAGCTTTTGCTGTTTTGATATTAGCCTACATCAATACAAATTAAATAAGTTGCTTTTTCAAAGTGTAGCACTGATATAGTGCTCGTAACGGCAAAAATGAGGGCATATCCTTTTACGAAATGCCCTCACTTTTCATCGCTCAAAGATTTTGCACATCATTATACCTGTAGTCTTCCCTGTCGCAGGGCACGGTGAATATGATTTCGATAGCACCGCTCTATGTACTACAAGTCTATGCGTTTTCAACAGTAATCGCCTGCACTGCATTCCACAATTTATGAACAGTCTCAGAATCCAGCGGCCAAATGTTCAAAGTGCGTTTACAACCAATATATGGTGAGTTGCCCCAGCATAATGGCACTTTCACATAAGCCAATACTCATATACAATTATTCATGTGTAAATCCACAAAAAGCTACTGCCAATGTAGCATTTGGCAAAAGCCACTAATCCATAAGATGCGTAGGCCATAATTCTTCAATTTGACGATATGTATCCATAAATATGAAACGTTCTATTCCAATTTCTTCAACAATGTCCGTTGGGATTTGATTCATCTCAATATAAGATTTTAAAACCACAAATGATATATAACTATACTGAAAGGGGAAGTCTTTCGCAACACGCCACTCTCTCTCGTGGGTGTAATCCACTGGTTTTCCATTGAACGGTTTTTGATCTTTAACAGAGTTGGCCGCATACGATGGTACAAACGGAGTTACAAAAGGAAAAACACTCTCGTCCCATTTTTCGCTTTGAAACATTCTAGGATTCGCGTAAATCACCGGATTTCCATTTCTGGAATATACCAACTTTTTGGTAAAGCCAATTCCATATGGACTATAAGATTTTGCATGTCTTAAAAGGCTTCCCCATGGACATTCTGTGAAGCATACTGCGCTTCGGTTTGTCCATGGCAGTTTATGTGCTTGAATTTTCTTGCATTTCAATATACTAATCAAGCGCTCAAATGCAGACATTTCATCAATGTCAGTGTGAGGATCCATTGATGGAGCAAATTTCTTCCCGTTTTTTGTGAAATGTGCCAAGTAGTAGGATTGATCTGGGCGTGTCATATAACCACCTCATTTTGTAATATTTATCAGCTTTAGACAATTGCTCTAAATTTCATTATATATTCATTTGTGCTTATGTGCAATATTGCTATTTCAATATACCTAATTGATTTTTATATTCACTTTGTCAAACCCCATGGCATTATATACAATCAGCGTGTGTCTCTGAATTGTCACAACATTGGCACGCTTTTGCTCTTTCGGCGCAAATCCGGATATGCTATACTAGGGGCTGTGCCACTCGTTCAGCGTCCGGGCGATCTGATTGAGGTTGCTTCCGATGCGCCCGTATTCGGCGGTCAGCTTCCCGATGGCGGACAGCAGCTCGTCATTGACCGGGGAAACGGTCACGACGGGGCGGATGGTCGCGCCCCGGATGGCACGGCGGATAAACTCGGACTGGCTGATACCATACGGCGCAAGGCGGGCGGCAAAGTCGGCGTATTCCTCCTCGGTCATGCGGGTCTTGACTACTCGGCTGCGGTGCGGCGTGTTGTATCTTTTGCGGTGCATAGGTTTCAACTCCTTTCTGCGGTATCGTTTGTAAACAGGAAAACATCTCCTCAAATACCTAAAGAAAAAACGGCAAAAAGTACGGGGCTGTTTTTCAATGTTCACAAATTCTTAATGGTTTGATCTTCGGCGCTCTCTCCGGCGTAAGCCGCAACAGCAGGGTTTGGGGAAGGCACTCCCCAACAAGATTCCGATGGGGCAGAATGAGCGGACAGCGAATTATGGCACCTCGGTAGAATCTTGCTCTGACAGCTCACACTCTGCTCCTGCCGTAAAACTGCGTATTTCTCCCTCTGCTGCCTACAACGACAGGAAAGGCATTTTGCCAAAGAATGTGGATAATTTTTTTGAAAAAATGGGCGTGAAAAAACGGCTTGCCATGCAAACCGCTCAAAAAAACATATACTTGACTTATGAGAAATCAACCTGAGATTAGGGAGGGCAGGCACAGTTTGTGCTTGCCCTCCTTGTCTGCCGAAAAGCGAAACAGGCTGCGGCTGTCAATGGCGCGTAAGCGTTTATCTCGACCGTTGACGGGTGCAGCCTGTTTTGCTATCTTTCGTCATGAATGAACTTATGGGAGACAATGCTCATAAAGGCAATTCGCACCGTTCCCCTTTACCATTTTCAAAGTGCCTCTCACAGCCGCCCGTTCATGGAAAATTTACAAATAGATTGCTGCCGCCATATTGAAAAAGATGGTCATTATATGGTAGACTTAATATGCAGATAGAATACCTATCTGACAAACTATGATTGGAGGTAACGCCATGTATCGTCCCAATGATGCCCGGTTCGGCTTCGCGCGTTGGTGGTATTGGTGCGGCTCCCGATTATGGAGAGGTCGTATCAAAATCGTTTCTGTTGGCGCATAAGCGGGGCTGCATTTGTGGTCTGCTTGTGCGCTTTTTTCATCGAGTATACAGCAACATAAAACAAGAAAGGAGTTTCTTATGAAAGCATCATTTTATAAAAAAACACTGTCTTTTATACTATCACTACTAATGTTGTGTCTTTCTCTGGGGACGGTTGCCTTTGCATCTGGTGACAGTAAGGTTCTTGAAGATGACAGTGCATTGACACCATCAGTTTTCCAAGAGCAGGCAGCTGCGCAAGATGCTTACTCAAAACTATGTGCATCTTTCAAACTAACAGAAGATGGCTCATATGTATATCCTGATGACTATGCAGGAGCATGGTATGAAAATGGCATTCTCCATATCGTTACAATTGATGACGATGCGATTGCGACATATAAAGAGTTTTTAAGCGAATATGATTGTGTACACTATGAAATCGCGGATTACTCGTTGAACATGTTGAACTATATTCGATCTTCTTTGTATGATACCCTTAGAGACGAATACGCAGCGGTAAGCCATTATGTTGATCAGAAGACAAATAAAATTAATGTCGGTTTTTTGAACGTTGAGAAAAACAGAGCTAATATAAACTCTATTGTTTCCTCAATAGTAAAAGACGATAATGTCTTAAAAAGCGTTGTATCTGAGGACTTCAAGGTTGAAAATATGTTTGTTTTCTGCGAGGGCGAAATTGTTGACGCAGAAGCTAATATTTATGGTGGCATGGAGATAAATCGTGGTTCATCTTCTGGCCCAGGTCGTAGCATAGGTGTTTCTGGAACTTTTAAAAGCAATAATGTTACGTATAACGGTATCATTACCGCTGGGCACAATTTGGAAACATCAGGGAGCAATCAAATATTGTATAGGAATGGTTCAGAATTTGGCCGTGTGTCTCTTCTCATGTGGAAAGACAATGGGAATGGCGATTGGGCATGTGTTCGCATGACAAGTGGCGATACCCTTACCAACAAAATATATGGTTCTTCATCGGCTTACACCAGAAATATCACGAACACCATCGATGACCTTGCTCAGGGAATGTCATTGATGAAATATGGTTTTTCAAGTGGGTATGCAGAGGCAACGGTCAATGCACAAGATCAAACTGTAACCGATAGTTCTGGAAAGACAATTAAAGGCCTTACTAAAGCAACATTGACTTCTGGAACATCGGCTGGCGGTGACAGTGGCGGGCCATATTACACACAAGGCTCTGCTGGCGGAAACAATTATAACTTCCTTGGTGTTCATTGGGGGAGTAATACTGATAGCGGTGGCTCAAATATCTGGTTTACCCCATATGTTCGATTCAAGAGCTACTTTACTGTTAAAACAAGTTAATGGGGGCAGACATGAAAATAAAAATTATTTTTATTCTGGTCTTAGCTGTTTCAGTTTCTTTTCTTTGCGTTGCTTGCACATCTTCCCAAAATAATTCTGATGTTGCCCATAATGATGAAGAACCGGTTTCTAATAATGAACAAAAAGAAAATAATGTGCCAAATAATCCAGAAAAAAGCGTTGAATTAATGATTAAAGTTGAACCTGAAGAGATTGCGCTGCATGATATACCGAAGTTTATTACTATTGAAGTAATGAATACATCTAAAGACATGGAATATCGTGGGGGGCAAGGTTATTCGATTGACTATTATGACGGTTCAGATTGGAATAAAATCATAATTCCCGCAGTTTCTGATGAAATGATTGTGATTGAACCGTTGGGAACACTATCGTTTGATTTCATTCAACTACAGCCGGATCAGTACAAGTACGTCTCTGGAAAATACCGTGTTTGCTTTAACGGAGAATACTATGCTGAATTTACTATCAAATAGCTGTTTTAATGGTCAGAATTCCTCTTGCTGAGGATGAACAAAAAAGTGAGAAAGTGATTCTATGCTTTCTCACTTTTTTAACAGTTTGGTTGCTACCTTGCCTTTGGCTGTACGGAATAGCGGCGGGGTGGCTGTCTTTGTTCGTATTTTGTGGGTTGCTACTTTATTAACCATGAGCATTGGCCGCTGCGTTATCCGAGCCGTAGCCCTCCAGCAGATTGACCACGCCCCACACGGCAAGGCCAGCGCCCAGCGCCACGACGAGAGTTTGCAGGGTAGTAACGGCAGAAGCAAAAAACTGCATAAGTCCTCCATTTCTCCGGGGGGCAAAGCCCCGGCCATGAAAAAAGCCGCCATTTCTGGCGGCAGCTACTCCTCTGGACACCGTGACCAGAGGTTATACAAAGGCGTCCGGGTCGTCGAGGTCATCATAGTTGAGGATGTCCTCGTCCTCGCCTGTGAGCGCCTCGTCCGGCACGTCCACCTTGTAAACGGTATAGGTTTCGTTGGGGTTGAGCTTGTCCATCCGCCGCGTCACAAGGCCGTTGAGGTCAAAAGCGTTCTTCACCTTGTCGGCCTCGGCGGTGTATTTGTAGTTGGGATGCTGCTTCAAATCGTACTTCTTGGAGTAGAACGGCGGCAGGCCCCGAAGCTGCAAAATGCACCGATCTCCGGGCATGGTGGCAAGCTCGCTGGGGGTCATCAGCTCCCGGCCCAGCCGCTGCGTGTTCTGGCTGTAGCTTTCGGACTGGCCCCGTGAGCGTCCCTCGGTCTGCATGGAGATGGTCGCCTTGCCCAGCCAGTTTTCTGAAATTTCTTTGATGGTGCTGGCTTCACGGCCACCGAGGAACAGCACGCTGTCCATGTTGCCGAGGATGGTTTCCGCGTTCTTGTCGTAGATGGCCTTGCACTGCGCCAACTGCTGATACAGCAGGCACAGGCTGATCTCACGGGAGCGGATGACCGCCACCAGCTTTTCCAAGTTTGGCACCTGCCCGGTGTTGGCCGCCTCGTCCCACAGCACCCGCACATGATGGGGCAGCCTGCCGCCGTGAACATTGTCCGCCCGTTCGCACAGGAGGTTGAACATCTGCGAAAAGGCCAGCGCCACAAGGAAATTGTAGGTGCTGTCCGTGTCGCTGATGCAGAAAAAAGTAGCCGTCCGGCGATCTCCCATGCGGTCAAGCTCCAGCTCGTCATAGGACATGATCTCCCGAAGCTGGGGAATGTCAAAGGGAGCCAGACGTGCGCCGCAGGAGATTAAAATGCTTTTGGCCGTCTTGCCGCTGCTTAGCTTGAATTTGCGGTATTGCTTCACGGCGAAGCAATCCGGCTTGCGTTTGGCAAGGCCGTCAAACATATAATCCACGGCGTTTTTATAGTTTTCGTCATCCTCCTTGACCTCCATGCCGGAGATCATGTCCACCAGCGTATTCATATTCCGATCCTCGGCAGGCCCCTCGAAAATGATGTAGGCAATCAGGGCGCAGTACAAAAGCGTTTCCGCTTTCGTCCAGAACGGATCGCCCTCCTTGCCCTCGCCCTTGGTGTTGGTGATCAGGGCGTTCACGAATTTCAGGATGTCGGCCTCGTTGCGGATATACGATAAAGGGTTGTAGTGCATGGACTTGGAAAAATCTATGCTGTTGAACACCTTGATTTTGTACCCACACTTTTGCAAGAACGAGCCGACCTGTCCCAGCACACCGCCCTTGGGGTCTACCACCACATAGGAAGAATGAGCCTGCAAAAGCTGCGGCGTGAGCCAAAAGCGGGTCTTGCCGGAGCCGGACGAGCCGATCCCGCAGAAATTGAGGTTGCGGGCGTTGGCGGGATTTTTCGGGCGGGTGTTCATGGTGAGCCGTTCCGTGGCGGTCAGCAGCATATTGTT
>ERZ791919.714-NODE-714-length-33663-cov-36.995031_pt1 | contig 33663 bp, 33 predicted proteins | sample MGYA00510137_ERZ791919 | MGnify/ENA primary metagenome ERZ791919 (study PRJEB30046, sample SAMN00792059) | human gut metagenome | study: EMG produced TPA metagenomics assembly of the A metagenome-wide association study of gut microbiota in type 2...
CAGGGTGGTTCCGTTCATGTGGATATGCGCTTTAATTTTGAAAAATGCTATAATGCAGCGGTGGAGCGATTCGGATTATCCGCAGCGGATGAGCTGATCGATCTTTCTTTCTGCGCCAGAGATGTGACGGTCATTTCAGATTTCAGCGATCTGGAAAGGGTCGGCCGAAAGCACTATCTGACCGTCCACGGCGCCTGTGATCCAAAAGAACTGGAAAATCTGGACGGCAAGGAGACGGCTTTGGCGCTGATCTCCGGGCAGCCCGGCTATGTAACGAGATACGGTGTTGTGTACGACAACGGCATCAAGCTGGAGCAGGCGTATGACCGCAAGCATCTGCCCCCAATCTGGATGCCAGAAAACCGCATCCTGGAGCTGAAAATCCGAGCCACAGGTGAAGATGATTCAAAGAAACAGGAGTGGGTGCAGCTTTCGGCAAGCCGGATGAAGCTGGAGCGCGCGATGCTTCGCGTCGGGATCGCCTCCTGCGGCGAAATGCAGATGCTGGTTTCAGACAGCCGATTCCCGGATGAGGTCAACTGCACATTGGATGTTGAACACGGGTCGCTCTTTGAACTGAACCGGCTGTGCAATGCGTGTTCAAATTTCAAGGAACAGGATTTCGTGAAGCTCGGCGCAGTCTGCCAGATGGCGAAACCGACGTGTGCAGCAAATATCCGCCAGCTGGCAGAAAACCTCGATCAATTTGATTTCGCACCAAATGTCCACACGCCGGAGGAACTCGGAAAATACATGATCCAGCGGTCAGGGCACTACGAATATGACGAGAACCTTGAAGATTTCTATAACTATGGCGACTACGGTGTCAAGCGAATACTTCAGGATGACGGTGTATTTGTGGATCGCGGCTATGTTTCCTACAAGCGAGTGGAACACGTTCTGGCAAATACGGTGCAGGAGCTCTCCTATGACGGCCGCTTCCATCCAGACAATAAAGAATGGGCAAACCGGCACTATGTTCCGGAAGATTCCGAACATAATGCCTGTTTTGTTGTTCGCAGCCACCCGGCTGTTCTGGATGGATTTATTACGGAATACAGAAAACTCGTGATGGGTCTTGACCTTTTCGACCAGAAACACTGCGAACCGGATTCGCGCGAACAGGATTACACCGGAAAAGTCCTCATCCTCTCGACGGACACGCTGAGAGAAGCCTGCTGGTCGCCGCAGAATCAGCTCTGGCTGGTAATATAGACCCCAATCGAGCAAAGCCCTTACAAATTGGGGCTTTGCTCGTTGTTGATATGTTCACAACGATGGGAAACAGTTCAATATTTTTCGTATTCTTTCGCATAGAAACTTTTTAGGATAGAAGATAGCCGATCCACCTCTGCTTCTAATTCGCGGATGCGTTTATTCTTTGCAGCAATTATGACATCTTTGCCTTTGTCAGTAACAGAGGGTTTCATAAGCAGCTTTGGGGCAATGCAGTTGCAACGCAGAGATTCAATTCGAGTGCGATACTCCGGATGGTTATATAATGTTGTTTTTGACACGCAGGCACGTGCAGCCACAGAATTAAAGTTCACCGCAAGATTTTCACGCATGAGGGATTCAATTGCCAAATCGATCCGCTGCTTAACGGTTTCACTTTTAGCTTTTGCGTGCGATAAGATTCCGCTTACATTGCGAACATGGTCAGTTGACATTTTTTCTTTCCTCTCCAATATATTCACGTCCCTTTTTTCCTGCAAGATGCCTTGTTTGACCGGATCTTAGAATGGATACAATTTCCTCATATCTTTCCAAAAGGTGCTGATTCTTTTCAACCCATACCTCACGCCCTTGGGCTTTGCCGCGCTCAATTAGCAGCTTGGTTTCTTGAATCTCGTGCTCATATTGCGGCAGAAAATCTGGCGTAGTACAGAGATTGCGGCAAGTAAGGCATGGGTTCAGCTGCGTAAAACAGTCCTGCTTTTTGGGCTTCATGCAAAATCCAAGCGGCATTCTGACAGCGTCCAGATTGTACCTGATGTACTCCCATTCAATTAAATCTTCATTTTCAATACCGGAAATGTCGATTTGTTTGAGCTGTCCAGAGGATGTTATTTTGAATAGACCATTCTTGACTGCCTGCTCCCATGATTTTCGCAATGTAGTATCTAATACCTTTGCATAAACAAGGGTCATCTCAGGGGACATATGCGCCATCCATTTCTGAACATGTACTAAACTCATGCCGTTGTTTATCAGCTCTACGCCCTTTGTATGACGGAATGCATGGAGTCTAAAATGATATGGATTACCCTGATCGTCGACGATGTTATGATTTCGAGCCAATTTGTTCAAGGCTTCGCTGATCCTGCAGGGATCTGGCGCCATCCCCATGCGCGATCCGCTATAACGATTAAACAACAAATGCCGAGGATTGTTCGTCTCCGTACTCTTTTGCCGGGCGATTTGAGCCACGGATTCCACAACAGCTTTAACCTCGTCAGAGATCGGGATGCGGTGCCCTATAGTACGCGTTTTTCTGATGTCGCCTTTCAAATACCAGCCTTGCTCTGTATATTCAAGACAGGTATCATACCGGAGATTTAATACATCAGAAATCCGCCACCCAGACGCAATTAGAATAATTACGACAGGAATGTGTTCGGAGGGTGTCAGAAATTCCAAGTTTTCCTTTAACTGTGCCATTACACCATCTGGTATGTACTTGATTCGCTCTGATTTTGGTGGCAATGTTCCAAATAAGGGAATATCCTCATGAAAAAATAGTGAGGGGACTGGAATCAATGGGGCTTCAGGATAGTCAAACTGTTGTATTCGAAGAAGAAAATTTCGTGTGCTTAAGAGCTTGTCTAACTGCCGCCTGGTTTTAGCCGGGAAAGCGTTCAGATATTTCTGAATAAAATCTTCAATATAGCGACGAGTAAGATGTCTCAGGCTTGTCCACGTAGGCTCCACTTCTGCAATAAACTGTAGAAAATATGTAATTGCCTCTAATTCCAAACGTACTGTTGATAAGGCGCAGATTACCAATCTCGTTTTTATATATTTTTTTGCCAGTCGTTGAAATGCTGCGGGTATAAATGTGAAATTAATCAGGTGATTCACGGCATGTACAGGAATATCTACTGAAGGGATTTTTCGGCAATCCCATATATCCTTTTCATATTCGTCTCGTGTATCGTAAAAATCAGAGAAGAATAAATACAGTTGATAAATTTGGGCACGATAGCCTTGCCTTGATGACTTGCGCCCTGACAGCGCTACATAATTGAGCCATGCGGGAACCATTTCATCAATCGAGATTTCAGAAAAACTGTTAATTTGGGGATAGGCTTCTTGAAGAAAACACACGAATTTTTTGAGCATAAACTGATAATCTGACCAGAGCGATGATGGGTTGAGAGTTTTCCTTAAAAGCCTTGTTGCCAGATAATACTTCATTTCCAAACGAAAGAGATGCGGATATTCAAAAAAAGTTATGCGGCGTGAAGTGAATGATTTTTTCCCAATACTGTAATCATCCCAAAATGGGTCGTTTAAATTCCATACGTCATTTTCCCAGTAAGACCCAGCTATAAAGCGCTCCATGTCTTTTACCTTCCTCAAATCCGGTATTAGCTGATAGTTATAAGCCAGATTCATTTTTTGTACTTCCTTTCCTCAACAGCATCTGATTTTCTGTGCGTATCCATTCCTGACGCATCTCCTCGTCATCAGCATGAAGATACACATATGTCGATTGCACGAAATGATGTCCTGCACGGATTCTTAATTGTTCTACTGGCCATCCAAGACGCCGAAGCTCTGAAAGTGAGGAATGCCTGAGCATATGTACTGTGAAATAGATGCCTGTTCTTTTCTGAAGTCTACGAACCAGCGCGGACACATCGCTATATTCAAGAGGGGAATGTTTATGAGCCCCACTCAGTTTGATAAAAACATGGTTTGTGTCAACATCATCGGTGTGTGCTTCGACAATATATTCAAAAAATAGATTGATAAGATCTGCAGATACATCAACGGTCCTTGGGCTGCATACCGTTTTGATCTCCGAAAGGTTGGTCAGTTCTCCCCGATCAACAATATGAATTCGATGCGCGTCAGGCTCAATGTCTTCGAGCCATAGCGCCAACGCCTCCCCAATCCGCAGCCCACTTTCCCAAAGCAATTGTATCAGGAATCGATCTCGCGTTGTCAGGCATGCCGACAGGAGATTCTCCACTTCAGACTTTTTAAGTGTTTTGATACGCTTTTTGGGTTCTATCAGTCTGATGACCCGCATGTCATACTGTCTTGTCCTGTTAATATGGTAGAGAAAATCTTTAAAGCCTCGCCTTGAACCCATTATTGTGCGTGTGAGTTTATCTGACAACCGCAGTCGATATTCTTCGTGGCGAGATAGATAATCATAGAACGCATATACCGTTGACAGGTAGACATTAATTGTTTGGGCGGAGCATGTGGAAACTGTCGCCGCAGGGAAAGACATAATTTTCTTCTGCCTGTGATTGTTTTGAAGCCATCGAATAAACCCCGCCAGTTCGTCCATGCCGATCTGCGGAAAAGACATTCCAATGAATTCCAAGTATTCAAAATAGGATTTCAAGTGGAAGCAATATGCCCTCAGTGTATTTCGGGCACGACCGCAATTATCTTTGAAACGTAAAAATCTAAGCACCACATCGACTGGCACCCCCGAAGAGTCTACAAGTATATACCTTGTCAGTCCATTTGTACTTGTGAATGATTCAACTCGCATTTGTACCTCCTAACAAAATTGGCAGCGCTTTGGGCTCTTATTTGCTGCCGAATGCCCGTCCCCTATACAATTATACAAGAAAACGAGAGAGCAATGGGTGTATACCGTTGCTCTCTCTGTTTTTGAAGGGAAGTGGTTGAAATGACTCGCTAAATCGATACTCATGTTTTGTACTATGAGTACTATGAAATCTCAGTCAAGCTTATGGTGCATTAATGAACGAAAAGGAAGTGATTTTTATTCTTAAACTACTATCTGAACGCTTATTTTTCCCAGTCCATATTAGGCTGGCGCAGAGCGGCTTTGGGTGCAGCCCGACTGCACGCGGCCGCTCCATTCTTTGCACCTGTCTCGGTGATGGTGAACAAACACGCTGGAACCGGAAAGATTTTGTCGGTGTCCTGAAAGACGAATATCTGCCAGATTGGGCGAAAGAAAGTCTCAAGCAGTATCAGCGGGCAGAATGCAAGTTATTCTGTTCAATAATTAAACCTACAAAGCAGACTTCATCGTAATGTTTGCGCCTGTTTCAACGCATAAATCATAGAATCGATACCTAATAGTGTCGTATAGCTACTGTTGGTTTTTCTGAAAGCAGGCGTGTAATAAACATTGTTTTCAGCATCAAAACAGAATTTTTCAGCAGTTAGTTCTTTCATCTCACGCGCCAATAGATTACTTCCATAGAAACGGCGGAGGAAGTCGATTCCCGCACACATGGCAGCGACAGGTTTCTTTTCGCTAATAAAATGTGTGACGCACGTTTTTATCACATTGGAGTCTCTATAATTGTTCAATAAACCAATTCCACCGGGTATGATCAATGCATCGTATTCTGCAAAATCAATCTCACGAACATCTTTTATGCGTCCCCTACCGATGCGGGCTGCTTCTATAAGGATATTCCGCTTTTCTGCCATCTGTTCTGTCAGGTGGTTAACAGACTGAATGGAAACATCTTCTGCGACAGGAGTGTAATCACACCCATATTTATCAAGCGCTGCATACGTCAGAATTACTTCTTCTATACATGAACCATCACCGAGGCCACAGCCTGCTAATAGAACTAAATACTTCATTTGTTTTCACCTCCACAACTCACGGTTTGCCAACGACTTCTCACTGATAAGCATAGCATATAAAGTGACTTATCCGGCTCTCACCAGATACCCGTTATTCCGTTGCCAATCCCGCCTGACAGATGCTCATTTCATAATTTCGGTCTAAACCTGTTTTACGAACGCCTGTCTATGCCGGTGGTTATGATTTATACGATCCATTACAGGATGACCCGCCGGAGCAAAGCTTGCATTGTTCCGGCGGGTTTCTATTGCCTTTCCGATATGAAACGGTGGATGCTGCCTTTATTTGCAATTGTTCTTTTTGAGGATTTCCGCGATGGATTCCTCGACCGCCTCGACCTCCTCGTGGAATTCCGAGGCGGGGACGCGCTGCGCGCCGTGGCCGAGGATAATGAGCTGCTCCAGACCGTCGGAGGTCGCCACGCGCACCCTCCGGCGCTTTCCGAGCGCATAGGTCACGCGTTCGATATACTGGTCGGCGGTCTCGGCCTCCTTGGTGTAGACGATGTGGATGTTGTGATATTTTTCCACCGTGCCGAGGCCCTGCGGCACCCGGTAGGCGTCGAACACGAGAATCAGCGCGCAGTTCCGGTAGCCCTGATAATTGCACAGCCGGTCCATCAGCACATGCCGCGCGGCATCGAGATTGTCCTTCGCAAGCTCACGCAGCTCGTCCCATGCGTGGATGATGTTGTAGCCGTCCACCAGCACATATTCCTCCGCCGGTTCGAGGCTTCGGATGAGCGTCTCCTTGTCGTCGGAGCGCAGCGTCTGCGTCGGCAGAAAATCGCGCCGCCGGATGGCGCCGTAGGTGCGCTCGAAGATGCTCAGGAGCTCCTTTTCCAGCTCCGGTGCACCGCCGGAGGCGACTGTCCGCCGGTAGCTTGTCTCGCCCGGCTCGTTCGATTTTCGGAACGTACTCCAAAGAGGCAGGTGCGCGTAGCTGTCCACCTTGTCCCACTTGACCTCGAAGCCCGCGCCATGGCTGCAAAAAACGGAGCCGGTCGGGTTTTCAAGGTCGCGTTCGCTGTCGTAGCCGATCTCCCGGACAATGCGCTCCTGCTCTGTGCAGGGGCGGTAGCCGGAGACGGTGCAGTGGAGCCGTCCGCGACCGCGCGTGTAGGCCGTGACCTCGCGCGCGTAGCCGCGCAGAAGGCGCACGGCCGCGCCGCCGCGCAGGATCGTCAGCCCGTTTTCGCCGATCTCCGGCGGCTCAAACGTGCCGCCCATCCGCTGGATATCGGTCATGGCGCGGCCGGTGTTCTCCTGCGGAAGCTCCAGCCGGAAGTCGTACCACGGCTCCAGAAGGATGCTCCTTGCCTTCTTGAGGCCCTGACGCACCGCGCGATAGGTCGCCTGCCGGAAGTCGCCGCCCTCGGTATGCTTGAGGTGCGCGCGGCCGGAGAGCAGCGTGATGCGCAGGTCGGTAACGGGCGCGCCGGTCAGGACGCCGGGCTGCGTTTTTTCCATCAGGTGCGTCAGAATGAGCCGCTGCCAGCTCCGCGCCAGAACGTCCTCGCTGCAAACCGTGTCGAAGCGCAGTCCGCTGCCCGGCTCACCCGGCTCCAGCAGAAGATGTACCTCGGCATAGTGCCGCAGCGGCTCGTAGTGGCCCACGCCCTCGACCGTATCGGCGATCGTCTCCTTATAGACGATGCTGCCCTCGTCGAACGTGACCTGCATCGCGCAGCGCTCCGCGATCACGCGGGCCAGGATCTCCATCTGCACCTCACCCATGAGCTGCATCCGGATCTCCTGATGCCGCGCGTCCCAGACGGGATGCAGCTGCGGGTCCTCCTCGGCCAGCTGCCGCAGGCGCAGAAAGGCTTCCTGCGGCGAAACGCCGTCCTCCGGCACCAGCCGGTATTCGAGCACCGGCAGCAGCACAGGGGCTTCCTGTGCGGTCTCAAAGCCGAGGCCGTCGCCCGGCTCGGTATGGCTCAGACCTGTCACGGCGCAGACCGTTCCCGCCTCCGCCGTCTCGGTCAGGGCGAATTTTGTCCCGGAGTAGACGCGGAGCTGATCGGCCTTTTCCTGCCAGCCGTCGCCGGAGATCAGGCTCTTGACGCGGAGGCTCCCGCCCGTGACCTTCAGGAAGGTCAGACGCGCGCCCTGCGGGTCGCGCGCGATCTTGAACACCCGCGCGCCGAAGCCCTCCGGGCGCTTCGGCTCTGCGGTCAGCTCCGAAAGTCCATGAAGAAATTCGTCTACGCCCGTGAGCTTCAAGGCGGAGCCGAACCAGCAGGGGAAGACCGTCCGGCGCGCGATCAGCTGCCGCGCATCCTCCGTGCTGACTGTTCCGCTTTCCAGATAGCGCTCCGCCACCTCGTCGTCCAGCAGCGCAAGCTGCTCGGAAAGCTCCGCGCTGTCCGCGCCGAAGTCGATGCAGCCCTCGGAAAGCTCCGCTTTCAGCTGATGCAGCAGCGCTTCGCGGTCCGTTCCGTCGATGTCCATTTTGTTGACGAAGAGAAACGTCGGGATCTGATACCGCCGCAGGAGCTGCCAGAGCGTGTGGGCATGCCCCTGCACACCGCTGGTGCCGCTCACGACCAGGACGGCGTAGTCGAGCACCTGAAGCGTGCGCTCCATTTCCGCCGAGAAATCCACATGGCCCGGCGTGTCGAGCAGCGTCACCGAGCAGTCGTCCAGCCGAAGCATCGCCTGCTTGGAAAAGATCGTGATGCCGCGCTCACGCTCCAGCGCGTCCGTGTCCAGAAAGGCGTCACGGTGATCGACGCGCCCGAGACTGCGGATCGCGCCGCTGCGGTAGAGCATTGCCTCCGACAGCGTCGTTTTGCCCGCGTCCACATGCGCGAGAATTCCAATCACAAGCTTTTTCATGGTATCCGCCTTTCTTAGGGTGTATCTGAAAACTGGCGAAGTGACCGGCAGCGAGGAATTTTTGCGCTGAGCAAGACATTTTACGCAGGAATACTGGCGTATTTCAAGGAAAAATGCCGCAGCACAGTGCGAAAAGACCCATTGCCCGGGTGCGGTGGGAGTTGGAAGAATACACCCTAGTATTGGTTATCCTTCCGCCGTCCCGTCATGGGACGGCTGGGCCGCGATGTATTCATCCAGAATTCTGGCGGCGGCTGCCGCCACGTCCGCACAGGGACGCTTGTGATAGTATTCCGCCGTGCGCGGCTGCGGCTCCGTGGGCTTCGGATGCGCGCCGAGGCCCAGAATGTCCCTGCACAAAATGGTGCCGAATTCCGCGCGGAAGGCGTCGGCGATGGCGCGGATGCGCGCGTAATGCGCCGCCTTTTCCTCCTTCGCGTCGGGGCTGTCATAGCCGAAGAGCAGGCCTGCGGCCATGCACGCGCCGCTCAGCGCACCGCACATTTCGCGCATCCCGCCGACGCCGCCGCCAAACGACGACGCCAGACGCAGCGCCGTGTTCTTTTCCAGTCCCGCGTCCTCCGCGAACGCAAGCAGCACCGCCTGCGCGCAGTTGTAGCCCTCGAGAAAATTCGCTCTTGCGAGCGCCTCATGCTTTGTCATCTGAGTCCCTCCTCCACGATCAGGGAAAAGCTGCGCCAGCCGCATTTTTTGCAGACGCAGCTTCGCGTTTTTGGATGCTGCTCCAGCAGCTGTACGATCTTTCCGCGCCGCCGGTAGCGGCTCTCCGTCCCGCAGCCAAGGCAGCGGACAAGATAGACCGGGCCTCCGGCGCGGCTTTTTTCATAGGCGGCGGCGCGCTCCTGCGCTGCGGCGCAGGGCTTCGAGAGCCGCTCAGGACGGCAGCCGACGCGCAGGCAGACGCTTTTCCACACGGCGTCATGCCCATGCCGCCGTCCGGTCAGAAGCGCAGCGGCTGCGTGGGCGTATTCATGCAGTGCCGTCTGACGCAGCTGCTCCGGCTCGTCCTTCAAAAACGCGGCAAGCCGGATCGCGGTGGGTCTGTCCGCGCGGAAGCAGCACACGCCGTACTGCCGCACCATGCGGGTCGAAAACGAAAGCGGGATCTGCTCCGTGGAGATCCCGAGCAGGCGGTCGAGCCGCCGGTATTCGCTGCGGATCGCCTCCAGCAGTGCCTGTTCCTCCATTTTGCGCGCTTCCTTTCCAATTTACACGCCCAGTATAGCATACGACGCGGCGGAATACCACCGCGAAGCCGCTTCTCATTCCGAATTTTCTGTGTTATACTGTTTTTAATAACAATGTGAAGGAGAGCGCCATGCTTTCACGCATCTATCTGGAGATCACGAATATCTGCAACCGGAGCTGCGCGTTCTGCCCTGGGACGAAGCGCCCCGCGCGGATGCTCACGCCGGAGGAATTCGCGCTGCTGGCTGGAAAGCTCCGACCCCATACGGACTATCTCTATCTGCACGTCATGGGCGAACCGCTGCTGCATCCGCAGCTGGGAGAGCTGCTGGATATCGCGTCGCGGCTTGGCTTCCGCGTGATCGTGACCACGAACGGAACGCTGCTGAAAAAACAGCAGGACACACTGCTGAACGCGGCGTGCCTGCACAAGGTCCATATCAGTCTGCATTCGTTCGAGGCCAACGAGGCGGAGAATTTTGAGGAATACTTGCGGGACTGCGCCGCGTTCGGAGCCGCCGCGAGGACGCGCGGCGTTCTGGTCAACTACCGCCTCTGGAATCTGGACGGCGCGGAAAGCGCGGGCCTCAACAGCCGGAACGAAGAAATTCTCGCTGCGCTTCGTGGGGCGTTCCCGGCCCCGTGGGAGGAAAATTCCTGGGGCTGGCGGCTGGAACCGGGCGTTTTTGTCCAGTATGGCGAACGATTTGAATGGCCGGACGCCTCCGCCCGCGATCATGGTGAGCGCGGACGGTGCCTCGGCCTGCGGCAGCAGGCCGCCGTTCTGTGCGACGGGACGGTCGTCCCGTGCTGCCTCGACCATGAGGGCGATATCGCGCTCGGAAACCTGTTTGCGCAGGAATGGGACGAGATCCTCTCGTCGGAGAAGGCGCGCGCCATCCGCGACGGCTTCGCCGCCGGAAAGCGCGTGCATCCGCTCTGCCGCCGCTGCGGCTTTTCGCAGCGCTTCGGCTGAACGCTCAGACGAGCGAAAGCTCCTCCACGATCGGAAGGCCAAGCTCCTCGAGCATGCTCCGGGCGGCGCTGTAATGCGTCAGCTCCGCGAGCTGCTGCGGCCGGTGCGCGTCGAAGCCGATGACTGCGCGGCAGCCCTCGGCCGCGGCGATCTGCCAGAATTCGCGGCAGGGATAGCCGAGGCCGGAGAATACGCCGTTTTCGCGCTTGATCATGCCGTAGAGATTGCATTCCAGCGGCAGATCGAGCTGCTTTGCCTCCCGGCAGAGCCGGACGGCGCAGCGCTCCGTGACCGCGTCAAAGGCCGGATACTGTGCCAAAACCAGCTCTGGATGCGCAAGATAGGAGAACAGACCCGTCCGCATACCGGCAAGGGTGTCCTCCGTATATTCCTCGACCGCCTCCGGCGTCGAGGCAACCGAGAAGGCCGTCGCGCCCGGCTCGTCGGTCAGGGCGAAATGGTTCCCGAGTATCAGATAGTCAAGCTCACTGCGCACGCCGCGCAGCCAATCGAGATATTCCGGGAAATACTCGCATTCGAGTCCCAGCAGGATCTGGATTTTCCCCGCATATTTCTCCCGGAGTGAGCGAATGGAGGCCAGATATTCCGGCAGCTCCGGCAGCGACATTCGGACACCCGGATTGAGGAATCCGCTGCGGTACGGCCACGGCGTGTGGTCGGAAAAGCCGAGAATCTGAAACCCGGTCTCCAGAGCCTGGCGTACATAATCCTCGTCGGGGACCGCCGCCGCGTGACCGCAGCGGTAGGTGTGCGTATGATAATTCGTCAGCATTTTGATTTCTCCATGTTTTTTGCGGCGGTTTCCGCCGCATTTTTATTCTGAAAGTCATTATAGCGCGTTTTTGAGCGGGTGCAAGCGGAAAAATGCTTGTTGACATAATTCTTTAGAAAATTTTCATGTTTCGTTTACAAACTGTTCACCAACCGAAGCTGAACTTCCGGTATGATTAGACCATCAGATGGAGCTGGTTCCCGGGAGCCCCCGTGAACAGGCGACGGCTTCCATCTGGCCGCAACCACAACCATCCACATTCTTTCCTCTTCTCTCTTTAACAAAAAATCAGGCGGACGCCCGAAGGCGTCCGCCTGATTTTTGCTGAACGGATCGGCTGTGCGGCGCGGCAGTTCAGAGCAGCTCGATCATTTTCTGAAGCATCTGGTAGAGCTTGCCGATATGGATGCCGTCAATCAGGCGGTGGTTGAGGTCGAACGTGATGTTGAGCGTCACGCGGCCGGACTCCTTGCGGTATTTTCCCCATGTCACGCGTGGAATGGAATCATCAATTTCGAGATTGCGCTCCGTGACGAAGCCCGTGACCGGGAACCACGGCAGGCAGGAGAAATAGACGAGCGTATCCAGCTTTTCCATCTCGCGGTCGAAAAGATACATCTGCCCGGCGGCCTTTTCCTTGGCCTGACGGCAGAATTCCGCCATATCGCCGCCGTGCGGCAGTGTGACGATCACGAAGGCGTCGCTTCCGGGCACAAGGTCGGTGCAGCTGGGGATCAGCTCGTCCACAATGTCGATGCGCCCGTCCCGGATGCGCATCCGGAATGCCTCGACCTCCTCCATGGCGCGTGTCATGAGGTAGCACAGCGAATAGTAGAACGAAAGCCCGCTTTCGTGGGTATGCGCGTAGAGATTCGTCACGTCCAGCTCGAAGCTGACGGAATAGAATGGGTGGTCGCAGGCGGAGAACAGGTCGTAGATCTCCTTGCGGTCCCATGCGGCTATGTCAACGCTTTTCATAGGTGCCCTCCATAAACGCGCCGAAGTCGGCGACGGCCTTGAAATAGTATTTTCCGTAACGGCGCATGAAGCGCTCGATCTCGGGAATGTCGTTGGCCCAGCCTGCGGCGGCAAAATCGACGCCGCAGCGCTCACACATGTCGAAGCCGGGCTTGAGATCGTCCAGCATCAGCAGCTCATCCGGCCGCAGGGAAAACCGCGCCATGATCTGCTCCAGCGGCCACGGCTCCGGCTTGCGCTGCTCCGGCGGCAGCTCCCAGCCATAGACGGCGTTCGGCTCCGGGAGGCCGTTTTCACGGTAGTCACGCAGAATGTAATGCGACACCGAGTGCGAAACGACGGCGATAACGCCGCCCTGCTCCCGGAAGCGCCAGAGGATCTCCTTCATGCCGGGGTAAGCCTTCGGGACGCGCGTCCGGACATATTCCTGCCAGAAGCGGTATTCGCCCTCCAGCTCCTCTTCCGAAAAGCCAAGCTCGCCGGTGAAGAGCGCAATGACGCCCGGGTCGAAATTCTTGCGGAAATAATCGTCAAGCGTATAGTGCAGGCCCGGACGTACCTGCTCCAGATACGCCAGAAAGGACGGAAAGTGGATGACCGCCGTGCTGTTGACGACGGTATCGTCGTGGTCGAGCACCAGACATCTGTACTGCATGTTTTTTCCTCCGAAAACCACTGTTTGTCGAATATCATACCGCATATGCGGATTTTTGTCAAAGAAAAAGGAAAAATTAAGAAAGATTTCAGAGGAAAATCTGCATCTGCGGTGCGGGAGCATTTGCAAGACGCGGAAAAGTATGCTATAATTCTCAATAGGTATACATACAGAAGAAGCGTCCGGCGCGGGACGGCTGCGCCGGATGAGATCGGAGGAATTAGAGTATGAAAAAGCGAATCGCGCTTCTGGCCGCACTGTGCCTGCTCGTGTCGCTCCTTGCCGGCTGCTCCGCAGGCGGTACGGACAACGGCATCCCGGCGGCTGCGTTTTCCTCGGGAAACGTTCTGACGCTGCCGGTCAAGGCTACGCTCAACGAGGGCGACTATGTTTCCTACGGCGGACATCAGTTCACCAGCACCAAGGCCCTCTCCAAGATGGCCGACCTGATCACGAAGAACAATGATACGGTCACGGCCGCCTCCTACACCAATGCGCACGGCGACTGCTGGCTGTTCTCGAAGCAGACCACGACCGGAACGGACTACTGGTGCCTGTACCAGTCCGATCCCGGCGGCGCGAAGAATCAGTACATCTTCTCCGGAATGCACCGGATCCTGACCCTCTCGGCCGGAGAAGGCGACCTCGACCTGCTGATGCCGCTGCACCTGATCTCCGACAGCTACATCCGCGACAACATGGGCAGCCGCCTCACGCTGGACAAGGAATACAGCTGCGGTGTGCAGGAGGCGGATTCCACCGTAGCGGAGCTTTTCCGCGCGTTCTATCAGAGCGCGGGCCTCTACCGCATCACGGCCTCCGGCGACGGCTTCACGCTGGCGCTCAACGACGTCAGCTCTCAGCTGCTTTTGCAGTTCTCCTTCTCGGAGCACGATGATTCCGGCTGGTTCACCATCACGGACGTGACCGTTCACGAGCCGGAGCCTGTGGATGAGTTGAGTGTCGTCTGGACGCAGGATGCGGAGACGGCGCCGGTGGAAAAAACGATCTCCGGCGGCGACGCGACGCAGCTCAGCGCACTGCTCATTGCCTTTGACTATACGGCAGGCGCGACCGATGTCGTCTATCCCTACCGCGTCGATCTCGGCGAGAATCAGTATTCGATCCGGCTCGTCTGGAAGGACAACACATGGAGCGGCACGGCGGAGTATAGCGGCAAGACCTCTGCACTCAATACGCGCACAGCCTCCATCGTGGCGGCGCTGCTCGGTGTGAACGGACTGATGCCGCTTCAGGAAGGCTCCGATGAGCTTACGGACGCTCCGCTCATTGACTGCATGGCAACGACCAACGATGTCAACGTCCGTGCGACGCCCTCGACCAGCGGCAAGATCCTTGTGACGCTTCCGTCCAGCAGCCCCGTCGCCGTCGTCGGCAAGACGGACAACTGGTACCAGATCCTCTTCAACGATCAGCTGGCCTATATGAGCGCCGACTATCTCCGCGCGGTCAACGAGTGATCCGCCGCGGGAAGCTTTCAACATAACAGGAGCCCCGGCTCTGCGGATACAGAGCCGGGGCGTTTCTATGCGGAGCGATCTGCATGGACACAAACAGATCCGCCCGTGAGCATTGCTCACGGGCGGCGCTTGTATTCAGTCAACAATTTCGACCGTGACCTTCTGTCCGGTGCGCTGCGCGACCGACTTTACGATGGTGCGGATCTCACGGGCAATGCGGCCCTGACGGCCGATCAGCTTGCCCATATCCTCCGGCGCGACCCGAAGTTCGAGCGTCGTGGTCTCGCCCTCGATCTCGTTTACCTCGACCTTGTCCGGATTGTCAACCAAACTCTTTGCCATGTACAGCAAAAGTTCCTTCATTCTGTTACTCCTTAAGGCTTACAGAACGTTTGCCTTCTTGAGCAGACCGCGGACGGTATCGGTCGGCTGTGCGCCGTTCTTGATCCACTGCTGGGCCTTCTCGACATCGACCGTAACAGCGGAGTTGTTCTGCGGATCATAGGTGCCGATCTCTTCGATGAAGCGGCCGTCGCGCGGGAAGTGGGAGTCGGCGACGACGATGCGATAGTAGGGATTCTTCTTGGCACCCATTCTTCTGAGTCTGATCTTAACCATTTGTTTTTCCTCCAAAAATTATCTTCTTCAAAATGTATTTTCGTAAAGCTTTGCGCTGAAACGACGTTTACATGCCCGGCATTCCGGGGAAGCCGCCCATTCTGCCCATGCGCTTCATCTTTTTCGACGCGCCGGGGGCGGAGAACTGCTTCATCATCTGATTCATCATATCGAACTGCTTGAGCAGCCGGTTGATGTCCTCGACCTTCACGCCGGAGCCTGCCGCGATGCGGCGCTTGCGGCTGTGATTCAGGACGGAGGGATTATCGCGCTCATACGGCGTCATGGACTGAATGATCGCCTCGGTGCGCGCCATGGCCTTTTCATCGACGGTCGCGCCCTTGAGCGCGCCGGCGTTCATGCCCGGCATCATGCCTGCCAGATCCTCCAGACTGCCCATACCCTTGAGCTGCGTCAGCTGGTCATAGAAATCGGCAAGCGTGAATTTGTTGCTGCGGAGCTTCTTTTCCAGCTCCTCGGCCTTCTTCTGATCGAACGCGGCCTCTGCCTTTTCGATCAGCGTCAGCACGTCGCCCATGCCGAGAATGCGCGAGGCCATGCGGCCGGGATGGAACGGCTCGATCTGGTCGAGCTTTTCGCCCACGCCGATGAATTTGATTGGCTTGCCGGTCACAGCCTTGACCGAGAGCGCCGCGCCGCCTCTCGCATCGCCGTCGAGCTTGGAGAGGATCACGCCGTCGATGTCCAGATACTCGTTGAAGGTCTGTGCCGCGTTGACGGCGTCCTGACCGGTCATGGCATCGACCACGAGCAGGATCTCATTCGGCTTGACCGCTGCCTTGATGGCCTTCAGCTCCTCCATCAGCGCCTCGTCCACATGCAGACGGCCCGCCGTATCGAGGAACACCATATCGTTTCCGTGGCGCACCGCGTGCGCAATGGCCGCCTTTGCCACATCGACGGGGTTGGTCTGGCCCATCTCAAAGACCGGAACGCCGACCTGCGAGCCGACGATCTGGAGCTGCTTGATGGCCGCAGGGCGGTAGATATCGCACGCGACGAGCAGCGGATTTTTGCCCTGCTTCTTGAACAGGCCCGCCAGCTTGCCGGTGTGGGTAGTCTTGCCCGCACCTTGAAGGCCGACCATCATGACGATCGTGGGCGGCTGGGAGGCCATGCGGATCTTCTGATTGTCGCTGCCCATCAGCGCGGTCAGCTCTTCGTTGACGATCTTGACGATCATCTGCGCCGGAGTCAGGCTTTCGAGCACATCCGCGCCGACCGCCCGCTCGGTCACCTTTTTGATAAAGTCCTTGACGACCTTGTAGCTGACGTCCGCCTCCAGAAGCGCCAGACGGATCTCCCGCATGGACTCCTTGACGTCCGCTTCGCTCAGCCGCCCCTTGCCGCGCAGCTTTTTGAAGGCGGCGGACAGTTTTTCGGTAAGACCTTCGAATGCCATTCGCTTACTCCTTTATTTTTTCCGCGGCGGAGAGAATTTTTCTGGCCTGCGCCGACGCCTCCGGCACCGAAAGCAGCGCCTGCGCCGATGCGCAGATCTCCCGGAGCGCCGCCTGCGTTCTCTCAGCCCGGGCGATGCAGCCCGTCTTGTCCTCCATGTTCCGGAGGACGCTTTCCGCGCGCGCCAGCGTATCGTGTACGCCCTGCCGGGTGATCCCGGCCTCCTCGGCGATCTCGCTGAGCGAAAGATCCTGATTGTAATACAGGTCGAAGCAGGTCTTCTGCTTCTCGGTCAGAAGTTCGCCGTAATAATCAAACAGCAGAGTCATGGCATATGCGTCCTGTTTCATGCGCCCTCCTCTGCCGGCAAGGTTTTTCCCTTTACAGCCTGTATAGCATACACGATTTTCCGCCATCTGTCAAGCAAAAAGCTTGACAGGAAGGAAAAAACATTTACAATCTGACACAATTATGTTAACATGGTAGTCAGAAATCTGTATTTCGACCAAAGGAGTCAAATTATGAAACGGATCCTACATATTCTTCCGGCGCTGCTTCTGGCAGTCTGCCTGCTCGCGGGAAGCGTCTTTGCTGCGTTGGATCAGAGCGTATTCAGCGAGAGCATCGACCTTGCCGACACCACACGCCTCTACAGCGGCACGCAGCTGATCTCTACGACGAAGGGCCTTTCCGGCGCGCAGGAAAACTATGTGCGCTACACGAAGGACCGCGACGTGCAGCCGATCATCGCCTACGGCAAGGAGATCTACGGCGCAAGCACCATCAGCCAGATCGCCAAAAAGCTCTCGGAGGACGGTCTGAGCATCGTCGCGGGCATCAACGCCTCCTTCTTTGAAACAGAGACCGGCCTTCCCTACGGCCTGCTGGTCACGGACGGCGTGCTGCGCAGCGCCAGCACCGACATGCCCTCCGTCGGCTTCTATGCGGACGGGAGCGCGATCATCGGCAGTCCCGAGCTTTCCATCAACGTCCGCCTGTCCGACGGCTATCAGACCTCGATCTTCTACAACAAGCGTCTGAACGATTCCAACGGCATCGGCCTGTATTCCCGTGACTATGACAGCAAGACCAAGAACAAGGTCTCTGCCTACAACGTCCTGCTCGAGCCGGTCAACGGCGCCGACGCGGCGCTTCCGCTGAACGGCTCCATCGAGCTGGAGGTCGTCAAGACGGCCTCTGCGACCGCCTCCTGCACCATTCCCGACGGCTCGTTCGTGCTGGCCATCTCGGAGTCGAGCATCTATCCCACCGCGCTGGACAATGTGAAGGCGCTGAAGTCCGGCGACCGCGTGGTCGTCACCACCTCCTGTGCGCCGGAATGGACGCGGGTGCAGTATGCCTGCTCCGGCAGTGAGCTGCTGGTTGACCGCGGCATTCCGTGCGAGGAATTCACGCTGGACTCTGAAAAGAAGAGTGCCGCCCGCACCGCTGTCGGCATCGACCAGAACGGCGGCCTCGTCCTCTACACCGTGGACGGCGGCAAAAGCTCCTCCGGCATGAATCTTGCGGAGCTGGCCGACCGCATGGCGGAGCTTGGCTGCGTCACGGCGCTGAATCTTGACGGCGGCGGCTCGACCTCTCTTGGCGCGATCTATCCGGGCTACGCCTCCGGCACGACCGTCAACCAGCCCGAGGACGGCGCGCTGCGCGCCTGCGCAAACTTCATCTTTCTCGTGCGGGAGACGACCCGCTCCGAGGATGCGGATATGCTCTGCCTGTATCCCTACGGCGCGCAGGCTGTGCTTCCCGGCGCAAAGCTCAATATGACCGTAAAGGCCGCCGACCGTAACTATATGCCCGCCGAGCTTCCCGACGAGGTCGCCTTCGGCGCGGACGGCGGCGAGATCAGCGCGAAGGGCGTGCTGACCGTGGACGACGACGCCAGCGGCTATGTCACCGTCTCCGCCGTCTCCGGCGATCTGAGCGCCCGCGTCCAGCTTCCGGTCCTCGATACGATCACGGAGCTTTCGCTCAAGAAGGCCGATTCCAACGTCTCCTTCACGGAGGCGACCGTCCCCGGCGGCAGCTCGACCAGCCTCGCGGCCGTCGCCAGCTACTATGGGCGCACCGTCGCCTCGCAGAACAGCAGCTTTGAATGGACCGTCTCCGGCGGCATCGGCGCCATCGACAAAAACGGCGTTTTCAAGGCTGCCGATACCGCGCAGCGCATCGAGGGCACCATCACCGTCTCCTATGGCGATGTGACGGCGGAGGCAAAGATCACCGTCGCACCCGCCAACCCCTTCGCGGACATGAGCAAGCATTGGGCAAAGGACTACGTCAACGAGCTGTACTTCGACGGCGTTCTGACCGGCTCCACCGGGTCCGACGGCAAGCTCTACTACCGCCCGAACGACTCCATGACCCGTCAGGAGTTCGTCGTTGCGCTGATGCGCTTCCTCGACGTGGACGTCACGCTTTATACGAAGTCCGATCTGCCCTATGCCGACAACGATAAGATCGCAAAATGGGCGCAGGACGCCATGAAGGCCGCCTATCAGCTCGGCTACATGAGCGGCTCCTCCTCGAACGGCAAGCTCTACGCCAAGCCCACCGCCACCATCTCCCGTCAGGAGGCGATGGTCATTCTCGCCCGGAGCCAGAAGCTCCAGCAGGAGGATGAAAGCGTCCTGAACAAGTTCACTGACGCGGGCCGCATCGCCTCCTGGGCGCGGCCGGAGCTTGCGGCCATGGTGGAGCGCGGCATCATCAGCGGCTCCAAGGGCAAGCTCAACCCGACCGGCAATGTCACGCGCGGCGAGGTCGCAAAGATGCTCTACGCCCTGCGCTATTCCGACAGCGATTCCTGAGCGCTGAACAGCAAACCGCATAGAACAAAGCGCCCGGCGCTGCATTTGCAGCGCCGGGACGTTTCTGCTTGTCAGGACTTTTTGGGAAACTGGATGACCCTTCCGTCATCCGGCTTCTTTTTGCGCAGCGGGCGCTTGTTGCCCTTTTCATCGACAATATAGGTGTTGTCCAGATGCGAGCACAGCGCGGCCTTGACGGAGTCGATATACTCCCGGCGGAGCACGTCGCGCTCGGCAAGCTCCTCCTCCGTCAGCCCTTCGGCCTTTGCCTTTCTGGCAAGCTCATTGATGCGGTCGATCCGTTCCTGCTTCATAAAATTCACACAAACCGGCTGATGACAATGCCGGTCCTTCCTTTCTTTGTTGTTCCGGAGAGCTCCTCCAGCCGGATCTTTCCCAGTCCGCGCACGGAGACCACGTCGCCCTCGCAGACGGTTTTGTCGGATTTGACGCACGGCATGTGGTTCAGCTCCGCCTTGCCGCTTTCGATATACAGCGCGGCCTTGCCGCGGCTGAGCCCGAAGCCCGCGGATACGACGCTGTCCAGCCGGAGAGAAGAGACCGTGTCGCGCACGGTCTTGACCTGCGCGGCCGGAATTTCCAGCTCGGAAAGCGCCAGTTCCCGAAGCGTCAGTCTGGCCCGTCCGGCAGAGGTCAGGTTTTGCAGGACGTAGGGGAGAATTTCCCGCGTGACGAGAAAATCGCACCGGCCCTCGCGGACGAAAATATCGCCGACTGTCTCGCGCTTGATGCCCGCGCCCATGAGCGCGCCGAGAAAATCACGGTGCGAGAGCCTGTCGCCTGCAAAAAACTCCGCGCAGACGGCGGCACAGGGGCCGTCCTCCGACGAGAGCCAGCCTTCGTCCAGATAATCCGGCAGCCAGCAGCACATATTGCGCTCCGTTCCGGCGGCGCCTCCGAAGAAGTGCAGCTCCGTGCCACGCAGGAGCTGCTGCGTCAGAAGCTGTTCGCGCGGTGAGAGAAAGCAGGTCGCGGCGGGAATGTTCCGCTGCGCGGCAAGGGTGATGCGGTCGTAGACCCGTGCCAGAAGCATGGCCTCGTCCTTGTCCTGCGCAAGCTTTTCGATTTTTTCACGCTTTTCCATTGCCTCGCCTCGCTTTCAATATTTTATTATACTACAGCTTTTGCAAAAGATAAAGACGCTGCGGCTGACACTTGAGAAAAATTCAAATTTCCGGTATACTAAACGAAAACAGGAAGGGAGGCGGCACTATGAAGGTGCTGATTATCGGCGGCGGCGCCAGCGGAATGGCGGCGGCGCTCTCGGCAGCGCGTGATCCGGCGAACAGCGTCACGCTGCTGGAGCGGCAGGCGCGCGTCGGGCGGAAGCTGCTGGCGACGGGAAACGGACGCTGCAATCTGACCAACCGGGAGCTGGGGCCGGAGCACTATCACGGCGAGCAACCGGAATTTGCCCTGCCTGCGCTCCGGGCATGGGGCGTGGAGGCAACGCTTGCGGAATTCCGAAGGCTCGGCCTTGTAACGGTCACGGAGCCGGGCGGACGGGTCTATCCCTTCTCCGATCAGGCGAACAGCGTCGTGGATGTCCTGCGCTTTGCGCTGGACGCGGCAGGCGTGACGGTCGTGTGCGGCTGCGAGGTCTGCGAGGTCAAAAAGAAGGCGCGCGGCTATCAGGCGCGGGCCGTGACCGGGGAGAGCTATTACGGCGACCGGCTGATCGTTGCGGCGGGCGGCTGCGCCGGGCGGAAGCTCGGCGGAACGGAGGCGGGCTATGCGCTGCTGAAAATGCTGGGCCACGACTGCACGCCGCTGCGGCCGAGCCTTGTGCAGATCCGGACGCAGACGGAGCTTGTGCGCGCGCTCAAGGGCGTCCGCGCGGATGGGCGCATCGTCCTGAAGCGCGGTGGGCACGCGGTCTGCACCGCCGAGGGCGAGCTTCAATTCACGGAATTCGGCGTCAGCGGCCCGGCGGCATTTGAGCTGTCCCGCGCCGTTTCCACCGGAGACGGCGAACAGACGCTGCTCATCGATTTCTGCCGGGATATGCCGGAGACGGAGCTGACGGCGCTTCTTTCGGAGCGCTGCGCGCGCTTCCCGAAGCTTGCGGCGGAGGAACTGCTGACGGGGCTTTTGCAGTCGCGGCTTGGAAAAACGCTCGTCCGCAGGGCGGGACTGGACGCGGAGAAGCCGCTGGAGGCGGTGACGGCTGCGGAGCGGCTGGCCGTCGGCAGGCTCGTCAAATGCTGCGCCGTGGAGGCCGTCGGCGTCCTCGGCATGGACAGCGCACAGGTCACGGCGGGCGGCATCCGGACGGCGCAGTTCTGCGCCGATACGCTTGAAAGCCGCGTCGCGCCGGGCGTTTTTGCCTGCGGCGAGGTGCTGGATATCGACGGCGACTGCGGCGGCTATAATCTGCAATGGGCATGGTCGTCCGGCACGGTCGCCGGGCGGCTCGGAAAAACGGGAGAAGAGACTTTATGATTCGAATTCGGGATATTTCCCTTGCACCCGGACACGACAGCGCGGAGCTTGTCCGCGCGGCGGCGCGTCAGCTCCGCATCCGGGAGACGGAGATCAAGCAGCTGGATATCCGGCGGCGCTCGGTCGATGCGCGGAAGAAAAACGATGTGCGGCTGATCTATACGGTCGATGTGCTGGTGAAGGGCCGCGAGGATAAAATTCTGAAAATGGCACACTGCCCGAAGGCGGCCGTCGCGTCGGACTATACTTATGCGGTGCCGCAGCCCGCGCGTCTGCCGGAGCAGCGGCCCATCGTGGCGGGCTTTGGCCCGGCAGGCATGTTTGCCGCGCTGGTGCTGGCTATGGCGGGCCTGCGGCCCATCGTGCTCGAACGCGGGCTGGACGCCGCGCAGAGAAAGGCGAAGGTAGAGGCGTTCTGGGCTGGCGGCGAGCTGGACCCGGAATGCAACGTGCAGTTCGGAGAGGGCGGTGCGGGAACATTTTCCGACGGAAAGCTCAACACCGGCACGAAAAATGAACGCATCGGCTGGGTGCTGGAGCAGTTTGCCGAGGCGGGCGCCGGCGCGGAGATCTTATTTGACGCCAAGCCCCACATCGGAACGGACGTTTTGCTGACAGTCGTGCAGAATCTGCGCGAAAAGATCCTGCACTACGGCGGCGAGGTGCGCTTCGGCACAAGGCTGACGGGCCTGCGGATGGAAAACGGCCGCCTTGCGGCGGTGCGCGCGGTGCAAAACGGCGAAGAGACGGAGCTTCCGTGTACGCAGATGCTCCTTGCGATCGGTCACAGCGCACGAGACACGTTTGAGATGCTGCACGCTGCGGGGATCCCGATGGAGCCGAAGCCCTTTTCGATGGGCGTGCGCATCGAGCACCCGCAGCAGCTGATCGACGAGAGCCAGTACGGCCCCTTCGCGGGCCGTCCCGGCCTTCCGGCGGCGGATTACAAGCTGAACGTCCATCTGCCGGACGGGGGTTCGGCATACACGTTCTGCATGTGTCCCGGCGGACAGGTGGTGGCCTCCGCGTCGGAGACGGGCGGCGTTGTGACGAACGGCATGAGCAACGCGGCCCGCGACGGCGAAAATGCCAATGCGGCGCTGCTCGTGACGCTGAATCCGGAGGATTTCCCGGACAAATCGACGCTTGGCGGCATGTACTGGCAGCGGGAGCTGGAGCGGGCGGCCTTCCGCGCGGGCGGCGAAAATTACCATGCGCCTGCGCAGCTTGTGGGCGATTTTCTGGCGCACAGGCCCTCGGAAGGGGCCGGGGCGGTCGCGCCGACCTATCAGCCGGGCGTCCGGTACTGCGATCTGCATGACGTTCTGCCGGAGCGCATCACGTCCGTTCTCGAACGGGCGCTGCCGGAGCTGGACAGGAGGCTGCATGGCTTTGCGCGTGCGGACGCAGTCATGACCGCGCCGGAGACGCGAAGCTCCTCGCCGGTGCGCATCGTCCGCGGCGCGAACCGCCAGTCCGCCGCGGCGGGGCTTTATCCCTGCGGAGAGGGCGCGGGCTATGCGGGCGGCATCATGTCGGCGGCGGTGGACGGGATGCTGAGCGCGGAGGCGCTCATCGCGGCGCTGAAATAAGAAACAAAGGGGAAGAAGTCTGTGACTTCTTCCCCTTAGTTGTTTTGATAGACGGCTTATTCGTCCACGGAAAAGGCGTAGACGGTCGTGCTGTCAAAGGCTTCGCCCGCGCGCAGGATGCAGCTGGGCCAATCGGGATGGTGGATGCAGTCGGGATAATGCTGCGTTTCCAGACAGAACGCGGCGCGGTGGCCGTAGACCTGTCCGTTTTTGCCGCTAACCGGCCCCATGCCGTTGGCGGTGTAGAGCTGGACGCCGGGCTGATCGGTCGTGACCTGCATGACGATGCCGCTTTCCGGCGATCTTGCGGTGACGGCGGGAATGCTGCCGTCGAGGATGAAGTTCGCGTCATAGCCGCGGCTGGCGCGGACGCAGTCCTCGTCGTTGTCGGCGTCCTGGCCGATGGCCTTGAAGCGCCGGAAATCCATCGCCGTACCGGCGACGGGCCGGATCTCGCCGGTCGGCAGGCAGACGTCGTCGTTGGGCGTGAAGAGGTCGGCGTGGATCTTCAACAGCTGCTTCTGCACGTCGCCCTTGCCGTTGAGGTTAAAATAGCTGTGATTCGTGAGATTCAGGATCGTGTCCTGATCGGTCTCGGCATGGTAGTGGATGCAGAAGCTGTCTCCCTTCCAGCAGAAGCGCACCGAGAGTGTGAGTGTGCCGGGATAGCCCTCCTCGCCGTCGGGTGAGACGCGCGAAAATACGAGGCCGTTGGCCTCCTCGTGCGCATCCCAGACGTATTTGTCAAAGCCGCGCAGGCCGCCGTGCAGATGGTTCACGCCGTCGTTTTTTGCAAGGGGATAGCTTTTGCCGTTCAGCTCGAACGACGCGCCGCCGATGCGGTTGGCAAAGCGGCCGATGGTTGCGCCGAGGTAGCCGGGCGTTTTGACATAGCCCTCCAGCGTGTCATAGCCGAGCACCACGTCGGTCAGTACGCCGTACCGGTCCGGCACCTGAAGGCTGCGGATGGTTGCGCCGTAGTCCAGCAGCTCCGCGCGCAGGCCGTGTTCGTTTTCCATCGTCCAGCAGTGTACTGCCGTTCCGTTTTCAAGTGCCCCAAAGGGACGCTTTGTAAGCTTCATATCGGAAATCTCCAATCTTATCTGCATTGTGCCGCAGACGCAACGCCTGCGGTGCTTTTATCATAGCACAGAATCCTTCGCGCGCCAAGTCTTTGCGGAAAAAGCGGCTGCTGCGGAATGTTAAGGAAGCTCTGATTAAATCAGCAGCTGTGGACGGCGAGAGATTTTTCGTCAAGACAAGGTTTGAAAAACGTGGGAATACTGTATGTATTTCTCGTTTTTCAAACCGCAGGATTGGCGGAAAAGATCCGTCGTCCGCGGTCGGGGATTTATTCAGAGGTTCCTTAAATAAATTTAAGATAACACCGCAGTATACGGGAAGACAAACAGAGTGTGGAATGTTTTTGAAAGAAAAAGCTGCCCGATTAGGATAATACAGCCAAAAGTACGAAAATTGTTATTGCATTTTTGTAAAATTTAAGTTAAAATAACGAAACCGCAAAGGAAGGCCGCGCAAATACGCGGCCGCACAGGAATAGTCGGGAAGCTGCCGCGTAGGATGAAGGAAGAACGCGGACGCTTCCCGGACTGCATTCTGGGAAAGCGGTGCGGAAGGAGGAGTCGGAATGCCGCAGTTTCAGCAATCCATCGAATCGGCGCAGCCCGTCGCGGCGGTCATTATCTCCGTGGCGCTGATGCTGTTTGCGGGCTTTGCGCTCACGCGCCTCACAAAGCTGCTTCGTCTGCCAAACGTGACGGCCTATATTCTCGCGGGCATTCTGATCGGCCCATACTGCCTGAACCTTGTTCCGCAGCGCATCATTGACGGGACGGATTTCCTGTCCGACATCGCGCTGGCGTTCATCGCGTTTTCGACCGGTGAGTTCTTCAAGCTCTCCGTTCTGAAAAAGAGCGGCATGAGGGTCGTGTGGATCACGCTGTTTGAGGCGGTTCTGGCGTCCGTTTTCGTATTTATCCTGACGTATTTTGTGCTTCGGCTCGAGCTGGCGTTTTCCGTCGTGCTGGCGGCGCTGGCCTCGGCGACAGCGCCTGCTTCCACGATGATGACCATTCGTCAGACCGGCGCGAAGGGCGACTTTGTCGATACGCTGTTGCAGGTCGTGGCCCTGGACGACGTGGTGGGGCTGGTGCTCTACTCCGTGGCGATCTCCGTCGCGCTGGCAAGCCTCGGCGGCGCGGGCGGCTTCTCGTTTGAGACGCTGGTGAAGCCGGTGCTGCTGAATCTGGCGGCGCTGGCGCTGGGTGGGCTGTTCGGCCTGTTCATGAAGCTGCTGATGCCGGAGCGCCGCTCGACCGACAACAAGCTCATTATCTCCGTGGCGCTTCTGTTCGCGTTCTGCGGCGTATGTGCGCTGATCGATGTTTCGCCGCTGCTCGGGTGCATGGCGATGGGCACGGTCTATACGAACGTCGCCGAAAATGACAAACTTTTCAAACAGCTCGGCTATTTCAGCCCGCCGATCCTGCTGCTGTTTTTCGTCCGTTCGGGCATGAATTTCAAGCTCGACGCGCTCTTTTCCGCGTCCGGCAGCCTGAACGGCGTGCCGCTGATCGCGGTCGGCGTGGGCTATTTCCTCGTCCGTATCCTCGGCAAATACGTTGGCGCGTGGCTTGGCTGCGCAGCGGTCAAAAAGGATCGGCTCGTCCGCAACTATCTGGGACTCGCGCTCATTCCGCAGGCGGGCGTGGCCATCGGCCTCGCTGCGCTTGGCGCGCGGACGCTCGGCGGCGTGATGGGCAGCGACCTTGAGACGATCATTCTCGCCTCGAGCGTGCTCTACGAGCTGCTTGGGCCGGGCTGCGCGAAGCTGGCGCTGTATCTGTCGAAATCTTATTCGACGAGGCTCGAGGACGTTGCGGTCGTCGCGGAAACGACGGAGACCGGCGAAAGGAAATCCGACGTGCAGCTCCTGATCGAGCGTATCCAGAAGATCCGGTCGGAGCTTCCGGCGCGTCCGCATGAGGAAATGAGCGAGGAGGAGGCCGCCTTTATGGAGGCGGCGGAGGAACAGTTGGCGCAGACACAGGCGCAGCGCCGGCATTTTTATCTCAGGAGGTAACGGAGAATGAATCAGGATGTGATCGCGGGCCTGCTTGGCCCATGGAGCGCGGAGCTTGGCCTTGGCGCGATCTTGCTGCGCGCGGCGCTGAGCGTGCTGTTTTCCGCGGTGATCGGCTGCGAACGCTCCAGCAAGCGGCATTCCGCCGGTCTGCGTACCTTTATTCTGGTCAGCATCACCGGAACGGCGGCCATGCTGACCGACCGGCTTTTGATGGAGCTGGCGGGCGTGCCGGTGCCGGTGCTCTCGGCGGCGGCGGTCATCGGCATGGCGACCATCAGCGGCAATTCCATTCTTTTCAGCTCCAAGAATCAGATCAAGGGCCTTACGACCTCGGCGGGCCTGTGGTGCTGCGGACTGATCGGGATGGCGCTTGGCGCGGGGCTGTATACGCTGTCGCTCGTGCTGTTTCTGGTGCTGCTTTGCAGCATGTCCGGTCTGCCAGTGCTGGAAAAGCACCTCAAGGACCGCTCAAATCATTTTGAAGTGCATCTGGAGCTGAAAAACAAGGGCGACCTTGCCGAGTTCGTGGCGACCATCCGCGCGCTGGGCATCCGCATCGACGATATCGAGTCGAACCCGGCCTACGTCGGCTCGGGCCTGAGTGTGTTTTCGGTGTCCTTTACTGTGACCAGCGCGGAGCTGAAGCAGTACAAAAAGCACGAGGAGATCATTGAGGCACTCCGTTCGCTGGAATATGTCTACTACATCGAGGAGATGAACTGACCGCGCTGTCTGCACACAAGGCATTCGGAGCGTTTTCGGAACGGCCCTGACCACAGCCTGCGGTCAGGGCCTTTGCACATGGCGAGAACTGCGGCGGCATTTTCGATTTTTTTACGGAAAAAGTGTGCATTCCGTCTTGAAAGTGCCGCAGGCGCGTGCTGAACGAAGGACACTTATGAAGCGCCGCAGAGATGCGGCGTTTCCAAAGACAGACGGTTAGAAACATCTAACCGTGATTTGCACGCCGGTTAGATAAAACTAACTGCGAGCCGCATTCCGGTGTATGCGGCCTATGCTGCCGAAGCATGGGCGGAAGCGCCCGGGACGCTTCACCGGTATGCTGAAAATTTCTTCGGAACGAGAGGCGAGAGATATGTCGTTTTTTGAAAATACCCGCAGGCCGGACGGCCTCGGCGGGAAGCTGATGGTATCCATGATGAACATTGGACACAAGGCGCTGGCGGACTGGGGGCTTCGCTTTCTGAGCGCCGCACCGGACGCAAAAATTCTGGACTGCGGCTGCGGCGGAGGCGCGAACATCCGTAAGCTCCTGAAAAAGTACCCGCAGAGCATCGTCAAGGGCGTCGATTACTCCGCTGTCAGCGTGGAAAAGGCGCAGAGGCTCAACCGGGACGCGATCACGGACGAGCGCTGCGCCGTGTGGCAGGGAAGCGTGTCGAAAATGATCTTCGCGGCCTCGTGGTTCGATGCGGTCACGGCGTTTGAGACGGTCTACTTCTGGCCGGAGCTGACCCAGAGCTTCCGCGAGGTTTTGCGCGTTTTGAAGCCGGGCGGCACGTTTTTGATCTGCAACGAGTGCAGCGGCGACAACGAAAAGGACGAAAAATGGACGGAGCGGATCGAAGGCATGACGATCTACAAGGATACCGAGCTGAAGGCGGCGCTGGAGCAGAGCGGCTTCCGCGACGTGCAGATCCACAAAAATCAAAGGGGCTGGCTCTGTGTGCTTGCCCGGAAATGAGGGTGCATGAGCTGCGCCGTCCACCTCGACTATCAGGGAGGCACGATGCTGACCGGCGGCGTCGGCAACATCATCGGCACGCTCTTCGGCGTCCTGTCCCTGAGCACGATCAAGAACATCGTTTCGCCACTCGGTCTTGACGAGGCGTGGTGGACAAATATCACCGTTGCTGCTATGATATGTCTGTTCCTGGTCGTGCAGAGCCTTGTGCTCTCGCGCAAGAACAAAAATGAAAACTGAGGTGCAGGCATGAAAAACTATTTTCTCGGCATTGAGCTTGGCTCGACCCGCATCAAGGCCGTTCTGCTCGACGAAGCGCACAAGATCGTAAAGAGCGGCGACGATACATGGAAAAGCAGTCTGGAAAACGGCATCTGGACATACCACATGGACGAGGTGCAGACAGGCCTTCGCGCCGCAATTCAAAATCTCGGCGAGCTGCCGGGTGAGATTTCCGCCATGAGCGTCTCCGGCATGATGCACGGCTATCTGGCCTTTGATAGGGACTGGAATCTGCTGGCGCCGTTCCGGACATGGCAGAACACCATGACCGGCGAGGCCGCCGAGGCGCTGAGCGCTGAATTCGGCTTCAATGTTCCGCAGCGCTGGTCGATCGCGCACCTGTATCAGGCGATTTTGAACGGAGAATACCATGTCCGCGAGATCGCGCATATCACGACGCTTGCTGGCTACGTCCACTATCTGCTGACGGGCGAAAACGTCCTCGGCATCGGCGAAGCCTCCGGCATGTTCCCCATCGACAGCGAGACCTGCACCTATGACGCGGCCATGCTCGACAAATTCGACGCGCTGATTCAAAAATACGACTTTTTATGGAGCATCCGCGGCATTCTCCCGAAGGTTCTGACCGCCGGAGCGGCGGCCGGGACGCTGACAGAAGCCGGAGGCACATATCTCGGCGGGCTTCTGCCCGCGGGCATTCCGCTCTGCCCGCCGGAGGGCGACGCGGGCACCGGGATGACGGCGACAAATGCTGTCGCACCGCGCACGGGCAACGTCTCTGCCGGTACGTCCATCTTCGCCATGGTCGTTCTGGAAAAGCCGCTTTCGAAGGTCTATCCCGAGATCGACATGGTCACGACGCCGACCGGCAAGCCCGTTGCGATGGTTCACTGCAACAACTGCACGAACGATATGAACGCATGGGTCTCTCTTCTCGGCGAGACCGCGAAGCTTTTCGGCGCGGACGTGTCTACCGGCGAGCTGTTCACGAGACTCTATCAGAAGAGCCTTGAGGGCGAGGCCGACTGCTCCGGCGTCCTGACGTACAACTACATGGCGGGCGAGGGCGTCACGCATCTCGACGAAGGAAGACCCATGGTCGTCCGCAGACCCGAAAGCAGGCTGACGCTTGCAAATTTCCTGCGCTCGCAGCTCTACGCTACAATGGCAACGCTCAAGATCGGCATGGACATTCTGGCGGGGGAGCATGTCGCCATCGACAGTCTGACCGGCCACGGCGGCCTGTTCAAGACCCCGGTCGTCGGACAGAAATACATGGCCGCGGCCTGCCGCGCACCGGTCACCTGCATGGAATCGGCAGGCGAGGGCGGCCCCTATGGTATGGCGCTGCTGGCGTCGTACATGGTGCAGAAGGCGCCCGCGCAGACGCTGGAGCAGTATCTGGAGACGGAGGTCTTTGCGGATGTCAAACGCATGACGCTGGCTCCCGATTCCGAGGACGCGGCGGGCTTTGACCACTATCTGACGCAGTACCGCGCGGCGCTTGCTGCTGAGCAGGCTGCGGTTGCGGCATTTTAAGAAGGTTACATCATGAAACAGTATGAATTCTGGTTTATTGTCGGCTCGCAGACGCTCTATGGCGAGGAGGTTCTGGCAACGGTCGCAAGCCGCGCCGAGGAAATGGCGCAGAAGCTGTCCGCCGTTCTGCCGTGTCCGCTCAAATACAAGGTCACCGCCAAGTCCAGCGCCGAGATCACGTAGGTTATAAAAGAAGCAAACTATGACGATTCCTGCGCCGGCATCGTGACGTGGTGCCATACGTTCAGCCCGTCTAAAATGTGGATCAATGGTCTGAACCTTCTGCAAAAGCCGTGGCTGCACTTTGCCACGCAGTATAACCGCGAGATTCCCAACGAAGAGATCGACATGGACTTCATGAACCTTAATCAGGCTGCACACGGCGACCGCGAGCACGGCTTCATCAGAGCCAGACTCCGCAAGCCGCGCAAGATCATCGCCGGTTACTGGCAGGACGAGGACGTGCAGGCCCGCATCGGCAGCTGGATGAAGGCCGCCATCGGCGTGGCAGTGTCCAAGGACATGAAGGTCATGCGCTTTGGAGACAATATGCGCATGGGGCAATGTCTCCGGAATCGACCGCGAGAGCGGCTTGGTCGTCATCAAGCCCTCCGGTGTGCCGTATGACGGCATGACGGCGGCGGATATGGTCGTCGTTGATCTGGACGGAAACGTCGTCGAGGGCAAATGGAAGCCGTCGAGCGACACGCCGACACATCTGGTGCTCTACAAGGCGTTCCCGGAGTGCGGCGGCATCGTCCACACGCACAGCCGCTGGGCGACGAGCTTCGCGCAGGCGGGCGTCGGCGTCGCGCCGCTCGGCACGACGCAGGGAGATTATTTCTACGGCGAGATCCCCTGCACGCGCGAAATGACCCCGGAAGAAATTGCGGGCGAATAGGAAAAGGAGACCGGCAACGTGATCGTCGAGACGTTCGCGGGCAAGGATCCGGCGGCGATTCCAGCCGCCCTCGTCCACAGCCACGGCCCGTTCACATGGGGCAAGAATCCGGCGGAGGCCGTCCATAATGCGGCCGTTCTGGAAGAGGTCGCGTTCATGAACTTCCATTCGCTGCAATTGGATCCAAAGCAGACGCGGATGCAGCAGGAGCTGCTGGACAAGCACTATCTCCGCAAGCACGGCAAGAACGCCTATTACGGACAGACTGCGAAATAATCCGATAAAGCACAGAAAATCCCGGCGCACCGCCTAGGGTGTATCTGAAAACTCCCAATGTGACCGGCAGCGAGGAATTTTTGCGTTGAGCAAGACATTTTTTCGCAGGAATACTGACGTATTTCAAGGAAAAATGCCGCAGCACAGTGCGAAAAGACCCGTTGCCCGGGTGCGTTGGGAGTTTTCAGATACACCTTAGATCTGGCAGCGCGCCGGGAAATTTTATGGGGTGCGGTCGGGAAATGCCTGCGCCGCGCGTTCAGCGCCCAGTGCGATCATAGCCGAGCGCACGCCGGAGCACCGGCGCGATCAGGCAGGCGAGCACGCCGCCGATGGCGGCGGTGACGAGCTGCGGCCAGGCGAACGAGGCGGTGACGGCGCTCAGCTTCGCTGCCGGAACAATGACCGGTGCGACGAGCCGGACGAGCACGGCGTAAAGAACGGCGAATTTGGCCAGCGCAGCCAGCGCCATGCAGCCGAATGCGCCGATCGTCTGCTTTTTTTGCAGGCATTTGCCGACAAGCAGGCCGAACAGCACCGCGTAGACGGCGTTGCCCAGCGCGACACACGGAACCAGCGGGAAAAAAGCCGGGCCGATGCCGAGCAGATACGCGCAGAACGGCGAGACGAGCGCGACGGTCACGCCCGACCAGATGCCGCCGAGGAGCGCCGCGACGGCCAGCACCAGATTGACGCACGAGCCGGTCACGAGCTGGCCGAGGCTTCTGGTGAGAAGCTGAAACGCGATCAAAAGTGCGAGGCAGACGGCTGTCTGCGCGATCCAGGTCGTTTTTTTCATGAAAACCCCTCCATACTTGCATTCTGCCCATATTATAGCTATACTGTCCAGGAATAACGTTGCATTTGCAACGAAACGGAGAGATCCATATGCTGACATCTGCGGAACGTGTCTGCCTGCTGGAAAACCGGCTCTTTCGGGGCTTTTTGCCTGCGGAGCTGGACGGGCTGCTGGAGAGTCTGTCGGCCCGTGCGGTCAGCCTGCCGGGAAACTGCGTCCTATGGAGCATGGGAGACCGGGTCGAGCGCGCCGGGATCGTGCTGTCCGGGCGCGTGGAGGCGTGGCGCTACACGGCGGACGGACAGGCGTGCCTTTCCGCCGTACATGAGGCGGGCGGCCTCTTCGGCGATGTGCTGATGTCTGCGCGTACCGTTGGTAGTCCGGTGGAGCTGCGCACGTCTCGGCAGTCGCGCATTCTATTTCTTTCGCTGGACGCGCTGCTTCAATGCTGCGCGAGAGACGGCGGACAGAAATGCACGCGGCTCCTGTCCAATCTGCTGGAGGAAATCTCAGAAAAATACTGGGCGCAGGAAAAGCGCGTGCGCCTGCTGTCCATCCCGGACGGCAGGGCCCGTCTGGAGCGCTATCTGACGGAGGAGGCGCAAAAGACCGGCGCGGTCGTCTGCGCGGGCGTTACGCGCGAACGGATGGCGCAATACCTCGGCATGAACCGGAGCGCGCTTTCGCGCCTGCTTGGCGCGATGCAGCGGGAGGGCCGGGTCGAGCTGCACCGGGGCTGGCTCCGGCTTCTGGTGCAGGACGCGCCGGAAAATGAATAGACGCTGGCAGGGGAGTGCCGCAGCCTCAATGCAGCTCCATGACATGGCCCGAGCAGGTCTGCGCTACCTCTGTATCTGCAAATTAGCGATGCTTCTTCGCAAGCAGGGCGCAAATGACCTCCCATGCCTCACGGGAGGCGGCTTCCTGCTCCGGAGGGAAGTCGGGGGTGCTGTAAAATTCCCGTTCGAATGCAAATCGGTCATAGCCCTCGTCGATCTCCTTCACTGAGCGTGCAGTTTCAAACTGTTCGCGCAGATACCGGATATATCTGCGCCACCACTCCCGGTAAAACGGAAGCACCATGCCGTTCCACTCTCGAGGATTGAGTTATCCCGAGGGAGCCGGTCACCATACTGCTCTTTGCTTGAGGTAGGGCGCTTTTTCTGGGCATTACATTATCAAACCTCCGAATAATAAATTTGCGGCGGCCGGAAGAAACCAACCGGTCGCCGCCTTGCGGTTATTGTTGAATGTGCTTATCGGCTTCACGCAGCTGAACGAAAAATAGACGCAAATTGCAAGTGCAAGTTGGACACCTGCACGGTAGAAATTATAGCATTTTTCAAAATTAAAGCGCATATCAACATGAACGGAACCACCCTGAACAGTCAGAAGGCGAAACATTCTGAAAGGCGTGT
>ERZ791919.731-NODE-731-length-33166-cov-6.798587_pt1 | contig 33166 bp, 34 predicted proteins | sample MGYA00510137_ERZ791919 | MGnify/ENA primary metagenome ERZ791919 (study PRJEB30046, sample SAMN00792059) | human gut metagenome | study: EMG produced TPA metagenomics assembly of the A metagenome-wide association study of gut microbiota in type 2...
TAATCTATCAAACGAGGTGTCAGGAGCCATACGGTGCTTCTGGCACCTTTTTTGTGAGTTTGATTAAAAAGTCCTTGACAATTTGTCTCTGGCAAGACGGCGAAAAGCATTCTTGTGTCCGCTGCTGTCCGTCTGGCTTCCTTCACGCTGCGGGAGATCCAAAGCATCACCGATGAAGACACGCTGGAACTGTCAAAGCTGGGAGAGCGAAAACAAGCCGTTTTCTGCGTGATCCCCGACAGCAACGACAACAGCCTGAATTTCCTTGTAGGTCTCCTGTACACGCAGGCATTCCAGGAACTGTACTACCAGGCAGACAAGGTTCACATGGGCGGTCTGCCCGTGCCGGTGCGGCTCATGTTCGACGAATTTTCCAATGTGGCTCTCCCGGACGGCTACGCCCGCCTGCAGGCGACCATGCGATCCCGCAACATCATGGCCACCATCATTCTGCAAAACATATCACAGCTCAAAGCCCTGTTCAAAGACGACTGGGAGGGCATCATCGGCAACGCCGATACGATGATTTACCTCGGCGGCAACGAGCAGAGCACCCACAAGTATATCTCTGAGCAGCTGGGCAAAGAAACGATCTCTACCAAGTCCAGCAGTCAAAGCAAGGGGCGCAACGGATCGTACAGTCAGAGCACACAGCTCACCGGCCGGGAGCTTATGACGCCGGATGAAGTACGGCTCCTGGATAACAAAAACGCCATTGTAATTATCCGTGGGGAGCGTCCGGTCATCGACGAGAAATACGATCTGATGAAGCACCCCAACATTCGTTTTACCGAGGACGGCGGCGCTGCCCCCTACGTCCACAGCCCGCATTGTCTTTACGATATGCGGTATCTACTATCTACAATCGAAACGGAGGAATCTGTATGAAAAGACCGACTACCAAACGAGCAAAGCACTTTCTGTCCGTGTGGATCGTCCTGACGCTCTGCGCGGCATTTCTCACTACCACCGCTTTAGCTACCGGCACCGATCCGATCACGGTGGTCAACAACCTGTCTGACTTCATCTTTTCCGCTATCAAGGCCATCGGCATTATTATCCTTGGCTGGGGCATCGTCCAGGTCGGTATGTCGATCCAGAGCCATGACGCCAGCCAGAGATCCCAGGGCTTCCTGTGCCTGTTCGGCGGCCTGGTGATCGCCTTTGCCAAGGAGATCCTGTCGGCCATCGGCGCTGTATAAGAAAAAACAGGAAATGCGTTTCGGAATGAAACGCATTTCCTGCTGCAACTGATGCCCTTATTCCTCTTCTTCGTAAAGGAGCGAAACGAACTGTTCCGGCGTATAAACGGGCATGGGAGCACCAACATAGTCTCTGATGTTCCTTGTCACGATGCAGTCTATTCCTGCCCGATCTGCCGTCTCGACCATTACGGCATCTTCATAATCTGAGATATCTGAGGTTAGAGCCTTTTGGCAATCCATACCGGTGGTATCAAGAATTGTAAAAAGGTCAAACAATACACCGAGTGCCTTTCTTGTTTCCGCCGCATTATGAAGTGCCTTATGCATTAGGAAGTAAATATCCGTTATGGTATTGGCGGTGAGGAACCCTTCACACCGATGATTGGCAACAGACAGAAATACTGCTTCGGCATCTTCGTCAAACGGCTTCCGGCTCTGCATTGCGTCAATAATGACGCAGGTATCAATCAAAGCATTCATACTCTGCTCAGCCGCTCCTCATGTGCCTGCTCAATGGTCATGTCGCCGGGAATGATACCGAACAGGGATCTGGCCATATCAACTCTATCCTGGTAAGGGTTTGTAAGTTTCGCCACGACTTTTCCGTTGCGAGTGATAAAAACATCTTCCCGTTCAGCCATTAGAAGATACTTGCTCAAATTCTGTTTCAGCTCGGTCGCGGTAATAGACATATAGGACTCCTCCTTTTCTCTGGAATTGGGTTCATCTGTATTATATGCTAATCGTACGATTTTAGCAATAGAATCGTACGATTTTCTTTTGGAAACTTTTTGTGAATGTGAGGTGTAAACCATCAGTGATAATTGGGTCATAAGAAATCTTGAACGGGCAATCGCCACATGGAATGACCGTCTGGCCGAGCTGTGGCAGCTCATCACGCAGACTCCGGAGACCTTCAAGGGCGGCGCGATATGGGGCGTCGTTGTCAATATCAATTCTGCCCTGGTGGGGATCGGCTACGGCTTGTTGGTGCTGTTCTTTGCGATCGGCGTCTTTTCCTCGGCGGCATCCTTCAAGGAACTGCAAAGGCCGGAGTTTGCCCTGCGGCACTTCATCCGCTTTGTGCTGGCCAAGGTAGCCGTTGGCCGGGGTATGGAGATCATGACGGCCATCTTTTCCATTTGCGGCAGCGTGGTCTCCGCATCCATGAACAGTATCGGCGGCGCGGTGACGACCTCGGCCAGCCTGCCCGGTGAGATCGTCAGCGCCATCGAGGACGTAGGCTTTATGCAGAGCATCCCGTTATGGCTGGTGTCCTTCCTGGGCAGCCTGTTTATTACCGTCATGTCGATCATTCTGATCCTGACGGTGTACGGCAGGTTTTTCAAGCTCTACCTGTACACAGCCATCTCACCGCTGCCCTTCGCGTCCTTTGCCGGGGAGAACACCTCCGGCATCGGCAAAGCCTTTGTAAAGTCCTATATGGGCGTGTGCCTGGAGGGAGCCGTGATCGTGCTGGCCTGTCTGATCTACTCAGCCTTTCTGTCCGGATCGTCTCCCACGGTTGATTCGTCTCTGCCAGCCGTGACAATGGCGTGGGAATACATTGGGGAGCTGATCTTTAATATGCTGATCCTCACCGGCCTTGTGAAAGGAGCTGATCGGATCGTACGGGAAATGTTCAGCTTATAAGAAAGCGGTGAGATCGCTTGATCCCACCGCTTTCGCTTAATCCGTTTCATCCGGAAACGGATTTGCCGGTCCGTATTCCAAAACCCGGCCCGTTGCTAAAGCATGGGCCAGCCACTCCTTTTCCCGGCGCTTTTTTAACCGATAACGCAGCCACCAAGCGCCGAGGAAAAAGACGATGCTCGCTGCCAGAAGCGCCAAAGATAGCACGCCATTTGCCTCTGCCCATTTGGGCCAGAACAGCCGGGTCGCCGCAATCCAGAAGCCCAGGGGGAACAGGTATAGCTTCCACAAAAGCTTTACCGCAAAGGGCAGGGAAATCAGCGCCCCGGCCACGATCAACAATTGCTGCATGGGACTCATGTTCAACAGCTCCTTTTCAGTAGATTTTTCTACTGAAATTATCCCTCTACTATAAAAACCTGTCAAATTTTCGCACGAATGGGAGGTAATACATATCATCGAAATAAAGATCCCGAAGGAGATCCGGCAGTACAAGGAAAGCATTTTCTTTGGGCTGTCGGCCCGACAATTCTTTTGCGCTGTTTTCGCCGTTGCCATCGCTGCTGGTGTGTATCTTCTGCTTGGCCCGGTCGTCGGCAAGAAGACCGCAAGCTGGCTCTGTATCGTCCTGGCTGTTCCCGCCGCCATGGCCGGCTTCTTCACCTATAACGGCATGACTTTTGAACAGTTCCTGTGGGCGGTCATCAAGACGGAATTCCTCTATGCGGGAGACCGCAAGTACATCGGGGAAAATCTGCTTTACAACTGCTTCAACCGAAAGGGGCGTGGCGATTTTGATTAAGACCCTTGCCATAGCCAACAAAAGCGAGCGCGTGCGTGTCAGAGTCCCTCACTCCGTCCAGCAGAGCATCCCCATCCGGCGCATCTACACCAACGGCATTTGGGAGGTAGGCCGGAAGCACAGCCGGAGCTGGCGACTCACAGACGTGAATTACATTGCCGCCTCGGACGAGACCCAGCACAACATCTTCAAATCCTACTGCGCTGCGCTCAACTCCCTGCCCACTGACGTCACGGCCAAGATCACCATTGTCAATCACCGGCTCAACCCCGCTGAGTTTGAGCGGCGCATCCTGCTGCCGTATAAGGACGACTGGCTGGATCATTACCGGGAGGAGGCCAACGCCATCATGTTGGGGCGGGCGGCGCAGAGCAACAACCTGGTGCAGGAGCGCTTTGTGACGCTCTCCATCCCGCAGCGCAAGATATCCGAGAGCCGGGCGTATTTCCGCCGGGCGGGAGCTAACCTGCAGAAGACCTTTGCCCGTCTGGATTCCGGTATCACCCCGGCCAACAACTATGACCGGCTGCGTATCCTCCATGACTTTTTCCGACCCGGATATGAGCAGTATTTCGACTATGACGATTACCTCTACATGCAGTCCGGCAAGGACTTTCGGGATCTCATTTGCCCTGACTCCATCAGCTTCAAGCGCAATCACTTTGAGTTTGGAAACCGCTTCGGACGTGTGCTGTTCCTGCGTACCTATGCCTCCTTTGTCACAGACGATCTCATTTCCGATCTGACCGAGTATGCCCGTGACCTGATCCTTTCCATTGACATGATCCCTGTTCCCACGGACGAAGCGGTCAAGGAGGTGGAGAGCATCATCCTGGGGGTGGATACAGACATTACCCGCTGGCAGCAGCGGCAGAACAGCCGGAACAACTTTACCGCCGAGGTCCCCCGGACCATGGAACAGAAGCGGGAGAACTCCCGGGGATTTATGGATGATCTGACCCAGAACGACCAGCGCATGATCTTCTCCCTCATTACCCTTGTCCATACCGCCGACAGTCTGGAGGAACTGGACGCCGACACGGAAAGCCTGATCGCTATTGGCAAGGAGCATCTTTGCGACATTTCCCCGGCCCGTTTCCAGCAGGAGGACGGACTGAACACCGCTTTGCCCTACGGCCTCCGGCGCATCCACGCCCTGCACACGCTTACCACGGAGAGCTGCGCCGTGGCGATCCCGTTCCGGGCGCAGGAGATCCAGGACCCCGGCGGCCTGCCCTGCGGAATCAACGAGATCTCCAAGAATCCCCTTGTCTGCGACCGACTGAAACTGACCAATCCCCACGGATTTGTTCTGGGCGTCACCGGCTCCGGCAAAAGCGTGGACATGAAGTCTCAGATCCTGAACGTGGCCCTTGCCACCGACGACGATATTATCATCATCGACGCCGAGCGGGAGTACGGCACGCTGGCCCGTGCCCTGGGCGGTGAAGTGATCGAGATCTCGCCCCACAGCCAGCACCACATCAACCCGCTGGAGATCACCGCCGAGTATGAGGACGAGAGCCCCATTGCCGCCAAGTCCGGCCTGATCACCACGATCCTTGCCCAGCAGATGGAGGCCGGGACATTGAGTGCCAGCCACAAATCCATCGTTGACCGCTGTACCGCCAACGTGTTCAAGGCGTATCTGAAAGGCAAGGCCCCGGCGCCGCTCCTCACCGACTGGCGCCGGGAGGTCATGCGTCAGCAGGAGCCGGAGGCGCGGGAGCTGGCGTTGGCGGCGGAACTGATCACCGAAGGCAGCCTGGACGTGTTTGCCCATCCCACCAACGTGGACATGAGCAGCCGCATCATCTCCCTGGATCTCTACGAGATGGGAGAGTCCCTGCGTCCTACCGCTCTTGTGGTCGCCCTGGAAGCGGTGCAAAACCGCGTCATGGAAAACCGGAAACGGAACAAGTACACCTGGGTCTTCCTGGATGAGGTTTATCTCTATTTCAAGTATCCCTATTCCGCCGAGGTGCTCTATAAGGCGTGGAAGAGGTTCCGCAAGTACGGCGGCATTATGACGGCAGCCACGCAGAATGTGGAAGAGTGCCTCCGCTCCGACACAGCCCGGTATATGTTTGCCAACTCTGAGTATGTCCGTCTGTTCACCCAGGCAGCTACGGATATGGATGAGCTGGCGCATCTCCTGCATATCTCCGATAACCAGATGGGCTATGTGACCAACGCCGAGCCGGGCCACGGGCTGATGAAGGTAAAGGGCTATATCATTCCCTTCGACGCCACGATCCCCACGGACGGGGATATATACAAGCTCATCAACACCACCCCCGGCCGGGGCTAATCCGTTTCATGCTGAAACGAATTTGGTAGGCCAGGAATGGATAAACGCACCATACGAGAAGCCGGCAGGAAGAAAGCCGTCCGTGACAGAGTGTGGGAACGCAGACAAGAGCAGCCCTGCCGTAAATCCGGCACAATCATGCGTCAGGCCGGACGCTATCGGGCCATCGATACAGCGAAGAAGCAGGTCAACGAGGCACGGAATGCCCTGACCCCGGAGCCGGACCAGGAGCCCTATACCGCTACGGATAAGGTGGAAACCGTGGCTGCCAATTCCGTATATGCGGCAATGAATATAGCCTTGTGTAAGCCGACGCCCCAGCAGCTCATGCGGAGGGAGGCGGTCAAGGACTATAAGCGCCGCCGCTCCCAGGCAAACAAAAATCCGTTTCATGATGAAACGGATAATCCGGGCTATGCCGATACGACGATCACTCCCGATATCCAGGAGACCCCTTCGGCTGATCCGCTGCGCAGGCCGCAGCGCCCGGCACCGCAAAGAGAAACAAAACACATTTCGGAAGCCCATCCATCGATCCATCCATCCACGGGACAGCGCCCCTCGGCGCTGTCCCGTGGTTCATCCTCCGACAGCATAAAGAAAGCCGCCCTTGCCAAAGAGCAGGGGCGGCGGTATGCCCGTGACCGGGCGATCCGGGAGATCACCGGTGGCACAGCGCAGACTACAGCAAAGACGGCAACAAAAGCTGGGACAGACTTTCTCAATAAGCTTGGTACAGCGATCCCCCGTGCCGTTGTCCCGGAGAAGGAAACGCTGCTATATGCTGCGGGCGCTCTTTTACTAATCATTATTCCGTTTGTTGTCATTATGGGTGTTGCTTCCATGCTCCTGGGCAGCGGCGGCAGCCGCAGCGGCTATGTCCCTGTGAGCGAGGAAGTAGAGGCGTTTACTCCCATGATCCAGCTTTATGCGACAGAGCACGGCATCCCGGAATACGTGGAGATGATCAAAGCCGTCATGATGCAGGAGAGCGGCGGGCAGGGAACCGATCCCATGCAATGCTCCGAAAGCGGCTTCAATACCCGCTATCCCCATGCGCCGAACTCCATCACCGATCCCGAATACTCCATCGACGTGGGCGTACAAAGTCTGGCCTATGTGCTGGGGCTAGCCGAAGCGGAAAGCCCCATAGACTTGGAGCGCATTTCTCTAGCGCTCCAGGGCTACAACTATGGTTCCGGTTATATCACCTGGGCGCTGGCTAACTACGGCGGATATTCCGAACTGAACGCCATCGAGTATTCGGACATGATGGTGGAGCGTATGGGTTGGACCGGATACGGCGATAAAGCCTATGTCTCCCACGTTCTGCGGTATTATCCTATAGGCCGCTCCTTCATGGGCGAGGGCAATGCTGCCATGGTCGCCGTGGCACAGTCACAGATCGGCAGCGTGGGCGGCGAGCCCTATTGGAGCTGGTGGGGACTGGATTACCGGGTGGAGTGGTGCGCTATGTTCGTGAGCTGGTGCGCCGACCAATGCGGCTATCTGGATTCCGGCGTGCTGCCGAAGATGGAGGGCGTTCTGCCGTTCATCGACTGGTTTCGGGAACGCTGCCAGTGGCAGGATTGCGATTATAAACCCATCCCCGGCGATATTATCTTTTTCGACTGGGAGGGTGACGGAGTAGCCGATCACGTTGGGATCGTGGAAAAGGTGGACGGAGACTTTATATATACTATAGAGGGGAATACAGACGACCAATGCAGAGAAAACCGGTATTATCTGATCTCTACGCCTATCTTTGGCTATGGTCTGCCGCAGTATTGATAATCCGTTTCATCATGAAACGAAAAAAGGCGAAGTATTGCTTCATGTCATCAATAAATGAAGCCAGCCCGTTATGAGCTGGCTTCATTTTATACACCTATAGGTATTCTTTCTGATATACGCTCTTTTAGTTCGTCAAGCGTTCCCATTACTTCGTTGTATTCATTTTGCAGTCTTTCTTCTTCATCCTTGTCATACCCATATTTCTTGTACTTTTTGCTCAACATCTTCTGTAGCCATTTTGAGATGAAATTATGCGCGTCAAGTGGTTTTCCCACAACAATCTGAAAACTAATGGGAACAGCAAAAAGAACTATATTTAATATGACGGAGAGAACTGTTAAGTAGTCCTTTCCTTGAGCATTCCCAAATTGAAACAGTTTTACTGTAAGCAAAATAGAGGCAAGAGCAAACAATACAAGAATACAGGTGATACAGATATTGTTATGCCTAAACTTTTTCTCCGCCAGTTCTTTTGCACGGCGTTGCTCAGATAGAGCGTCCGAAAGATCGCTACATTTTTTCTCTAATTCCCGAATATCACGTTTACGCTCTCTTTCGTCGGCGTCATGAAGCGCTTGCCGCAATTCTGTCACTTCTTCTTGATGTCGTTCTTCGGATTGATTCATTTTTTCCGAGAGGGTTTTGATGCTACTTTGAAGGGCAGCTATTTCTTTCTTTGCAATCTCTCGCTCCTCCAAATGGCCTTGAAGCTTTGCATCCTCCCGAATTTTTGTCAATATATCAAGTGTAGTTCTTTCTGTAAAGAACTTATCATCGCCCTTTGTCATTTCCATAAGGATCTGCTGAGCGAGACTACTTGTCTTAAGAAAATATGCTTCCTCCGGACTGATCTCTTCTTTTTCAGCAAGCTTTTCAGCTGATTCTACTAGTTTACGTTTTAGTTGTGTTGAGGGTAGGAAAGCAGCATAAGCGTTTGCGGCAACGCGAATTCTTGTAGATGATAAAAGTTGCTGAGGGTTATTCAGCCAGATTAGAGTTCCCCAGTATACATCATTTACACAGTCAGGGATTTCGGAGGTGTTTTGCTGTACAAGGGCTCTCGCTATTGAAGCCAAGGAGTTGTTTCTGGTGATAAAAATATTAGAAATAGACTGTATATACGGAGCGCGGATTCCTGCGTTTAGATGGTCAACAAAATATAGAGATCGGGCGTCCTTATCAATAGTTCTTTGTTTAGTCTCTTCATCAAACGATGGATCTCTTGATCTATATTTTTCAACAATTAAGTCATAGTATTCTTTTTCTGATTTTACGCCCCTCGGACTGAATCCCGGATAATCCATATCATCAATTTCTATCTGATAGCGTCCAAGGCGGGTGACAAGACTGCTTGCGAATTCGGCAACTTCATCTCTGGTGTAGTTATTGCTAACAAAGAAACGCGTTGAAGCTGTCGCACAGAACGGATCGTAGAACGGATTGCCTATCCATTCTTCGCTGCCTTGAATTAATGTCACCAGTTCGGAGTATGTGTGTCTGAAAATTTTAACTCTCATCCCGAGCTGTTGAGTCGCGGATATTAAGTCCTCATATACTTTTGAGTGATCTATCTCGTCAATCCCCAGAAGGGAAAAAACGACGGACGTATCCAAATATACCGAGGCATTACTTTTAGTAGTTCCAATAGTATCATCCTGGCCACTAATAAATAGATCGGTTAGTATTCTCCCAACTATTAGTGAACCGATATACTCTACAAGGGAAGGATCAGTACTCTCAATAGATGAATAAAAGGCGTAAAAGAGCCGCATCAAAGGGTTGTCAGTTATAGCGCTATAGTCCTGGATGCCACGTAATAAATCTATACCATTTAACCCAATAAAATCATCAATAGTCTTCTCTGCATCGTCTTTAGTGACCTCTATTCCCGAGGCTCTTGCAAATGATATATATCTACTTACAAGCCGATCCAGAAGGTGTTGTTCCTTTTCAAATGTATCATCAGGCACATCTGGATCTATTTTTTCTTTTACTGGGGTAAACGAGTTTGTCATTGTCTCCCACAAGTAGCCTTGATTCTTAAGTTGAGTGACAATAACAGTCATAGGATGGTATGGAATTGAAAAACCGCACCGCTTTTCAAAGTCATCACAAATCTCTTGAATACGGAACGGTCGATATCCTCTTTCCTTGATAACATATTTGGTTAGAAAGATAAATGCATCTGATATGTTTCGGCCAGAGTATTCTTCTCTTATTAAGGAGTAAACAGAACTGTTTATGAGCTTTCCCACGGTAATTCCCCCTTTTTCGGGAGTATTATAGCATATACTGTCGATGGAAGAAACACTAATATGTATTGTTTCAACTGAGCTTCCCTAAACCCGCTTCATGATAAATAGACGTTCGATTCATCCTTGTGTTTTGCTCAGGCCAAAAGTTGCGTTTGAGCACCAATGTGCTTATAACAGGAATGATAAAAAAAGTTGTTAATAATCCGACGCAAATCCCCAGTATATAGGTGAAGGCGGAAAGAGGTGACAGTATATGACAGACACGGAGATCATCAACCTGTTTTTTGAGCGCTCAGAGCAGGCGATCACCGAGCTTGCCAGAAAACACGGCAACGCCGTGGCAAGAGTGGCGCGGAACATTCTGGGAAATGAGCAGGATACCGAGGAGTGCGTGAACGATACATACCTCGGGACCTGGAAAGCCATCCCGCCCAACCGGCCATCACCGTTGCGGACGTTCGTATGCAAGATCGCGCGTAACCTTGCTACGATGAAATATCACGCCAATACAGCGGAGAAGCGAAACAGCCATTATGACGTAGCTCTCGATGAACTGGAAGACTGCTTCTCAGATGGCAAAAGCATAGAAGACGAGTATGATGCAAAGGAGCTATCAGATGCCATTAACTCTTTTCTTGCTACGCTGAATTATACTGACCGATTCATCTTCACGCGTCGATACTGGTATTCCGATCCGCTGCAGGACATTGCCAAAATGGCAAACACAACAACCAACAGTGTGACTGTCCGCCTTTTCCGTATCAGAGAAAAGCTCAAACACTACCTTGTGAAGGAGGGATTGCTTGTATGAAACGGGACCTGATCTCCCTGGCACTGAACGGCATGGATGACAGATTCATCAGTGAAGCAATGGTATTCCATCCCGAGGTCATACAGGAAACCCCGGAAAGGATCGTACGAATGAGAACAAAGCGTATCATTTCCATTGCTTTGGCTGCGGCGCTGATTCTGGCATTGGGCGTAGTCGCTTACGCCACGGATCTTTTCGGTCTTAGGGCATTGTTAATCAAGAACGACAACCTAAACCAGGATGGAGGCACAAATAGCGGGCATCTATCTTTTACACAGCCCCAGGATGCCCCGGGGATCTGAATGCTTCGATTCGGCAGAAGATAGATAACTCTACCAAAGCGTGGGCTGAGTGGGAAGCGTGGCGTGTAGAAAACGGTATCTTCGAGCCCGAAAGCTGCAAGGCGTCCGAAAGCACCAGCTCGTCTACTGCCGTAGAAAATGAAGATGGCACAGTGACCTTGATTTTCTATAGCGACAGTATCGGTGAGAAAGAGATCGAGAGGCGCGTTGTTTCTGAAGAAGACTATAAGGCATCGGAAGCCTATTGGGAAGCCAGAGCTAAGGGATTCTTCGGTTATGATTTCTCGTATCACGTGTATACCCAGGAGATGGCGGACAAGCTGGAGCGTATTGCTGCCAATTACGGTTTGAAGCTCCGCCACCAGAGAACGAGTATGTTCCAGAACCATGATGAGGTTGCTGAGTTTTCTACCCGCGAAGAAATCACGGCAAGAATAAATGAGGTTTGTACTAACGGGAGGAACCTCTTCCGAACCGAGCCGACCGGCTATGATAAATTCTACTATTTCGACGAGGGTACTTTCGCGATCAGCTTTTTCACAACTTCTAATCTGACCAACACTGGAACATACTGTTATCTCTACAACTCTCCTTACGGAACTCTGTCCAGCGGATTTGAGATCTTTACGGAAGTGGAGGATGTAAGTGCGTTTTCTTCCCGTACCCATACTACTCCAGACGGTACGGAAATCACGGTTCTTCAAAATGGGTCAGCCGTCTATGCATATGTTTACCTAGACAATTCTTTCGTGACATTGCAGATCAATCAGCTCAATGGTCTTACCGACACCGAAGTTGACAGCATCATCGACATGATTGATTTCAGTGTGATCGGCTAACATCTAAATACCTTTTAGCAAAGAGCCAGACGCTTAAAGCGCAGAGCCTGCTTCTCCAAAATGGAGCTGCAGGCTCTGTCTGCCTATTTCAGTGAAAGCGTTTCCTATTGAAATGTATCCTTCGCAGCAATTACTTGACAATGCCTAACAGATTTGCAATTAAGCTTCTAATAGATATACTCTTTTTAGAATTAGCTTTTTTGAAAGATTTGTTATTCCATCCTGTGATATAGGGTGAGGCGGAAAGGAAGTGAGGCAATTGGAGGACAGTAAAATCATTGACCTGTTTTTTGAGCGCTCGGAACAGGCCATTGATGAGTTAAGCCGCAAATATGGGCCCGCAGTAAAGAAGACAGCTGCTAACATTCTGAATGATCGGTTGGATGTGGAAGAATGTGTGAATGATACTTACCTGAGAACATGGGACAGTATTCCGCCTCAATCTCCCAACCCTCTTGTAAGCTACGTTTGTAAAATCGCTCGCAATCTGGCCATAAACCGCTACCATGCCAACAGAGCCGAGAAACGAAATAGAGGTTTTGATCTGATACTGGATGAAATGGAAGAATGTATTCCATCCGGTGTGAACGTTGAGACTGAATTGGAAGCAAAAGAGCTTTCAGTAGCAATCAATAGCTTTTTATACTCTCTTAACGACGAGGATCGTTTCCTTTTTATACGCCGGTACTGGTATGCGGATTCAGTTTCTGATTTGTCAGCAATGACAGGCGGCAGCCCTAACCGCGTCTCCTTGCGTCTATTCCGCGTCAGAGAAAAACTCAAAAAAAGGCTGATTAAGGAGGGCTTTCTTGTATGAATCGGGAATTGCTTGCAAAAGCATTCGGTGATATCGATGAACAGCTTATCGCACAAGCTTATCGTCCTGCTCCCGAAGATGCATCCAGCTCTTCGGAAAGGGTGATTCACATGAAAAAGAAACGTATTATTTCACTTGCTCTGGCAGCAGCGCTGATCCTCGCTCTCGGCGCAGTAGCATATGCAGCCGGATGGATTGCTCCCGTTTTTCACAGCATTCGTTACTTTGTCCCTGCTTCTGAAGAGCGGAAGCCCGGAAGCGAATCTTATTACTCGGAGATGGAAGAGAAAAACGCTGTTATGGAGGCCGCGGAGCAGTATATAAATGACCAGCAGCTGGCGCCGGAAACCATATGTCTGCCGGAGTTTGACAACTGCGAAATCACTTTACTAGAGCGCTTTTATGATGGAAAGAACCTGGAACTCGGTGTGCACCTTGAATCAGACATTCCTATGTTCTCCGCTGTCTTCAACAACGAGGAGGGTATAAAGGAAAAAGCAAGAACTATCGCCTTCTCCTCTGGCGTTGAAAACGATGACATTGAAATGCTTGAGCCAGTTGCCTACGATGAGATCATGGCGTCTCGCTCGGATAAAGCGAAAGAATACGGCCTTCGCCATGTTAGCACCATTGTGCTTGACAGTATGCTGAGCCATGAATTGACTCCGGAAGAGTATGAAGCAGCCTGGGGGCACCTTTTAGAAACTGGCCATCTCTGCATTGTCAGAAACGACCTGTATGTTTCCGACCATATTCTGATGGAAGACGGCACCGACTTGGGCCAGACATACAGCGTACCGGTTTATGATGATATGGCCGTTCGAAGCGGCAACGTCTTTATTGATGCGCCAGAGCTCCCCGAAGTTGCCCAAGGGTTGGATACCCTGTCTTTCAAGCTAAATATTAGACTTGTCCGGTCGTTCTACTACATGGAACTGGATGGTTCGACTTGGTATTATAGTGAATTTGTTGGAGAATCCTTCGTTCCTTTTAGTGTTGAGAATGCAGAAAACAGATGACATGTAGATGCAATTAAGGCCTTTATCCCATTAACATAGACTTCTTACAATAAAAAAGAGGTGAGAACAATAGATCAGAAAAATGAAACGCATTGGCTTATCTGCCCCATATGCGGTGGAAAGACAAAGCTGAAAATACGCGAAGATACAGTCCTTTTGAATATCCCGTTGTTCTGCCCTCAATGCAAGCGGGAAACGATCGTAGGCGTAATAAAACTGAAAATGGTAGTCAGCGACGAGCCGGACGCTTAAAGCGCAGAGCCTGCTACTCCGTGAAGGGAGTTGCAGGCTCTGTTTTTATTTTATGGCGTTCAGCTTTTTGCCCTTTACGACTTCCAAGGCACCACTGACGATAGGGATCAGCGAGGCGATCTGATCATCGGAGCAGTCTGAAAGCATGATTTCAAGCTGCTTTCTTGCCGGGGCATCGGCTGTTTCTGACGGATAAAAGATCTCCGTCGGGTCTATTTGCAATACCTCGATCAGCGCAGACAGCACGTCCAGCTGCAGATTGCCTTCCCCGTGCTCTATTTTCCGTATGGTCTGCTCTGTGACACCGGTACTCTCCGCAAGAGCCGCCTGCGTCATGTTCCTTTTTTTACGATACCTATATACACAGTCTCCCAATGCCTTTGCACATTCCGACATTTTAGTTCACCTCATACCGATTGTACAGTATTGGTTTCCTTGCCGGAATTTGTCAGAGTTGCGCTTTTACCGAAAAGATAATTGCGGTTTATGGCACCGCATAATCCCCCAGCCAATCTGTTTCATCATGAAACGAATAATGACGAACGATAGCAAGAACGGTAAGATAGCGTCCGCCCGTGTATGGAGAGTGCTGAACGATTACGAGCGGTAGACCGCCACTTTTTCCCAGGCCTACGATATAATATCATTGCCGGCAACGATAACAACTATTCAAAAAGAATCAAGCAGAGAGGAAGTAAACCGGATGCTTTTAGTCGATCAATTACAGGAAACCGCAGCTCCCGTTATTATCACGAACGACACAGGCCGGCTCCTGCGCAGCCTTGGCGCCACCGGGCGGCTGTATGGATATAGGTACATGGAGTACATCGTGGATTATATGTCCCGGCACCAGGACGATCACCAGTTCCTCACGAAGGTCGTGTATCCGGAGACGGCAAAGCACTTCCATGTTTCCCCGTCCTCGGTGGAGCGGGCCGTGCGGACACTCATTCAGGCGATCTGGAAACGGAGCGATCACAGCAACCTGGACTATGTGGCCGGGGTGCAGTTGGAGAAGGCTCCCACCAACAGTGAGTTCATTGACATGATCGTTGCCTTTATCCAGTACAAGAGCTGATGGGAGGGGCGGCCTCTCCGTCCCTCCCAAACATTTCCGTTCACAGAAGCATACCGGCAGCGGCATGTTTCTGTGAGCCGAAAGTCTCTCCACAAATGAATAGGGCAGGCAGATACGTTCCGTTTGCATGAAGCCAGACGGCGGGTGCGCCACGATCGTCAGTCGGTAAGGAGGTGAAGAACCGGCGGCAGAGCGATACCACCAGCGCCGTATACAGCTTTTGGCAGGGCTGTTGGCGAGGATATGCGAATGGGAGAGATACTTGCGTTGGCTATGCGTCACAGCGTAGGACGCCCCGCCATAAGAATGGGGGGAGGCACGGTAAAAAACCTATGGAGCGGCAAGCCCAGCCGCCGTCTGTCTTTGCCTTTGATATAAACGTGATACCCTTTGATCCGCACAGCTTGTATGTGCGGATTTCGTTGTATAACGTCGAAATCCGTTTCATGCTGAAACGGATTAACAAGGGAGTGATCCTATGGCAAAAGAGCGCACCCGGGCGCATTTCCGGGAATGTACTGATAATAAGGATTCCAGCGTCAGCATCGTAAACATTGACAAGGAAGATAACACCGTTTATGCAAAGGTAAACGGATGTAATATAACCATAGTTTGTCGCCAGCAGGCCAACCCGGACGTATATGACCGGGTAAAGGATATTCTAATCAATTCTGTAGTCGGATAAAAGCGCTGAAAAATTGACGCCCTTCCCCATATATGGGAAAATAATGATAGGAAGTGTCATGTGCACCTTGAAAACCGCATACTGCACTTGTGGAAGTGCCAGCGTCATCCAAACGAAAGGATGATGCTGATATGACGTATACAAGCACTGTCACAAGCTATAATTTTGATAAAGAGACCGGATGGCGTATGGATCTTCCCCTGTTCATCGAACCGGGTACAAGGGTATTATGCTTATACCGTGTTTCCTCCACAAAGCAGCTTTATCATGATGCCAACGACGAAGCCGACATTCCTATGCAGCGGCTCCCCTGCCGGGCCTTTGCCGAGCAAAACGGTTGGACAATCGTGTGTGAGCTGCAGGAGGAAGGGATCTCCGGCCATAAAGTGAGAGCGGAAAACCGGGACAAGGTACAGATGATCAAGGAATACGCGCTCAAGGGCATGTTCGATATTCTGCTGGTATTCATGTTTGACCGTATTGGGAGAATCGCGGACGAGACGCCTTTTGTAGTGGAATGGCTTATCAATCATAAAATCCGCGTCTGGGCTACCGAAGAAGGAGAACAGCGCATTGAGTCCCATACAGACCGCTTGCTGAACTACATTCGTTTCTGGCAGGCTGACGGAGAGAGTCAAAAGACCTCGATCCGTACAGCAAACAGTCTGCATATTCTCAACGAGCAGGGGCATTTTACCGGGCGAATTTGCCCGTATGGCTATGAGCTGGTAAAGTCCGGGCGAATGAACAAGCGAAAGCAGGAAGTACACGATCTTGCCATTTGTGAGAGCGAAGCCGCTGTTGTGCGTCTTATGTTCCGGCTGGCGTATACGCAAGGTTACGGGGCGCAGCGCATAGCAAACCACTTAAATGCCCAGGGCTATAAGAATCGCCCCGGCGAAAACTGGCACCCTGCCACGATCCAATCCATTCTGCGGAATATCGTCTATATTGGTATTCTCCGCAGCGGAGAATCACGCTCCCCTGTTCTGGAAAGTCTAAGGATCATTGACGACAAAACTTTCCGGGAAGTTCAGGAAATGCTGAAAGCCCGGTCCAGGAAGTACCAGGATACACGCTCCGCCCCGCTGAATATCGGCGGCAATTCTCTTATGACCGGAAACATCTTTTGCGGCCATTGCGGAGCCCGTCTTTGCGTTACAACCAGCGGCAAGGGACGCAGGCGGTCAGATGGAACGGACGTTATACGCACCCGTTACTGTTGTCAGACGAAGACCAGAAAACACGCCGATTGCAGCGGCCAAACCGGATACACGGTACATAAGGTGGATGAAATCATCGATACCTTTGTGCGGAGCATTCTGGCAAGAGTCAGAGCGGTCAACCGCTCTGAGGTCATACAGGCACAGAGCCGGGTAGATGTTGAGGCGAGGAAACTGCATGTAAAAGAGCTGGGCCGGGAAGCGTCCAAGGCAGAAGCGGAGCTTGAACGGCTCCAGAGTGAAATCATTAAGTCTCTGACAGGAGAAAGCGTTTTTACCCCGGAAATGCTAAAACCGGCGATAGATGCGCAGGAGCGCAAATACGCCGATCTGATGACGACTCTCCGGGAGGCGGAAGCAGAGATGTACGACAGTGAGAATAATCTGCTGGCCTTGTCCGAAAAGTTTGACGATTTTCTGGAATGGGCTGTAATGTATGATGAAGCTGATATAGCGGCAAAGAAGATGATCATTTCCCGGATCATTGATCGGGTGGACATGCACACCGGGTACGATATTAAAATCACGCTGAATATCAGTATTGAGCAGTTCCTGAACACTATAGAAATGGTCGCATGAGACCCATTCAACACGAATGGGGGCATATAAATTATGGCTTGCGAGAGCGCTTGAATGGCATTCAAGAGGTCAGCGGTTCGATCCCGCTTATCTCCACCAAATGTGCGCTGAGGCACAAGAAAAACCTTGAAATCGTATGATTTCAAGGTTTTTTCTTTTCCAAAAGTAGAAAATTCAGGGGATTTGCAAAAGATACCTGTGCGCTTGATTTTTGATGGAAATTTTGAAAATCAAGAGGTCAGGTATGATGAAGAAAATCAGGATGAATTGCACCGCCACATTGGACGAAACCTTTGCGGATTTTCTCCTTTCCCGCAGGGCAAAAGGACTGGCGGAAAAGACACTGGAAAGCTATTCCTCCCAATGGAAAGCCGTGGCGCGGCATTTGGACACGGGGACGGACATTGCCGCGCTCCAAAAGGCAGACTTGGACGCTATGATTGTTTCCATGCGGGACGCGGGGCTTTCGCCTAACAGTATCAACAGCTACACACGGGTTCTCAAATCCTTTTTCTCTTGGTGCAATGAGCAAGGGATTACCCGCCTGAATATCCCGCTCTACAAGGCCGAGGAAACCGTGAAGGAAACCTATTCGGACGCGGAGCTGACCGCGCTTCTGAAAAAGCCCGACATTCGCAAGACAACCTTTGCGGAATATCGGGGATTGTCAATTTCCTTTTGAACTGCGGGAGCCGCGCCGCGACGGTCAGGGCGATACAAATTCGGGACGTGGATTTGGACGGCGGCGTTGTGTTCTACCGCCACACGAAGAACAGAAAAGCGCAGGTCATTCCCCTTTGTAGCCCCATGGTTGCCATTCTGCGGGAGTATGGGCGTTACCGTGGCGGGGAGCCTACAGACTACCTCTTTTGCACGGAGACGGGTACACAACTGACGGAGAACGGCTTGCGGCAATCTATCGCAAGGTACAACACGCGGCGCGGAGTGCAAAAGACTTCTATTCACCTGTTCCGCCACACATTCGCGCGGAAATATCTGATTGACTGCGGCGGGGACGCGTTCACGCTCCAAAAGCTATTGGGACATTCCACCCTTGCCATGACGAAGCATTATTGCGCGATTTACGACGCGGATTTGACGAAGAACTACGACAACTTTTCCCCGCTGGCGCAAATGAAAGCGAGTGGCGCGAAAATCAAAATGCCTGCCAAAGGACGCTGACGGCTTTACACGGGGCGCGTGGGTGGCGGCGGTATTTATCTGTCAGACAACGAAAACGGAGCGGGAAGTGCAAACCTCCCGCTCCTACTGCGTTTTATCAGAAAACAAATGGCCTATCCTTGATTGCTCCATAAGCAAAAGGATTGACCCCCAATTCACTACGGAGGAAATACGCTAATTCCTCCGCCGCAATGAGAATATCGTCATATTCCTCTTTCTTTTGGTCAGCTCTTATCTGCGTATAGACTGCGTTCAGGCTGTCCAGCATTTCCGCTGCTGTCATTAAAATTCAAACCTCTTTTCTGACGGCGTGGGAGAAACTTGTTTCTCCCCGCCGAAACTATTTATCTTATCTGTAATATTTATATTTATTTCTCTGTCCTCTGCCGTATCGTTATTTACGGCTTGCGGCGCTGCAAAAGCGTCTGCCGTAAAGTCATAGCCGCTGGCCGTATCGTCTTTCTCTGTATGCGTGGCGCGTTGTGGTGTTTCATAGAAATCATAGGTATTGCTGTCCCCGCGCTGGACAAGATAGCCCCGATCTATCAGCTTGGTAAATTGGTCGCGGTATGTAGACTGCGGCATTCCTACCGCCTGCCGTATGGCAGCGGGCGAAAGCGCAAGCAGATAGCCGTTGGCATTGGACGCGAAATATAAGTAAAGCATGAGCGCGTGCGCGCCGAGGTCACGCGCCGCAGCTTGCCAATGACTGTTCTTGATACCGAGGAAGTCAGACGCGGCGCGTTCTCTGTGTATGGCTATCAGCCGTTGATTTGGTACTGTGTTCGGCATTCTCCGTTTTCTCCTTCTCTATTGGAACGGCTGGGAGGGAAAGCCCCTCCCGCCGATGATGCATTATCTTCCGAGGCTTTCAATTTTCTCATTCAAGCCGTCGATTGCGTCAAAAATCTCTGACACGTCCACCGTGGCGGAAATGCGGGAAAGTACGTCCTGCACGATTTCTTCTTTCATTTGCTCCATTTCCCGGCGGCGGTTTGCTTCATCAATGTTGCAGCTATTCAGATACATCATTCTAAGCGTCGCCTGCATTTCCTTTTCCATGCCGCTGATGAAATGGTCAAACAGTATGTCCTTTTGAATATTCGCCATTTTTGCGTCTCCTTTCTCTACAAATCTATATTTGAAAGTATGGTTTTCTTAACTTTCTAAGTATATTATATCAAATTTTTTATACTGTATCAAAGAAAGAACGCTGAATGAAAGCACGATGAAAAAGGGGTGGCGGGCTATATTTCGGGAAGTCGCGGCGCGTTTTCTCTTTTGGCGGTTCTGCGTGGGCAAGTTGGACACGAAAACGCGCTGTTTTTCACCGTTTCCGTTGTATTTCGCTTGATTATTATGAGAAATCCGAGAAAATCGCGTTGAAATCACACGGCATACGCTGTTTTCACACGTTCACGTTATAATTTTCTGCATTTTTCAAGAAATTTCGGGAAAATCCTTGACAATATATATAATGGGTTGTGCAAACGGCGCGTGGCGCGTGTTTTGCACATTTTTTATTGTGGAGGAATGGATTATGCGCGTTATTCTCGATACCGACAAGAAAACCATCACCCTGCCGTGGAACTATCGTGAAAAGTTAGAGGCTTACAACAAAATGGTTATGGACATTTCCGGCGATGAAAGCAAGAAAAAGAACTTTAAGTCCTTTGTAGATGACGTGTGGAAAGAGTGCATGGCGAACAGCGACAACTGCTTGAAAACTGCTGACAAGCCCAAGAAAGACGGCGGTAAGAAAGCGGCAGACAAGTAATATGGGTGCGCCAAGAATTACGCCGGAGGAAATCATTGAAATGCAGAGGTTATATCGGCAATTAGGCACTTATACCGCTGTGGCGAATGAAATGGGGCGCAGCCCCTCCTCTGTGTCAAAGTATGTGCAAATGAAGGGCGTTCCCGCAAATATCCGTATCGCTGTTGAAAATTTATTGCAGAAATAGGAACGGTGTGCGTTGTTATGGACGCAAAAAATACATGAAATGAGGAAAGAGAACGTGAAAAAACTGATTGCGCTGCTTTTGGCGGTGGTACTGTGCCTGAGCCTTGCGGCTTGCGGTTCAAACAAAGCGAATGACCAAATGGGGACAACAGGCTCTATGGAGAGCGTAAGCGGTGAAACAACTGCGGCAGCTACAGCAAAGTCCCTTGATGAACTTCTTGCAGAGTCAGAAGAAATTAATGGATATCAGCTTAATAATGATTATGCGGCAAATCCTGCAAAAGCAGTGCAGGACTACTGCAACAAGACTTTAAATATTACAGGAATGGTTACTGAACTTTACGAAGATTATGTTGTTCTTGATGATATTGTAAATGTTTTTTTGCCGTTGGAAGAAATGGTTGATATAGAATATGGAAAACAACTATCAATCGTTGGTGTGACAGCAGAGAAAACGGAAGAAGTTAAGGTGAATGTTTTTGGAGGCGAACAAACAATCCACCGTTTTGTTTTAGAGAATGCACATATATCGAAAGATCATTTTGTAATTCATGGTTGGTATCAAACAGGCTGCATTGGCTTAAAGGACGAGGATGGAAAACGAACCGATAATAAGTTAAGAACCTTGAAGTGGGCAGAGGGAGTAGATTCAAGCCAATATCTTAATTCAGACATTACTGTATCTGTAATTTGTATTTATAACGCTGCTACCATGGTTTGGTCTTATTACGACGCTACTATTGTAGAATAATAATTCATAAGGAGCGGGGCGCGTGTCCCGCTCCTTTTCCTATCCGTTTCATTAGGGTATAGCCCTGTGACAATCAAAATTCCCTCTATTTTCTATTTCACATATATTATATCATAAATTTTGAAATATTTCAATTTTTATATATACTCTATTGACATACTTCTGGATTTGTGGTAGAATTATGACAGATGAAACGAGGGGGACAAAAAGATGCGGGTTTTCTATGTGCGCTGCTCCACCATCGAACAGAACGAGGCGCGACAGCTTAAAATGGCAGAGGAACAGAACGCCGAAAAGGTGTTTGTGGACAAGGCAAGCGGAAAGAACACAGACCGCACCGCGTTTAAGGAAATGATGGCCTTTGTCCGAGCGGGTGACACCGTTGTGGTAGAGAGCATTTCCCGCATTGCGCGAAACACGCGGGACTTGCTTTCTATCGTTTCCGAGCTGACCGAAAAGGGCGTGGAGTTCGTCAGTCTGAAAGAGAACATCGACACCACCACTCCGCAGGGGCGTTTCATGCTGACCGTGTTCGGAGCTCTGGCTGAATTGGAGCGGGAAAACATTTTGGAGCGTCAGCGCGAGGGCATTGAAATCGCCAAGAGCGAGGGAAAATATAAAGGCCGCAAGCCCATTGATTATGATGAAGCGCAGATGAAAGCCCTTTGCAAGAAGTGGCGGGCGGGCGAAATCACCGCCACTGCTGCCATGAAAGAGCTGGGATTGAAGCCCAACACGTTCTATCGCAGGGTAAAAGAAATGGGGCTGTAATCAGCCCCACAAACACGCAATCTATTCAAAAATTCAAGCGCACATGAAGCAAAAAAGTAAAGTGTGCGAAACGGGCAAATGAGCAAAAAGCCCTTGCATTTCAACGGTTTTTCCTTTTGGAGCGCTTGCCCCTGACGGACGCTGCCGCGGCCGTCAATGGCATTCAAGAGGTCAGCGGTTCGATCCCGCTTATCTCCACCAAAAGCACCGAAATCGCTTGATTTCGGTGCTTTTTCTTTATTATTTCCCCTTTGTTTTCAGAAAATCCTATCTGCAGACAAATCACGCCGCGCGCCGGAACGATCCCGGCGCGCGGCGCTTTTGCTTTTTGCTCTTTATTTCACGCCGAACATCAGCTCGGCATAGGTCGGGAACGGCCAGCTGTTGGCGGGAATGAGCTTTTCGGCTGCGTCGCAGGGGGCGCGCAGCGCCGCCATCTTCGGCAGAACGCTGTCGCGGATGAACTCCGCGGAGCTCTGCACCTCACTCATGGCGTGGTAGGCATCGAGCGCCGTTTCCAGCTCTTCCGCCGCGGCGTCGATCTTCTCCGAGAGTGCGGAGAGCTTTTCGATCTGCCGCGCCTCGTAGCCGCCGACGGATGCGCCAACCGCAGCGCGGCGGGCGTTGACGCCGAGAGCGAGCGTATCGGCATACGCCGTCACGGCAGGCAATATCTCGCGGCGCGCCATATCAAGCATCGTTTTCGCCTCGATGTGGACGGTCTTGCGGTAGTTGTCGAGATTGATCTCACAGCGGGACTTGAGCTCTGATCCGGAATAGACCTTGTGGCGCGTGAGCATTTCCACGTTCTTCGCCGCGGTGAGATACGGCAGCGCGTCCGGCGTCGTGCGAAGATTGAGAAGGCCGCGGACCTTTGCCGCTTCTTCGATCCAGGCGTCGTCGTAGCCGTTGCCGTTAAAAACGATGCGCTTGTGCGCGCGGATCGTGCGCTGGATGAGCGTGTGGAGCGCGCCTTCAAAGTCGTCCGCCTTTTCGAGCTCGTCGGCATACTGGCGCAGCGACTCCGCCACGGCGGTATTGAGCATGACATTGCAGCACGCGATGGAGTCGGACGAGCCGACCATGCGGAACTCAAATCGGTTCCCGGTGAACGCGAACGGCGATGTGCGGTTGCGGTCGGTCGTGTCGCGCACAAAGCGCGGCAGCACGTGCGCGCCGAGCTTCATAACGATCTTTTCCGTGCCGGTGTAGGGGGCGTCCTTCTCGATCGCGTCGAGCACTGCCGTGAGCTCGTCGCCGAGGAAGATTGACACGACGGCCGGAGGCGCTTCGTTCGCGCCGAGACGGTGGTCGTTGCTCGCCGTCGCAACGGAGAGCCGGAGCAGATCCTGATAATCGTCCACGGCCTGAATAACGGCGCAGAGGAACAGCAGAAACCGCGCGTTCTGGTGCGGCGTATCGCCGGGCTTGAGAAGGTTGACGCCCGTATCGGTGCAGAGCGACCAGTTGTTGTGCTTGCCGGAGCCGTTCACGCCGTCGAACGGCTTTTCGTGCAGCAGGCAGACAAGGCCGTGGCGCGCCGCGACCTTTTTCATGACCTCCATGGTGAGCTGGTTGTGGTCGGTGGCGATGTTCGCGGTGGTAAAGATGGGCGCGAGCTCGTGCTGCGCGGGGGCGACCTCGTTGTGCTCGGTCTTGGCAAGCACGCCGAGCTTCCACAGCTCCTCGTTCAGATCGGCCATGAACTCCGCGACGCGCGGCTTAATCGCGCCGAAGTAATGGTCGTCCATCTCCTGTCCCTTCGGCGGCATTGCGCCGAAGAGCGTGCGCCCGCAGAACATAAGGTCCTCGCGCTTATCGAACATGGCGCGGTCCACGAGGAAATATTCCTGCTCGGGGCCGACGAGCGGACGGACGATCTTCACATCGTCCATGCCGAAGAGCTTCAGCACGCGCAGCGTCTGCTTGTTGAGCGCCTGCATCGAGCGCAGCAGCGGCGTTTTCTTATCGAGCGCCTCGCCGCCGTAGGAGCAGAACGCCGTCGGGATGCAGAGCGTTTTGTCCTTGATAAAGGCGTGGCTCGTCGGGTCCCAGGCGGTGTAGCCGCGCGCTTCAAACGTGGCGCGAAGCCCGCCGGAGGGAAAGCTCGAAGCGTCCGGCTCGCCCCGGATGAGTTCCTTGCCGGAAAACTCCATGATGACGCCGCCGTCCGGCGAGGGGGTGATGAAGCTGTCGTGCTTCTCCGCGGTGCTGCCGGTGAGCGGCTGGAACCAGTGGGTATAGTGCGTCGCGCCCTTTTCGACCGCCCACTCCTTCATGGCGTCGGCCACGGCGTTGGCAACGGCGGTATCCAGCGTACCGCCCTCATACATCGTCTTTTTCAGCGAGACATACACGTCATACGGCAGTTTCGCTTTCATCACGCGGTCGTCAAACACAAGACTTCCAAAATATTCCGGTACGGTGCTCATGCATCCCACTCCTCTTTCGGAAAAATAAAAAAGGCGTCTCGGAGATTGCTCTCCAAGACGCCTTTGCCTTCGATGGGCGAAATTATATGCGCCCTGCACGGATTTGTCAATTCCCAATTTTCGTTTTTTTGCGGTTTTTTTCGTTGACGCGCTCTCCCCGCGGTGTTATAATCTTCCGCGTTAATGGGCAAAGGAGTTCATTTCCCGTGGGAAGTTTATCCCCTCGGGAAATGAGCTCCTTTTGTATTTTCGGAAAGAAGGCGATTATTATGAAGCGCGAAGGCGAGATCCGCATCCCCTCCGGGTGTGCCATTTCCGCCGTCATCTCCCGGGAGGGACGGCGCATGACCGGCGAGGCGGTCATGAAAAGCATGATCCCGATGCACGACCGCTCCAACGGTCTCGGCGGCGGCTTTGCCGCCTACGGCATTTACCCCGACTACCGCGATTTTTATGCGTTTCACATTTTCTTTGACGACAACGCGACGCGCCGCGAGTGCGAAGCGCTGCTCAAAGAGGGCTTTGAGCTTGTGCAGGCCGAGCAGATCCCCATCCACATCATCCCGGAGATCACCGACATACCGCTCATCTGGCGCTACTTCGTCTCCCCGCTGCCGTCGGTGCTCCACCGTCTCCAGCTCGACGAGAAGGAGTTCGTTGCCCGGACCGTTATGGACATCAACACGAAGTTCAAGGGCGCGTACGTTTTCTCCAGCGGCAAGAACATGGGCGTATTCAAGGCCGTCGGCTATCCCGAGGACGTGGGACGGTTTTACCGGCTCGACGAATATGCGGGCTACAGCTGGACGGCGCACGGCCGCTATCCGACGAACACCCCCGGCTGGTGGGGCGGCGCGCATCCGTTTGCGCTGCTCGACTATTCGGTCGTACACAACGGCGAGATCTCGTCTTACGATGCCAACCGCCGCTTCATCGAAATGTTCGGCTACAAATGCACGCTGCAGACCGATACTGAGGTCATCACATACATTGCCGATTATCTGCTCCGGCGGCAGGGTATGTCGCTGGAGGAAGCGGCCAACGTCATCGCCGCGCCGTTCTGGAGCACGATCCGCGGCAAAGCCGCGTCTGAGGCCGAACGGCTCACCTATCTGCGCACGGTGTTTTCCAGTCTTCTTATTACGGGGCCGTTCTCCATCGTGCTCGGCTTCAACGGCGGGCTGATGGCGCTCAACGACCGGCTGAAGCTCCGCTCGATGGTCACGGCGGAGAAAGACGATCTTGTGTTCATTGCAAGCGAGGAGGCCGCCATCCGCGCGATGGAACCGGACGCGCGCAACGTCTGGGCGCCGATGGGCGGCGAGCCGGTCATCGTGCGCGTAAAGGAGGGGAAATACTAATGGCTATCGAATACATCTACCCGCCGTTTGAGGTCATCCGGCGCGACGAGCGGTGCACGCGCTGCCGCATCTGCGAAAAGCAGTGCGCCAACGGCGTCCACACCTACGACGCCGAGCGAAAGATCATGCTCGCAGACGAATCCAAATGCGTAAACTGTCAGCGCTGCGTTGCGCTCTGCCCGACGCGCGCGATCAAAATCGTAAAAACCGACTGCTGTCTGCGCGAAAACGAGAACTGGAAGAGCGACACGATCCGCGAAGTCTATAAGCAGGCCGCCACGGGCGGCATCCTTCTCTCCTCCACCGGCAACCCGACGCCGCTGCCGGGCTACTGGGACCGGCTTCTCATCAACGCCTCGCAGGTCACGAACCCTTCGATTGACCCGCTGCGCGAGCCGATGGAGACGCGCGTCTTTCTCGGAAAAAAGCCGGACACGATCCGCCGCCGCGCCGACGGCTCGCTCGACACGACGCTCCCGCCGCAGCTGGAGCTTTCCGTGCCGATCCTCTTTTCCGCGATGAGCTACGGCTCGATCAGCTATAACGCCCACGCTGCGCTCGCCCGCGCCGCCGAGGAACTCGGCATTTACTACAACACCGGCGAGGGCGGACTCCACCGCGATTTCTACAAGTACGGCGCAAACACGATCGTGCAGGTAGCCTCCGGCCGCTTCGGTATCGAGGAGCGCTGTCTGAACGCCGGTGCCGCCATCGAGATCAAAATGGGCCAGGGCGCAAAGCCCGGCATCGGCGGACATCTGCCCGGCGCGAAGATCGTCGGGGACGTGTCCAAGACCCGCATGATCCCCGAGGGCTCAGACGCCATCTCCCCCGCGCCGCATCACGACATTTATTCCATCGAGGACCTGCGCCAGCTCGTATACTCGCTCAAAGAAGCAACGCAGTATAAAAAGCCCGTCATCGTAAAGGTTGCGGCAGTGCACAACATTGCCGCCATTGCGAGCGGCATTGCCCGCAGCGGCGCGGACATCATCGCCATCGACGGCTACCGCGGCGGCACGGGCGCCGCGCCCACGCGCATCCGTGACAATGTCGGCATTCCCATTGAGCTCGCGCTCGCCGCCGTGGATCAGCGCCTGCGCGACGAGGGCATCCGCAGCAGCGTTTCTCTCATCGCGGGCGGCAGCATCCGCTCATCCGCCGACGTTGTCAAGGCCATCGCTCTCGGCGCGGACGCCTGCTACATCGGCACCGCCGCGCTGCTCGCGCTCGGCTGCCATCTTTGCCGCTCGTGCCACACGGGACGGTGCAACTGGGGCATCGCCACGCAGAATCCGGAGCTTGTCAAGCGGCTGGATCCCGACGTCGGCGCGGAGCGGCTCGTGAATCTCGTCACGGCATGGAAGCGCGAGATCAAGGAAATGATGGGCGGCATGGGCATCAACTCCATCGAGGCGCTGCGCGGCAACCGCGTGATGCTCCGCGGCATCGGCCTTACGGAGAAGGAACTCGAAATCCTCGGCGTGGCCCACGCCGGAGAATGATTGTGGAAAATCGGTGAAAGGTGTGATACTATGGATTATATAGAAGCAGGCTCTCTCTCCTTTTCCGAGCTGAACGAGACGATCCGCAGTGCCGGGGCGAAATGCCGCGTGAGCGCGTGTCTCGGCCAGCGGTTCATCGCCGCGGGCATGTCCCGCAAGAGCATTGAGATCGACGGCATCCCCGGCAACGCGCTCGGCGCGTATCTCAACGGCGCGGACATCACCGTGCACGGCAACGCGCAGGACGCTGTCGGCGATACGATGAGTGCCGGACGGATCGTCATCCACGGCAACATCGGCGACGCCGCCGGTTACGCCATGCGCGGCGGAGAGATCTTCGTGGAGGGCAACGCGGGCTATCGCGCCGGCATCCACATGAAGGAATACAAGGAACACAAGCCCGTCATTGTGATCGGCGGGCGTGCCGGGAGCTTTCTCGGTGAATACCAGGCCGGCGGGCTGATCGTTGTGCTTGCGCTGCATACAGACGGAAAACCCGTCACCGGCTATTTCCCCTGCACCGGTATGCACGGCGGGAAAATGGTTTTCCGCGGCGACGTGTCGCGCGTGCCGTTCCCGAGTCAGGTGACGGCGCATGCCGCCACGGAGGCGGATAAGGCGGAGTTCGCACCCTATGTGCGCGAGTACTGCCGCCTGTTCGGGCGCGACGCGGATGCCATGCTCCGCGATCCCTACACCGTCGTCACGCCGGACAGCAAAAACCCCTATAAGCAGATGTACGTTTCCGATTGAGAAAGGCAGGAGCAGCAATGAAGTATTCCGAGTCCGAGATCCGGCAGTATGTCGCGGAGGAGGACGTCAAGTTCCTTCGCATGACGTTTTTTGACCTGACCGGCAACCAGAAAAACATGTCCATTCTGCCGGATGCGCTCGACCGCGCGTTTTCCACCGGCATCGCGTTTGACGCCTCCGCTATCCCCGGCTTCGGCGACGAGCTGCGCTCGGATCTCTTTTTGCAGCCGGACACTTCGACGCTCTGTCTGCTCCCGTGGCGGCCGGATCACGGGCGTGTGGCGCGCCTGTTCTGCCGCATTCTGCGCTCGGACGGCACGCCCTTTGAGGGTGACAGCCGCGCGCTGCTGCAAAAGGCGGTAGACGACGCCGCGGCGATGGGCGTTTCGTTCGCGTTCGGTTCGGAGATGGAGTTCTATCTCTTCCGCCGGGACGAAAACGGCGAACCGACCACGATCCCCTACGACCGCGCCGGGTACATGGACATTGCGCCCGAGGATAAGGGCGAGAACGTCCGCCGCGAGATCTGCCTGACGCTCGAACAGATGGGCATCCGCCCGGAATGCTCCCACCATGAACAGGGCCCCGGTCAGAATGAGATCGATTTCCGGTATGCCGAGCCCGTCAAGGCCGCGGACGACGCGGTCACGTTCCGCACAGTCGTAAATACCGTCGCCCTGCGCAACGGTCTTGCCGCCGACTTCTCCCCGAAGCCCCTGCGCAGCGAACCGGGCAACGGCATGCACATCAATCTCTCCGCCCGCAGCTCCACCGGCGAGGACATTATGCCGCAGGTGATCGCCGGTATTCTCTCGCATATTGCCGACATGACCGCGTTCCTCAATACTACGCCGGCCTCCTATCAGCGCTTCGGCAGCTACAAGGCGCCGCGCTATATTTCCTGGTCAAGCGAAAACCGCTCGCAGCTCATCCGCATTCCCGCCGCCGAGGGCGAGTACCGCCGCGCGGAGCTTCGATCCCCGGACCCGATCTGCAACCCGTATATTGCCTATACCCTCCTCATCTACGCCGGTCTCGACGGTATACGCCGCCGCGCAGAGCTGCCCGCAAGCGCGGACATCAACTTTTACACCGCGTCGGAGGAGGTCCGTTCGCAGTATAAGACGCTGCCCGCAACGCTCGCGGACGCAAAAGCCGCGGCAAGAGCGAGCGAATTTATCGCCTCCTCCCTGCCGCAGACCGTTGTGGAGTATTATACGAAGTAAGCGTCGCTAAATCTTTCGGGAAGAGGAATGCGCATGGAGTATCTGCCGCGAACCTACAGCGTGCTGTCCGTAGCCGCTGCGGAAAAATTTCATACGTCCCTGCGTGAGCTGCTCCCCGGCGGGCGCTACGCCCCCGTCCAATTTGCGTACGACGCTGCGGACGCACGGCGCCGCCTTCTCGAAAGCCGATATGATATAATCATTATCAGCGCGCCGCTGCGCGATGAATTCGGCACCCATCTTGCACAGCACTTCGCAGAGCAATCGGGCGCGGGGATATTGCTCCTGGTAAAGCCGGAGTATTACTCCGACGTGTCTGCGCAGGTCACGCCCTGCGGCGTGCTGACGCTTCAGAAGCCGACGTCGCCGCAGATGATGCTGCAATGCATTGAGCTTCTCTGCGGCACGCGGGAGCGCCTGCGGCGCATGGAGCAGAAAAGTCTTTCCATGGAGGATAAAATGGCGGAGATCCGCCTTATAAACCGCGCCAAATGGGTGCTGATAGAAAAGCAGGGCATGTCTGAGCAGGACGCTCACCGGTACATCGAAAAGCAGGCCATGGACCGCTGTGTGCCGAAGCGCGTAGTGGCCGAAGAGATCCTGCGATAAAGAAGTCCGACTGCCGCCGCATATATCGAAAACTGTTAGCCGTAAGTCAAGACCACCGGAGTAGCCGGTGGCTTGCACAAGCCCTATAAGGGCATGTTACCGGCCGCACCTTAAGGTGCATTGAATCTCTTTCTTTTGCACGAAATGCTCCGCTGCTATTAAAATAGCTTTTCGCCCTACGAACGCAGTTCGTGCTATAATTGCATTATTCTTTGGGATAACCTCCGTTGATTCTGTCTGTTGTCGGTTGGCGAACCTGACTACACTCTATCATCGGAGGTTTTCTTTTTCTATCCATAAGTGGAACTCTTTATGTCCACCGGCATAGCCGGTGGTTGCCTTTTTAACAAAGCAGAGCCGCTGCGATCCATTCACCGCAGCGGCTCGCTTTGTTGATGGCACATTCTCCGGCTCAGCCGGTATGGCACGGCTCTGACTTATTGAATGATTGTGGGGATCACGCTCCTCGTTCAACACTAGCTAACTAAAATGATAGATCTATGGTAATCACATTCATTCTTCAAAAATAAAAGCTAAGTCATTTTTTAATTCGCGAGCAGTGTTTCTATAATCATTCATGGTTTCTATTGCTTGTTCATAAGAGCCCTTTGGTGACTTGCAGAAGTCAAAAAAGCGCTTACTGATGTAAAATATTCTTTTAGGTTTGAGTAATGTTCATAGTCAGAGTATTTCTGACTCATCTCTTTCATTTGCGCTTTGGCAGACGTCAACAAGTCTTCGACTTGTTTGGTTTTTCCATTTTCAACATAAGCATTTGAAGTCACAAGAACACATGCGGAAAATACGTCATCTAATAAGTAGAACACGCTTTCTACATTTTCATCATATCTCGCTTTCTGATCTTTTGACAAGGTTTCCCACGCCATTTGGTCACGTAAAGATGCCACATAGTATTTGGCTCCTTCAATCAACTCTTTCTCCGAAAGGCTAAGTGTACTCGCAAGATATGAAAACTTCCCTCTTTTTACTTCCTTTGAGTTGAATACTCCTATACGCCAAGCCTCGTAAATATCAGAACCCATTACTTCAATTATTTCATACGCTGTATTGATATTATTATATGCACTCTGTGCCAATACATAGATTTGTGTTTGTTTTAACTGATCTCTATTCTCTACTTTTTCTTTCTGCTTATCGTCCAAAGCATTGTATGAGGAAAGAACATCATCGAGTTTTGCAGCTTTCTCGGAATAGGGTGAATTCACAAGATCTTCAATTTGTTTCTCAACCTCTTGCACCGGGTTACTCCCACATGCACAAAGTGATAGAGTGAAAAGGCAAACTAAGATAACTGAAATAATTCTTTTCATTGCGCTATCTCCTTATATTATATTTAGCTATCGTAATAGCAATCGTATTGTAGTATATTTTACATCTTCTTGTCAATCTATAATCGAAATAGATTGTGAGGTGTATTACAATATGGCGAATGAACCGTTGATCATCAAGAAACGCGGCGAGGATGGAAACAAGATCATCACCGTTCGGATCAGAGAAGATATCCTTGCTGGGTTGGACCGACTGGCGAATGAGAGCAATTATTCCCGCAACGAACTCATCAACATCATTTTGGATTACGGCGTAAAAAACATCGAAATACAGTAAAAGGGCACGGATACCCCGTGTCCTTTTTTCTATCCTTATACGAACGATCAACACATCCAAATCGTATTGAGCAAAAAACAAAAGATCGAGAAAAATCAAAATAATTACCCATAGAATGGAGAAAGTTTCGGTAATTATAGATTGTTTAGCGTTTCAGGCCGTTTACGTAACGAGAAACAGCAAACTCTTCAACGGCATCAAACACCTTGATATTACAGGGGTTTTCATGGTAATCTTTATGAAAACAGACCGTATGCTTATCTCAAAATGTACAGAAAAAGCAAACGGTCTAAAAATCAAAAAAAGAACATAAAATCCCCGAAACGAAAGGTTTCGGGGATTTGGTGGAGACGAATGGGCTCGAACCATCGACCTCATGCGTGTGAAGCATGCGCTCTAACCAGCTGAGCTACGCCTCCAAAATACTCTCTGCCGTAAGACAGAGAGCTTGGTGACCCGTACGGGACTCGAACCCATGTTACCGCCGTGAAAGGGCGGTGTCTTAACCACTTGACCAACGGGCCATATTTACTTGGAAAGAGGACACATCGGAGGATGTGCCCCCTTTTTGGTAGCGCTGACTGGATTCGAACCGGTGACACTTCGGGTATGAACCGAATGCTCTAGCCAACTGAGCTACAGCGCCATATAAAGCACGAGAATTATACAAAATTCCCAGTCGCTTGTCAAGAAGTTTTGAGAGCCCGAGCGCCTTATACAGGCGCCCGAGTCTCTGGCAGGGGAAGAAGGCTTCGAACCCTCGGCCTACGGTTTTGGAGACCGCCGCTCTACCAGCTGAGCTATTCCCCTAAATGGACGCATGCGCATCGCGATCGCTGCACGGATCATGGTGGGCCTTCAGGGACTCGAACCCCGGACCGACCGGTTATGAGCCGGCTGCTCTAACCAACTGAGCTAAAGGCCCATATCCCGAAAACAAAGTACGGACCGCCACCTTTATGGCAGCGGCCCGACCGTTGTGGCTCCTCCTGTCTGACTCGAACAGACGACACCGCGGTTAACAGCCGCGTGCTCTACCGACTGAGCTAAGGAGGAATATAGCGAGCCCGAGGGTTTGGTCTCGGGCTCATTGTGTTGGCGTTGACCTATTTTCCCAGCCCGTCGCCAGGCAAGTATCGTCGGCACAGGTGAGCTTAACTTCCGTGTTCGGAATGGGAACGGGTGGACCCTCACCGCTAAAAACACCAACTGTAAATGGCTACTGCCAAATACTACAATATTGAACCCCTGTTGTCAAGGGGAAATTTGTCTGCACCCTGAAAACTGAACAATGGGGAGATGAGAGACAAGGCCGCCCTGCATAAATTAAGTCAAGCCCTCGGGTGATTAGTACCGATCAGC
>ERZ791919.738-NODE-738-length-33052-cov-5.359366_pt1 | contig 33052 bp, 35 predicted proteins | sample MGYA00510137_ERZ791919 | MGnify/ENA primary metagenome ERZ791919 (study PRJEB30046, sample SAMN00792059) | human gut metagenome | study: EMG produced TPA metagenomics assembly of the A metagenome-wide association study of gut microbiota in type 2...
TGCAGCCCCCCGGAAAGCAGGTCAAGACCATTACGCTGCTCTCCGGCGGCGAAAAGGCCTTTGTGGCCACTGCGCTGTACTTCGCCATTTTGAAGGTGCGGCCCACGCCCTTCTGTCTGCTGGACGAGATCGACGCAGCCCTGGACGACCGGAACGTGGACCGGTTTGCCGGGTACCTGCACAACCTGAAAAAAACCCAGTTCATCGTCATTACCCACAGGCGCGGCACCATGGAGGCTGCGGATGTGCTCTACGGCGTGACCATGCAGGAGCAGGGCGTGTCCAAGCTCCTGCGCCTGGACCTGAACCAGATGGAAGAATACCTGGGAATTGGAGAATAAAGGAAAAAGGAGAATACTATGGGATTTTTTGACAAGATCAAGGCAGGCCTGACCAAGACCCGGGATGCCCTCAGCGACAGCCTCAGCGGCCTGTTTTCCGGCGGTACGGAAATCGATGATGATTTCTATGATGAGCTGGAGGAGAGCCTGATCCTGGCAGACCTGGGTGTGGAGACGGCTGCCAAGGCCACGGCAGCTCTGCGGAAAACCATCCGGGAGCGCCATATCACCAAGACGGAGGAAGCCAGAAGCGCGCTGAAGGAGATCCTGACGGACATGGTCAGCGTGGGCTCTGCGGAACTGGATCTGAGCACGACGCCCAGCGTGGTGCTGGTCATCGGCGTCAACGGTGTGGGCAAGACCACCACCATTGGCAAAATCGCCAAACAGCTGTGCGATGAAGGAAAGAAGGTCCTGCTGGTGGCGGGAGATACCTTCCGGGCTGCCGCCGCAGACCAGCTGGAAATCTGGGCGGGACGCAGCGGGGCAGACATCGTCCGCCAGCACGAGGGCGCGGATCCCGCTTCCGTTGTGTATGACGGCATCCAGTCCGCCAAGACCAAGGGCGTGGATGTGATCATCATTGATACGGCAGGACGTCTGCACAACAAGACGAACCTGATGAACGAGCTGAACAAGATCAGCCGCATCGTGGAGCGGGAGCTGCCCAATGCCTCCCGGGAGGTGCTGCTGGTGCTGGACGGAACTACCGGCCAGAACGGTCTGATCCAGGCCAAGCAGTTCAAGGAAATCGCCGGGGTAACGGCTCTGGCGGTCACCAAGCTGGATGGCACGGCCAAGGGCGGTATTGTTATCGCCGTGGCGGATACCCTGGGCCTGCCGGTGAAATTCATTGGCGTTGGCGAAAAGGCAGAGGACCTGATGCGCTTCCAGGCAAAGGACTTTGTGAATGCCCTGTTTGAATGAGGAACGGTATATGAAGGTAGTATTGGCAAGCAAAAATAAGCACAAGCTGGTGGAAATCAGCCAGATCACGGAAAAATTCGATATTCAGCTGGTGCTGGAATCGGACTTGGGCGTGGATATCGACGTGGAGGAGACGGGCTCCACCTTCGAGGAGAATTCCTTCCTGAAGGCCAATGCCGTCATGCAGGCCACGGGACTGCCCGCTCTGGCGGATGATTCCGGCATTGCGGTGGATGCTCTGAACGGAGAGCCGGGTATCTATTCCGCCCGCTACGGCTTTGACGAAAGCCTGGACGATGCGGGCAGAGTACAGCTGCTGCTGAAAAATATGAAGGATGTGCCGGATGACAAGCGGCAGGCCAAGTTCGTCTGCGTCATCACCCTGGTGACCCCGGACGGCAAGTCCATCCAGGCCCGGGGCGAGGTCCATGGCTTTGTGACCCATGCCCCCGCCGGAGAAGGCGGCTTTGGCTACGATCCCATTTTCTATTATCCGCCATTCGGAAAGACCTTGGCCCAGGTTCCCCAGGAGGAGAAAAACCGGGTGTCCCACCGGGCAGAGGCGTTGAAGATTTTCTATACAAAACTAAAGGAGGCAGGCTATGCTGAACAGTAAGCAGCGCGCTGAGCTGCGGGCTCAGTCCAACGATTTGGATACCACCCTCATGGTGGGCAAGGGCGGCGTCACGGAAGCCGTCATTGCGGAGGCGGAAAACCAGCTCACCGCAAGAGAATTGGTCAAGGGGAAGGTCCTGGAAGGGGCCCTGATGTCCCCCCGAGAGGTCAGCGATGCCATTTGTGAGGCCACCGGTGCCGAGGGTGTTGCCTGTGTGGGCTCCAAGTTTGTGATCTACCGCTTCAGCGAGAAAAAGCAGGCTGAGCGGAACATGACCGGCCGGGCCAAGCGGAAGGAAACCCCTGTCAGCAAGTCCGACCCTGTGCGCAAAGGCATTCGTGCCCGCCGCCATGCGGCTAAGCTCCAGCGGGAGCAGCGCAATGCCTTCTTTAAGGAGAAGGCTGTGGAGCGGGCCATTGAGCGGGACCGGGAAAAGCAGCTGCGGCAGAAGGAAAGGGACTGATTTCGGCTTCCTTAGAAATATGCGGGATTCTTGGAAGGGGAGAGAGAAATGGAAAAAATCGGCATTTTTGGAGGTTCTTTCAATCCGCCCCATATCGGGCACATTCAAAGCGCCGCATATGCGGCTGACTGTCTGGGGCTGACGAGGCTGCTGCTCGTGCCAACCTGGCAGACTCCCGGAAAGACGGCCCCGGATGCGATCCCGGCGCAGCGCCTGGAGATGCTGCGCCTGGCAGCACAGGGCATTGAAAAGGCGGAGGTTTCCGATTTGGAAATTTCTGCCGGAAGAGAATGCTTCACCTATGATACGGTGCGCTTGATTCAGGGGCAGTATCCCGGTGCAGAAATCTATTTGCTGCTGGGGGCGGATATGTTCCTGAAATTCCGGCAGTGGAGGTTTGCATCGGAGCTGCTGCGCTGCGTGACCCTGGCTGCACTGCGGCGGGGAGAGAAGAAGGAAGCGGCCCTGCTGGAAAGCGAGGCCCGGGAGCTGACGGCGCTGGGCGGAAAGGTCATCCTTCTGGAAAATCCCGTTGTATCCATTTCCTCCACCCAGGTCCGGCGGCTCCTGGCTTTCCGGGCCGGGGATGAGTTCCTGCATCCGGAGGTCCTTGCGTATATCCGGCGGGAGAAGCTCTACGATACGGCGGCAGATTTCCGGAATCTGCCCATGGAGCGGCTGGAGCCGGTGGTTATCCGGCTGCTGAATCCCAACCGGGTGAAGCACGTTCTCGGCTGCCGGGATACGGCAGTAGCCCTGGCAAAGCGCTGGGGAGCAGACGAAACGGATGCCGCCCGGGCGGGGATCCTGCACGATATCACCAAGGCTTTGGATGGGCCGCTGCAATTGACATTGTGCCAGGCGTATGGTAAAATGTTAGACGATTTTTCCAGAAAATACCCCAAAACCCTCCATGCGCTCACAGGAAGCCTGGTTGCGCAGCGGATTTTTGGGGAAAATGAGGCTGTGGTTTCCGCAATCGAATCCCATACCACGGGAAAGGCCAATATGAACCTGCTGGAAACCATCATCTATGTGGCAGACTATATGGAGCCCAACCGGGATTTTCCCGGAGTGGAGCGCCTGCGGGAGCTGGCCTTCTCCGACATCCGCGCAGCGCTGAAGCTGGGCCTGGAAATGACCCTGGAGCATCTGGCGGAGCAGGGCGGAGAAGTGTCCCCCGCGTCCCGGGAGGCTCTGGCGTATCTGAACACTTAGAAACAGGGCTCCCCTGAAAGGGGAGCAGTCTCGGCGTCAGCCGAGACTGAGAAGTTCGGTCTTGAAATCCCCCCACTGGCCTTTCAGGCCACCTCCTCTTTCAGGGGAGGCAAAACCATTCCCAGAAAGGAACAAATAAATGCTTACACCCAAAGAAATCGCTTATGAAGTAACCAAGGCCCTGGATTCCAAGAAGGGCATGGATATTCAGCTGCTGAAAATTGACCGCGTCAGCTCTCTGGCAGACTATTTCCTGATTTGCACCGGTACCTCCAATACCCATGTCAAGACCCTCTGCGACTACGCCGAGTACACCATGGAGCAGCTGGGCGAGCCTATGCTGGGCCGGGAGGGCCACCGGGGCAATTCCTGGGAGCTGCTGGACTTCGGTACCCTGGTTGTCCATGTGTTTACGGAGGAGGCCCGGCAGTTTTACGCCCTGGAGCGCCTGTGGGCGGATGCCGAGCGTGTAGACCTGAAAGATATCATCGTGGAAGAACCCGCGAATTAACAGGAGATGGAAAGCAATGAATTACGATTTTGCCGCCATTGAGGCCAAGTGGCACAAATATTGGGAGGAAAACGATACCTTCCATACGGATGTGTGGGATTTCTCCAAGCCCAAGTATTATGTTCTGGATATGTTCCCCTATCCTTCCGGCGTGGGCCTGCATGCAGGCCATCCCGAGGGTTACACGGCAACGGATATCATGTCCCGCATGAAGCGGATGCAGGGCTACAATGTGCTGCACCCCATGGGCTATGATTCCTTTGGCCTGCCCGCTGAGCAGTACGCCATCAGTACCGGCAACCATCCCGAGGGCTTTACCAAGAAAAATATCGAGACCTTCTCCAAGCAGCTCAAGGAGCTGGGCTTTGACTACGACTGGTCCAAGATGATTGCCACCTCTGACCCCAGCTTCTACAAATGGACCCAGTGGATCTTCAAGCAGCTCTATGAGGCGGGCTATGCCAAGCGCATTGAGATGCCGGTGAACTGGTGCGAAGAGCTGGGCACTGTGCTTTCCAACGACGAGGTCATCGACGGCAAGTCCGAGCGGGGCGGCTATCCCGTTGTAAAGAAGAACATGATGCAGTGGGTCATCGACCAGCCTGCCTTTGCCGAGAAGCTGCTGGAGGGCCTGAATGAGATCGACTGGCCTGAATCCACCAAGGAGATCCAGCGTAACTGGATCGGAAAGTCTACCGGCGTAGAGGTGGACTTCAAGCTGGTGGGCGGCGGTGATTTCTCCATCTATACTACCTGTATCGAAACCATTTACGGCATTACCTTCATGGTCCTGGCTCCCGACGGTAAGATCGTCCAGGATCTGATGGACCGGATCGAGAACAAGGAAGAGGTCCGGGCCTACATCAACGAGACCGTCAAGAAGAGCGACATGGACCGCACCGAGCTGAACAAGGGCAAGTCCGGTTGCCGCCTCCAGGGCGTGTATGCCATCAACCCTGTCAATGGCAAGCAGGTGCCTGTGTTCATCGGTGACTTCGTTCTGGCCGGCTACGGCACCGGCGCCGTTATGGCTGTGCCCAGCCACGACCAGCGTGACTTTGAGTACGCCGTGGCCCACAACATTCCCATGATCCAGGTCATTGAGGGCCGGGATGTTTCCGAGTGCGCCTTTGAAAAGCAGGACTACCTGGGCAAGGGCTGTAAGCTGATGAATTCCGAGGAGTTCACGGGGCTGACTGTGGAGGAGGCCAAGGAGGCCATTACCCAGAAGCTGGAAAAGATGGGCGTTGCCAGAAGAAAGGTCAACTACCATTTCCGGGAGTGGATTTTTGCCCGTCAGCGCTATTGGGGCGAGCCCGTACCCTGCGTCTATACCCAGGACGGCAAGATCTATTTTGTCCCCGATGAGGAGCTGCCTGTCATCCTGCCCGAGCTGGAAGACTATAAGGGCCGCAACGGTCAGGCACCTCTGGAAAATGCCACCGAGTGGAAGCAGTACAACCGCAACGGCATTCAGGGCACCCGGGAGACCTCTACCATGCCCGGCTCCGCCGGTTCTTCTTGGTATTACATGCGCTATATCGACCCCCAGAACGACAAGGAGTTCTGCAATCAGGAGCTGCTGAAGCACTGGATGCCTGTGGACCTGTATGTGGGCGGCCCGGAGCACGCCGTGGGCCACCTGATGTACTCCCGTATCTGGAACCGTTTCCTGTACGACAAGGGCCTGTCCCCTGTGAAGGAGCCCTTCAAGAAGCTGGTGCACCAGGGCATGATCCTGGGCGAGAACGGCATCAAGATGGGCAAGCGCTTCCCCAAGTACGTTGTGAACCCCAGTGATATCGTCCGGGACTACGGCGCAGATACCCTGCGGCTGTATGAGATGTTCATGGGCCCTCTGGAGGTTTCCAAGCCCTGGAGCTCCCAGGGTGTGGCCGGTGCCAGGAAGTTTATCAACCGTGTGTGGAACTTCTTCTCCGAGAGCGCCAACATCACCGATACCGACGACGGCAAGCTCACCAAGATCTACCACCAGACCGTGAAGAAGGTCTCCTCCGATTTTGAGGCCCTGGCCTTCAATACCGCCATTGCCCAGATGATGGTCTTCGTCAATGAGGTCTATAAGAACGGTACCTGCCCCAGAGAGTATGCCGAGGGCTTCATTAAGATGATCTCCTGCATCATCCCCCATGTGGGCGAGGAGCTCTGGCAGCTGCTGGGCCACGACCACACCATTGCCTTTGAATCCTGGCCCACCTACGACGAGGCCAAGTGCAAGGATCACGAGGTCACCATTGCCGTCCAGATCAACGGCAAGATGCGGGGCACCGTCCTGATGGATGCGGACCTGGACAACGACACCGTGGTGAAAAATGCCCTGGCCGATGAGAAAATCGCCCGCTTCCTGGAGAAGCAGGGGGGCAGTGTGGTGAAGACCATTGTGGTCAAGAACAAGCTTGTCAACCTGATCGTGAAATAATTTTGAATTTTTTTGAAAAAACTCGAATTATTTCTTGACATTTGGGTGAATCCACCATATAATAATCAAGCCGTATGGCCCTGAAAGCATCCAGGATCGAGCCGGATGCATCGGAGGGAGGGAAAACAATGTCTGAAATTCGCGTAAAGGAGAACGAGTCTCTGGAGAGCGCTCTGCGTCGTTTTAAGCGCAGCTGTGCCAAGGAGGGCGTTATCGCCGAAGTTAAGAAGCGCGAGCATTACGTCAGCCCCAGCCTGAAGCGTAAGCAGAAGTCTGAAGCTGCCCGCAAGAACAAGAGAAAGTTCTACTAATATCCCTCTTGAGTTGTGCGCTAGCCGCCCCGGAGTTTCCGGGGCGGCTTTTTTAGGTCTCCCATTCCTGGCTGAGCCCCACGGCCAGCTCTGCTCCAAACGCTGCAGCCTGTTCCAGTATGGCTTCTATGCAGCAGCGATCCCGGTATAGTGTGAACTGAAAGCCACCATTGGGCGTTGGCTCAATGGAATAGCGGCAGCACAGCCCGGGATCTTTGAATTTTCCGGAAGCTGCCATTCGGGGCAGCGGGGTGCGCGTGCAGCCCTGCTTTGTAAGCTCCAGCCGGACGGCTGCCGGGGCGGTGTCCAGCCAGATCTTTTTCCCGGCCCAGGGAGAAAGCGCCTCCTCAACGGTTTGATCTGCTGCCACAGGGGGCAGAAAGAGACGGCAGCCCTCTGCTGCATAGGCCGGAGGCGCAGCCAGGGGAACGGTCAGCTCCCGGGCAAGCAGCCGGACCAGCTCCCGCTGCGGTGCATTTTCCTTCTGCTGGAAGTCCAGCAGAAGGCCGGTGCAGGAGAACTTCTCCAGAGCTTCCGCCAGCTGGTCAAGAATGTGCTCCGGATCCTGAGCCGCCATGGGCAGCCGGTCATCCACTACCAGCAGCGCGCCGCGCGGAAGTGCCTGCGGAAGTCCCACAAGCCCGTCATCGGAAAAATGGCAGCCCATTCGTGCAAGCCTTGGGGGAAGACGGGCACATGCAGCGATTTCACCATCCGTCATGGCCAGATATTGCGGGATTCCCATGGACAAATCCTCCTCACCGTGCTATAATAACCCAAGAATCGGGGATCAGCAGCCGAAGCGTGTTTCTCCGTTAGCATATGTTTGAAGGAGAGAAACTATGTCTTTTTCGCTTCTGCCCAGGTTTTTGACCCCGGAGCTGACAGATCTGACCCCGGATTTTTTGCTGGAGAAGGGGATCCGTCTGCTGATGATGGATTTTGATAATACCATCGTCCCCTATACCACCGATGTCCCTACAGAGCGGATGCGCTCCTGGCTGGAAGAGATGAATGCTTCCCCTGTGAAGATCGCCATCGTTTCCAACAGCAAGAATGACCGCCTGATCCGCTTCTGCGAAACCTATCATCTGGACTATATCATGCGGGCCCATAAGCCGAGACCCCGGGGGCTGCAGCAGTGCATGGCCCGGTTCGGCTTCGCCCAGGAGCAGTCTGCCATTGTGGGCGATCAGATTTTTACGGATACACTGGCCGGAAACCTGGCGGGGGTCACCCCCATTTTGGTAAAGGCCATTGATAATCACACCTTCTGGCTGAAGGCACGCCACGTTCTGGAGCTGCCTTTTGTCTTTGCGGCGAGAAAAAGGAGAATAAAAACATGAAGAATCTGGAAAAGTTCCTGTCCCTGCTGGATGGCGAGGTCGACGGTCTGCTGCTGACCTCTCGCTACAGCCGCCATTACGGCGCGGAATTCGACATTGCCGAGGGTATGGCAATCGTAACGAAGAAGGGCTGCCGTTATTTCACCGACAGCCGTTATATTGAGTCCGCCCAGGCAAATATCAAGGGCTTTGAGGTCCTGGATGTGAATTCCGGCCGAAATTATGCCAAGTGCCTCAATGAGGCCATTGCGGACTTTGGCGTCACCGCTCTGGGCTATGAGGAAAACTATCTGACCGTGGCCGAATTTATGGGCCTGGAAAAGAACCTGAATGCCAAGCTGGTGCCCTTCAATGCCAAGATCAATGGCTTCCGGGATGTGAAAGAGGACTGGGAGCTGGACCTGCTGCGCAAGGCACAGAAGATCGCCGATAAAGCCTTCAAAGATACCCTGCCCAGAATCCATGCCGGTATGACCGAACTGGAGGCCCAGGCGGAGCTGATTTATGAGATGTATAAGAACGGTGCCCAGGGCCTGTCCTTTGATCCCATCGTTGTCTCCGGACCCAATACCAGCATGCCCCATGGCGTAGCAGGGGAGCGGGTCATTCAGGAAGGCGATTTCATCACCATGGACTTCGGCGTGCTCTATCAGGGCTACTGCTCGGATACCACCCGTACCTTTGCCGTGGGCTACGCCACCGAGGAAATGAAGAAGGTCTACAATGTGGTCCTGCAGGCACAGCTGGCCGGTATCGCCGTTACCAAGGCCGGTGTCACCGGTGCTGAGGTGGACGGCGCTGCCCGGAAGGTCATTTCTGATGCAGGCTATGGCGATTATTTCGGCCACAGCTACGGCCATGGCGTTGGCCTGGAGATCCACGAGGGCCCCAATATGAGCTTCCGCAATGAAAAGCCCATCCCCGCCGGAGCCGTTACCTCTGCCGAGCCTGGCATCTATCTGCCCGGAAAATTCGGCGTCCGTATTGAGGATGTAACAATTGTGACCGAGAATGGCTGCGAAGATATCACCAATATTCCCAAAGATTTGCTGATTATCTAAATTTTTTCAGAATACCCCTTGCAAAATGACGACATATGGGGTAAACTAACATGGTTAAGGATATAGATTCTTGTATCCCCCCAAGGGAACATAAATTAGGAGGATAAATCAATGATTTCTGCAAGTGATTTTAGAAACGGCGTAACCTTTGAAATGGATGGCAAGGTTATGCAGGTCATCGAGTTCCAGCACGTGAAGCCCGGCAAGGGCGCTGCTTTCGTCCGCGTGAAGATGAAGAACGTCATCACCGGCGGCGTGACCGAGACCAGCTTCAACCCCTCTGCCAAGTACCCCACTGCATATATTGAGCGCAAGAAGATGGAGTACTCCTACAACGACGGCAACCTGTACTACTTCATGGATGGCGAGACCTACGAGCTGACCCCCATCGATGGCAGCGTCCTGGACGATTCCTTCAAGTTCGTCAAGGAGAACGATGTCTGCACCATCATGAGCTACAAGGGCAATGTCTTCGGCGTGGAAGCTCCCAACTTTGCTGACCTGGTGGTCACCAAGACCGAGCCCGGCTTCGCCGGCAACACCGCTACCAACGTCCTGAAGCCCGCCACTCTGGAGACCGGCGCCGACGTGAAGGTGCCCCTGTTCATCAACGAGGGCGACAAGATCCAGATCGATACCCGCACCGGCGAGTACCTGGGCCGTTCCAAGGTTTAATCACAGCTGTCTTGGCTGAAAGGAGAACGAATATGACGATTTCTGAAAAATCCGCCTACCTGAAGGGACTCATGGACGGCCTGAAGCTGGACACGGAGACCAACGAGGGAAAGATGATCGCTGCCATCGTTGATTTGCTCGGCGATATGTCCAAGCGTATGGTGGACATTGAGGATACCACCATTGCCATCTCCGATGAGCTGGACGAGATCGAAGAGGACCTGGACGCCATCGAAGACTTCATCCTGGATGAAGACGACGAGGACGACTGGGACGAGGATTACGAAGATTACGAAGACGACGAGGACTACTACGACCCCGAAGAGGACGACTCTGAGGACGAGGAGGAGCCCGAGGAGGGCTTTGACTTCGGCGATGAGGATTCCACCATCTACGAGGTAGAGTGTGCCTGCGGCAATGTCATCGACTTCGACGAAGAAGTGCTTGAGTCCGGCAGCATTGTCTGCCCCAAGTGCGGTGAAACCCTGGAATTCTCCTTCGAAGACGAGGAAGACCAGTAATTGCAAGTTTTCTTCCCAGCGGCGGAGTCATCCGCCGCTGGGGATCTGTCAGAAGCCTGAAAGAAAACACTTGACAGATGAGCCAATTTATGCTATTATATCACCCGTGATGACAAGCATCACGTTTCTGAACGGGCCTTTAGCTCAGTTGGTCAGAGCCTCCGGCTCATAACCGGATAGTCCCGGGTTCGAGTCCCTGAAGGCCCACCACAAAGCCAAGGTTTCATTCCTTTTTGAATAAAAGACATAGGGGTATAGCTCAATTGGTAGAGCGGCGGTCTCCAAAACCGTAGGCTCAGGGTTCAAGTCCTTGTGCCCCTGCCAAGATCACCGAACAGATTTTGTTCGGTGATTTTCTTTTTTACCCTATTTTTAATTGCTTTTACCGTACCAGAAGTTCGGATTTCGCCCACCCGATTTTTCGCTGTTTTGTGTTTTCCCTTATTTTTTCCCTTATTGGGAAGAATTTGTTTCCCTTATGGATTCATAGAATCTCTGCATTCTTGTGGCACTATCCCGCTTCATTTTTTCTGTTACATGACCGTAAACGTCCAACGTAAAAGCTGCTGTGGCATGGCCTAGGTTGGCCTGCACAGTTTTGATGTCATCCCCCGCTTGCAGAGAACTGACTGCGAAACTGTGCCGCAGGTCATGGAACCGAGCTTCTGGAATACCTACTCGTTGAACCACAGCCTTAAAGTGTTTAACTACCGTTCGCCTTACAAGATGTTTTCCAAGGGCATCCGTAAAAACCAGGTCATAGGGATTGTCCCAGGCATCTCCGGCTTCGGCGCTGGCAAAGCGCTGATTGCGCCACTCCTGTTGAAGCGCTTCCATTACAATGGGGGCTGGAGTAATCGTCCTCCCCTTTCCACTTTTCGGCGTACAGAAGAAGTATTCCCCGTCTTTGCATTGTAATTGCTGCTTCACATAGATGATACCGGTTTTGAAATCTACATTGGACCATGGAAGCCCTAAAAGCTCTCCTTGACGCATTCCCGTAAAGATTGCCACAGTGAATAGGTTGCTGTAGCTGTCCTTATCCGCTTCTTTGAGAAACGATGCGATCTCATTGGGCTCCAAAGGCTTGATCTCTGGCTTTTGAACTTTGGGCAGGACACAAGCTGCCGTGGGATTCTGTGAAATATAGCCGTTGGCGATTGCCTGTTGGAGCGCCTTATGAAGAACGCCGTGGACATTTTTAATTGTCTTGGCCGCCAAAGGAGTTCCATTTTTATCGCTCATGGTATTGTAGAACCTCTGAATCATGTACGGCTCCAACCCGTCCAATCGTACAGCGCCCAAAGCAGGTTTGATGTGCGCATTGATATGATTGTTGTAATCCTTGATCGTCAGTGGCTTTACACCGCAGAGGTATTCTGCCTTCCAGATGTCCAACCATTCACCAAGGGTCATTTTACATGGAGCGGTATAAGTACCGGCGGCGATAGAGGATGTTGCCGCCTGAAGCTTCTGACGGACTTCCTTTTGCGTTTTACCAGAGATGGAACGTTGGACCTGTTTTCCTGTTCCGGGGTCAAAGCCAACGGTGTAGCGGGCTTCCCAGAATGTATAATCCTTTCCGTTTCGTGTAACCGTCTTTTTACGAATAGTGCCGATTCCTGCGGCGCTTTTTCTTGTGTTGCTTTGCGGCATCATAAAATCCTCCTTTCGCCGCACAGCAGGTACGGCTAGATTGTACCAGGAAAGCTCCAAAAGGGCAATGATGTCAGATTTACTACAGGCATCGGGAAATATACTCTGTAACTGCTTCTCTGGGAATGCGATATTTTCGGCCAATACGAATACTGCGAATCTGCCCAGTGCGGACAAGGCAATATGCTGTGTTCCTACCGATAGAAAGCAGAGGCATCAAATCCTCAACGCAGAGCAACAGGGATGCTTTCTCGTATTGCAAAATCTTTTCCAACGTGATCACTCCTTATTTGATATGTCCATGATTCAAAATCACATGAATGCGCTGCTGAATTGCTTCTGCAGCGCATGGTATCTGACTTTGAATGCCCGATTCCTTATGTGTCTTGTGTTTACATAACTATTAAGAAAGGGCACACTAAGACATCTATCTAAATTCCAACCAATTTGCCACGCTCCCCGGTTGGTGGGTATGATACAAGCCGCCTTTGGTAAGGCTGTCATAACTCTGCAAGTACCGCTGCCGCCAGGCTGGCGTGTGCCGCAGGGCTGCCCCCTAGTCCTTGGGAGCGCGTGAGCAAGTTTCATTTCACCACAGGAAAGAGGATACCCCGGATACCAGTGGGGGCCGTTCGGTCCGTAGATCGCTCTCATGGGCTTCTGAGATTCATCCCAGAAGCCCATAGTCATGGCGGCGGACCGACAATCTCTCAAAGGGTGTGTGTACTTATATCATCTTGTATTCAGCTTTCAAGATACAGAAAAGGGTTCGTGAAGAAGTCCCTTCACTAACTAGGCGGTGGAATTCTATTTTTGTCCCACACTTCGACAAGAATAATATACTTTGTACATTTGCACAAAATGCAGGTATTGTATTCCTAAAGATGGATAACATTTTCGTTCATCTTGTCTATACATCTGTTGGGAATAAGGCAAAAATGCGCCGAAGGCTTCTGGAAACCTGAGATTTGGATTTCTGCTGAATTTCCGCGATTTCTCGTATCGTGCGTTCTTCGTAGATATAAAGGGTCAAAAGCTCTTTGTCCTCGTCAGACAGAAGTTTTGCCCCGATTGTAAGGCTGGGTGTAGAAAGCTCAGACAGCCACCAATACCGGGAATGGCCACCATAAATGTCATAATTCACAGGATTCCGTTCCAAAATGTCCTCTCTTTCTTCAGGGGAAAAGTCAGCCGAATGGAGAATATTGACCCTGTTTCGGCAAAACTCTTTCCAATCAAAATCGTGCATTTCCTGAATGGCATCTGGGCTCATGCCCTCTTTGGCATAAAACTTGGCCAGTCTCGCCCATTCGCTGTCAAAATTCTTCTTTGCAATATAATAACAATACTTCATATCCGGTATCTCCTTAGCGGTGAAATTTGTTGGAAGCAAATTTCGGAGATCACGGATACTTTGCGATATAGCACAGCCAGAGACCAATCATAAAAACCTTTCCGCTTCCTGGCTGTGAGGGCGCAAATAGGCACAACAATACAGCAGAAAGCTGTTTGCCATGTTCCTACTCGAAAGTCCTCGTTCTCGCTTAAAAGCGGATGCAGGCTCTTATCCGGGTTGCTTATCAAAAAGTCCGGCGGTTGGAGCTATGTTCAAATCTATTTAGTTTTCAATGGAGATAATAAATTTTTGTGCGCATTGGGGGCATTTCAGAATTAGCCCGTGGAAGCGTCCTGGAGCCTCGGTGTTTCCATCAAGAGCCAGCACCGCAATCTTCTCGCCCTGCGGCTTGTCGCATAGTCGCCCGCGCTTGCAGGCGGGACAAATCACATGTTCACTTTTCAGTCGCTGGGGATAATAGACTTGTTGAATCAAGAGCATTTGAATCAGCTCCTTTACCGGAATCTGACCGGGAGCCGACTGTTACGGCGGTGAATACGGTAGTCATATCCTCGCCGGATGCAGCAGTAGCAGCAACAGTCTTGAATGACCTGGATGGGATCGGAGCGGGTGATAGAATACTCCGATGAAGAATAGAAAGCATTTGCGCACCTCCCGCAGAGGCAGATTTCCAGTTCTGTATGGTTGGTCATCATTTTAAGGTCCTCCTCAAAGAATAATAAAAGCCGGGCATGAATACGACGGAGTAAACTTGTTACTCATCGTTTTTCATGCCCGGCTATTTGGTGGTGTTTCATTATGCGGTCAGTGACCGCATACCCCGTTGCTCGGTGCTATGATGGAATATTGAAGAATGGTAGTCGATAATGGGTAATCCGCTGTTCGGCGGTAGAATACCGGAGTCCTACTCCGGCGATACGCCAGATTGATTTCGGTGATTTTTCTGCACCTGGGACACTTGCACTCGATAATGCCGGTACTTGGCGTTGTTTTATAGAAGATTGTCATATTGCATTGCTTGCATTTTACGGCAATGCGCATTTCCTGTTTACCGGTAGTTTCCATACGTCTTTACTCCTTTGCTATTGTTTGTAAAGAAGGTTCCTGTCCAGCAGCCCCAGTTGTTCCATACGGAAAGACAGGGCAGACTTGGAGGCCCCTAAAACCTCTGCCAAGCGGCAAAAGCTTTCATACTTGTTCGGTGTGTATTTTTGCTTAGAGTGCCGATATGTTCACCCAGCCCCACAAGGAACATCCCTTCCCGGATGGCATTCTCCGGCATCAGCAGTGCTGCGGCCAGAGCATCAGCCTGCCATTCTGTCCAGTCGGCAACGGTCCTGTGTTCTTTGGGTTTCTTCCGGGTATGGTACATCAATTGTTGTGCGGAGGAAAAACGCCCCGGAAAGGCTTTATAGAGGACTTGGTGGGAAATCTCATGGGCCAGTGTATAATTCTTCCGTCCGGCATTACGGGGCGAAAGGCATAGCCGTCCGTCGATCAGAATGGTATTTCCATCCAGATAGTAAAGGCATCCCTCGTTTTCCATATAAATGGTCGCAAACTGCTCATCTGGTGAAGTAACGCCCAGGATAGAGCCGTCCAGAGAGAGAATTTGATAATCCACCTCCAGGCCCAATACATCGGCCAGCTTTTCCGGCTCGACCTGATAGCACAGGTGCTTTTCCGGGACATATGCTTCCGTGTAAAGGGCAATGCTCTAAGGGAACCTTTTTGAAGTGAAAGAATTGCAGTGTGATGTACGAGAGTATGTCACGCTGCTTTTCTATCTTTAAGAGTTCGTTGGGCGACCACATGAGAGGTCTCCAGGTCGCCAACGAAAGAATAATAGATGTCAATTTTTTGAATGCGATGGCCGCTGCTCTTGTCACCCTCATGCACCACGATTTTTTCGACAAGTTCGTGGAGCATACCCGGCGTAAGCGTTTCAAAGGAAGTGTACTTCTTCGCCACAGTGAGAAAGCTGTTGATGTTGACCGCCTTAGAAGTCTGTTCCTCAATCTGTGATTTGAGTTCTTCGACTTCGGCTTTCAAGGTGTGCTGTTCATCTTCATATTCTCTGGAGAAAATCATGTACCGCTCATCTGACAGCTTCCCGGAGAAGTTGTCCTCGTACAGCTTCTTGATGATTCCATCCAGTTCCTTAATCCGATGTTCTTTAGCTGCCAACATCTTCTGGAGGGTTTTGACACCTTCTTGCTGTTTGGTAAGCGTCCGTTTCATAATGCACTGAGCAAATTCGTTTTCATGTTCCGTAGCGAACTTGACCGTCTGCTTTAGATTATCAAGTATCAGCTCCTCCAAAACCATAGCTCTGATGTAGTGCATGGAGCAGCTATCGGTACGCTTTCTGTAATTACCACAGCAGTATCGCTCCTGTTCACGGCTTATGGATACACCTCTTGCAAGGTACATCAGCGAGCCACAGTCCGCACAGTAGAGCATACCAGGGAAAAGTCCAGGCTCGTCCTGCTTTTGGTTTCGACGCCGGTGTTGTCTTATCCGCTGAACCGTGTCCCAAATCTCTTGCGTAATGATAGCTTCATGCGTATTTTCGAAAACCACTTGCTGATTTTCTGGAGTAGCATGGCGTTTTTTGAACTTATAAGATTTGGAATAGGTCTTGAAATTTACTGTATGCCCCAGATATTCCTTGTGGTTCAGAATATTGGCGATTGAGTTACTTGCCCATTGACATTCACTGTCAGCATGATAATTCCGTTTGTGTCCAGTACGGTAATACTCGACCGTTCCCGGTGTAGGAATATTCCGCCTTGTCAACTCACTGGCAATCTTACCAATACCAAATCCCTGCACACATAGGTCAAAAATAAGTCTGACTACCGGAGCAGTTTCCTCGTCAACAACCAGCTTTCCATCCTCACCATTTAGGTATCCGTAAGGAGCGTGGGTAGAAATTCTTTCCCCAGCCATTCCCTTCATCCGCTTGACTGCCCGCTGTTTCTTGGAACAGTCACGGGCATACCATTCGTTAAAGAGGTTGCGGAACGGGGTCAGGTCGTTTTCGCCCTTCTGGGAGTCTACACCGTCGTTTACGGCTATGAAGTGAATATCGTACTCTGCGAACATGATCTCCGTGTACATTCCTACCTGAAGGTAGTCACGTCCAAATCGGGACATATCCTTGATGATTACCCGCTTGATAATACCGGCTTTTATTCCCTCAATCATTCGCTTGAAGTCAGGGCGTTCAAATGTCGTGCCGGAGTAACCATCGTCTACAAAGAACTGATAGTTCGTATAGCCGTTCTCTTGGGCATAGTTCAGAAGGATTTTCTTCTGGTTCTGGATACTGTTGCTGTCGCCGTCATTGGCGTCATCCACTGACAAACGGCAGTACAGAGCAGTCATAGCGTCCAGGGCAAGGACATTGCGGCAGGAATACATGGACTCAAAATTGATGGCATTCACTATCTGTCACCCCCTTTGAAAAGGGTAGCAGACAAGTTCTGAAATGCCCTTTGTATCCTGTGGGTCAGTCTGGTCTTCTGGTTCTCAATACTTACGCAGTCATAAGTAGCTGTGCGGCAATAAATCGCAATATATTCAGTTGTAGTTGTGTCTTTTACAGTCGTCTGTAACATCAAAGCCTCCGTTCCGACGAACTATAGAGACACGGGTTTCATGGATTTCATTATACCGCATCTCGTCCGTCTTGTGAAGCACTTTAGCACTTTAGTGTGTTAATTTTTCGTTACAGGCACTGACACAGCGACATCACGTTCTGCGACACGCTGTAATTTATCGAAAAGCGTTTCTTTGGCGGCCTCATTGAAGAACGATGACACAACATAAGTCGTGCCTTTCACTTTCTTCTTTGTGACCGATGCAGGCTTTTTATCCGCCATATCATCACATCCTTATAGGAACGAGAAGGGCTGTGCCAGATGGAACTGGCACAGCTTCTCTATTTCATTGCTTCATGTATCGTATTATCAGACAGCAGGACTGCCTGTTTGCTCTATCCCCGATACGGGAGTATTCAAGCCGGTTCCGGGTTGCCAGTAAAACTGCGGAACCGCCGATAGGTGGGTAACACCATATTCGCAGTAGTTTTCGGTGAGTAAGCACGGTCTTTTATACTGCGGGTCATGGCGCTTTGCAGCCCACCACAGGCTGGCTATCAGCCACCAAATACCGCTCAGCCCCTTTGATGTTATCTTGTTGACGGACGCTCTGACCATCCGCAGGGGGTCTTGGCGTTTGTGCTATGTGACGCTCGCCGCAGCATATAAAAACTTGAATACTGATATGAACGGATCTCCCGTTTTTTGTCAAGGTACTATAAGCGAGAAGGAACCTTTTCCCTTTCACTTTATAGGACAGAAAACGGGCAAAAGTTGTTATTATGCCGCCAGCTTTTCCTGAATTTTTTTCAGTGCCGTTTTTGCAGAACGCATTACCGTGGACTTGTTGCTTCCCTCCATTCTGGCAATCTCCAAATAGGTGTAGCCATAAGCGAAATGGAGAAGAAAACGACGCCGCTGTTTGGGTGTGAAAGAAAGCAGAGCCTCCTGGATTTCCCGCAGGGTTCGCATACGCTCATAGGTCTGCTCCAGCGGTTCCGTTGACAGTTCAAAAATCAAACAGGTGTCCCAGGAACGAGCATCACGATGACGGTATTCTTCTTTGCGCTGCCGTTCCATTTCACGCTCATAGTCGGCAAAGACCTGATAGATTTCTCTGGATACCTCAACTGTGATGGGCTTGCCGCTACCATCAAAAATCGTAACGTAACACATGGCCTCCCTCCTATGCAGCGTCATCCAGGCAGAGAAGAATGCCATGGGGGAAATGTTCGTCATCAGGATCAGTGGCAGCTCCCATGCCGCACATACCACAACAGGGACAGGGTGCAGGGCCATCCTCCATAACGATCAGAACAGCTTCACCCGGGCGCAGTTTGATTACTCGTACCAATTTTTCCATATTCAATACCTCCGAAATTTTATTGAGGGCTTGTCCCTCTACTCATCGGAGATTAGAGAGGTCAAAAATTGACGGGGTAGAGAAAATTTTTGAAAATATTTTTTAATAGGCATGAGTAACGGCAACATCCGTCAGATTGGATGTTGCCGTTGCTCTTACCTACTAAGGAAATATATGCGGATCTGCTTAAACGCTCTCTGAAGCAGGCGAGTGACCGCCGACGGGTCACATCCGAGGATAACCGCAATCTCTTTGTATTGATACCCCTGCCAGAAATGAAGTTCAATCACTCGCCGCTGCCGGTCGGTCAGACGGGCCAGAGCAGCCGATAAATGCTCGTTATGAACAGAGTCCAAAAAATCATACTCCAGAGAACGAAAAATGACATCCTCCTGTATGTAGACGGTTCGCTCCTGGAAGACCAGCTCCTCGCTCATGCTCTCCAGCGAATAACAATGATAGCGGAACTTCCGGTCTGAATTGCTTATCAAACGATCTTCCTGTTCTAAGACCGCTACCCAATATTCTTCGGTCATAGCCGTTTACTCCTTTCATCAGTTCGTGGACTGCGAACCGATGAAGGTGGGCTGCGACATCGACAATTCTCGTTGTCATTCAACAAAAATTGACAAACAAAAACGCCAGCTCTCCATATTGGAAAACTGGCGCGGCAAAAAGAAGCGGTGCAATTATTCTGTTTAACCTGCCACAATGATACCGGTGGAGGAGCATTGTGCCCCTCAGCAAGAATTAGGCTTTTTTTCGATAGTCACCATAGCCTGCACTATCAGGCTTCTTGAAGTCATAAAACAAAAAAATCACAGTGGCCTCCGGTACGGCAACTGTGACCCGGGCGTGTCAAATCGCTTTGGTGAGTTACCGTTTTTTTTAACTCATCAAAGTGACTCCCTATATTGGTTTCAAATCGGCATAATCGTATCCGTAATCAGGAACAATGAGGTCATACCATCATTGAAATCGGAACGATAGAATAATATAGAGGTGAACGATTATGCCGAAAGACAACTTAACCATATTAGGCGAGCGATTAAGAGCCGCCAGAAATAAAGCCAATCTGACACAGGAGCAGCTTTCCGACCGTAGCCATGTGTCAATTAAACATATTGCGGGCATTGAAAAGGGACAAAAAAATCCATCTTTTGAAATATTACAGGCCCTCGCTGAAGCTCTAGATCTGTCTCTGGATAACCTGATAGAAAAAATCTCAGTGCCGAAGAACAGGGCTTGAACCAACTCAAAGCCTATTACCATTCCTGTCCGCCAGAAATGCGGGAAACGCTGTTAAACACAATCCAGGCATTTACCAAGGAACTGACTGCTCTTGCAGAAAAGATGGATAAAGATTAAGCCAGTGGGTGAATATTCCTCTCCCCACTGGCTTTTCCATATCCAGCGCAGGTGCTTTTCACATATTGTTGATGTTCGCTATTTTGTAATTGGATTATCCCGTAAATCAGAACCTAAGCGAATAATCATATCGGCTTCCGATGCCAGTTCCTTACTGTGCGTAACCACAATCACACATTTTTTCTCTTTGTGGGCGATCTCTTTTAGAATTTCAATTACATCCCAAGCAGTAGCTTCATCCAGATTGCCAGTTGGTTCGTCTGCCAAAAGAACTTTTGCATCGCTTGCCAAGGCTCGGGCAATGGCTACTCGCTGCTGTTGGCCGCCAGACAACTGGAGAACGCTGCGCTTCCAGTATTCCTTGCCGATTCCCAGCTGTGTCAAAAGAGCCTGGGGGTTTCCGCTGCCTCCCAGCTTGACATTTTCAACAGGCGTCAAATAGTCAATCAGGTTGTAGCTTTGAAAGACAAGGGCAATATGATGACGGCGGTGTTCTGTTAAATCTTTTGCTGTAACTGGGATACCAGCATATAAAATCTCACCTTCCGTTGGTGTGTCCAAGCCAGCCAGCAATGACAGGAGTGTTGTCTTACCGGAACCACTGGGGCCTAACACGGCATACAGCTTTCCTTCCTCAAATTGGTAGCTCACATGATCTAAAATCAGTTTTTCTTTGTTTGATTTATAGAAATAGGATACATTTTTAGCTTCTAATATCATAATTTCCCTCCTTAACTTAATTCGTCAAAGATTTCATGGGGTTTTTTCCGCAGCACCGTGATCCCGGCGGTTCCAATTGCCAGACCGAGCAGCAGAATGACACCGGTTTCGCAAATCAGCACCATAGGCGGTGTAATTTGAGCATCCACATACAGAACGGTGGGTTCTTTGCTTTGGTAATCTGAACCCGTGGAAACATAGTCCGCTTCTCGCTCCTGTGTAAGCTGTGCCTGTTCTACCTGAGATTCCACCAGATAATCAGCAGCGGCACTGGAAATCGCTGGAGCCAGCGGGAGTGCAATAGCAAAAGACAGGACTGCGATGAGGAAAGCTTCTGTAAAAAGTTGCCCGAGTATTTGCAGTTTCTTACAACCCAGCGACAGTAAGATGCCAATTTCATGATTTCTGGTTTTTGTCCAGAAGAGGAAAATCAGAAACAGAATTACAAAACCAGCCGCAAATATAATCCAAATTAGTAAAGTGCTGACTTGCTCCAGATCATGGAAATTATCTGCCATCGTTTGCATATTGCCATTCCGGTCAATAAGGTCATATCTCGCCCAGTCAATCGGTACAGATTCTACTGCCTTTTTCACAGCATCATAGTTATCTGTATCGGCTACCTGAAAGTAAGCGTGTTCAAAGCAGGGTTCTCCTTCAGACCCTTCTGCTTTCTCCGGGAAACGCAAATCCGTGAAAATCACATTTTCGGAGCGGAAGGTATCTCCCCACATCAGCGGCTGCATAGACTGGCTGACCTGATAGATACCGATAACCTCTGCGTCATAAACCGTGGAATTTTCCGGGTCATGGTAGTCATTGAATTTGAGACAGGCACCGACAGACAGGCTGTTTTTTTCAGCCAGTTCCTGTGAAATCACACAAACATTGCTGTCATTTTGATCAGGCATTCGACCGTCAATGAGGGAAACATTGCCGGAAAGAACATTAGAATCAAAATACATATTCCGATTTCCGATTAAAACAACGCCACCCATATCGCTGTACTGGTCTGCATCAGGATCTTCAATTCTGAGAAAGTTTACCGGATTCACCGGGGTAATACAGGTCGTAATGTTATAATCCGCAATTCCATTTACAGAGGCCAGTTGTTCAATATCGGCTGTATCCAGGGATTCAAAAGAATTATCTGTATACACAAGAAGCTGTGTGCCGAAGCCATTTTCCAATATTTCCATATGAACGCCACCATAGCTGCCTTCCATGCTGTCGCCAATTTGCTTCACACATTCATCCAGCCGTTTAGAACGGTTGGCTTCGTTTGCATCCAAACGCAGTCCTGCCCCTACCGCCTGCCGAGTGCTGTCCTGAGTCTGGATACTCGCATTCTGACAGGCCATCCCGCATAAAAGGAGCAAACTGACCGTTACAATGACCAACAGGAGCAAAGCACTTTTGATTGGCTTACGGGTAACGGAACGCAATGCTCTTTGAAAAGTATTCATACTCATTCCTCCATTCTGGATAAAGTGTCTCTGACACTTGCCCTGAGAACCGGTAAGTCAGAGAATGTGACAACGCAAAAGATTAAGCAACCTCCCAAGAGAAACAGCGCGAGAACGTTCTTCCACTGCAATTGTACATGGGCTGAAATTGAGACAGAAGTAAACAGGTATTCCATAAGCTGATTTGAAATCAGGCTGCTGATTATGATCGCACCGATTGCGGAAAGAAAGAAAACAAAAAAGCTTTCCGTTATATTCTGCAACAGGATATTTGCTTTTGATGTACCAAGGCTGATTAGAACGGCGATTTCCTTTGCTCTGGTTCTCATCCAAATACAGAGCATCAGAGAAATGACAATTACCGCCGTTACAAGGACAATGCCCAGCATAAGGGTTGTAATCCCGGTAACCTGCTTTAACGGAGCCTGCATTTGTCGGTACAGGCTGTCTGAAGATGAGATACGTACAGTATCATCCACGAGCGGCTCCACTTGCTTTTGAAGCTCATCCAAATGAGCCGGATTGTCGGTGTAGACAGAAAGGGACAGAAACGCCTCAGATTCACACAATTTGGAAAGTATCCCATTGCTTATGAAAATCTGGTTTTCGATTCGATGGGCCGCCAGAATTTCGCCCTCTTGTTTTCGTTCCATACCGGAATAACATATCCCGACAATTTGGCCGGAGACTTGCTTCCCGTTAACTGCTTCAAAAGTAATGGTGTCTCCTAGCTTTAAGCCATTGGCCTGGGCTAAAAAAGAATGGATGATCACACCGCTGTTCTCCTGTGTGATGGTAGTTCCCTCCAGCAACCGGTATTTCCCTTCAGCAAATGGGCTGTCCATATCCGTCCGGTCATACCCACATAGCGTAACAGAGCGGTTAATCGGGTCTGTACTGGCACTGTCTGTGACAGGCATCAGTCCAGGTAAGTAAGCAGTATAGAGAGCGGAGCGATTCACTTCCGTTACATTGGGCAGTTCTGCGATCCGATCAGCCAGCACAATCGGAATTGTATATTTTCCTTTACATTCCAACACAAGTTTTGCACCGGTTTTTTCCTGTATGGAAGCACTTGTTTCCTGTGCAGTTTGTAAAATCATTGATGCACAAAGTATGGATATATCCAACACGAGAAAACATAAAAAAAGTAAAATACTTTTGCTTTTTTTACATTTGACATATTGAAATGCACGCTGATAAAATTTCATTTGCTTAGTCCTCAATCCTGTAGATAAATATATTCTCGGCCTGGAGGACATGATTGCTGTCATATTCTCCGTAGACAATAATATAGCTTTGCTTTTTGATATTTTCCGATGTAGCATCCTGAAATGAAATCTCGCCTGTTTGCATATCTGCATAGGCGTATTGGATTGAGCAAGTTTCACTATACTGAATGGTTACCAATTCCTGCTCATTTTCATATCCTGGGGCGGGTTCATATGCTTCGCCGTCTTCATATACGGTTGGTAGCAGCTTACAACCGCCGCTAAACAGATCTCTGACGGTACCGCTGGATTGACTTTGCTCAAACAAATCATCTGCTTTCTCTGGATTTTCTTCTGGAATCTGTGTTGGAGTCGTTGTTTGAGAACTTGAAGAAGCAGTACCTTCTGATAAAAAATCCATGGGTTTGTTTTTTGAGGTACCACATCCGGTAAGACTCAGTGTCAGTGCTACTGCTGTTAGAATTAAGCTCAATTTGTATTTCATTTTGAAAACACCTCCTTGTATTGATGGGTCTATTATACCGTCGAAAATTTCAGAAAATCTTTAAGAATCACACGAAAAAGTTCGCAAATTCTTTAAGGATTTTTTGAGAATTCAGTGATACAATGGAAAGGATAAGGAGGACAATCCCATGCGTATTTTATTGATAGAAGATGATAAAAAGTTGTCCTTTGCTATTACTGAACAACTTCAAAAAGAAGGCAACATTACAGACTGTTGCTACGATGGGGAAACAGCCTTGCATTACGCTCTGAATCCAGACCTTCTTTATGACATCGTATTATTGGATCGGATGTTGCCAGTCATTGATGGACTAACCATTTTACGGGCCATGCGTCAGAAGAATATTACCACTCCGGTTCTAATGATGACCGCATTGGGTGAATTAGATGATAGAATCACAGGGCTGGACTGCGGAGCTGATGATTACCTGATAAAGCCTTTTTATATTCAAGAATTGCTGGCAAGGGTCCGAGCACTCACCAGACGCCCAGCGGATATTGTTGATCGCAAAACTTTGTCAGCCTTTGGCCTGACCCTCTACCCGGAAAATAGACGTCTGACAAATCAGGGAAGGTCTGTAATTTTAACGCCGAAAGAGTCGGAACTGATAAAAGCCTTTCTTGAAAAGCCTGATAAAACGCTAAGCCGTAGTGAGTTGCTATGGAAAGCTTGGGGCGGAGATGCAGAAGTAGAAAACGGAAATATTGATACTAGCATTTATTTTATAAGAAAACGCCTCCGAGAATTGGACAGTTATGTCAGCATTAAGTCTGTTTATGGTGTCGGCTACCGGTTGGAGGCAAAGCCATGATTTCAAAACTCCGCAAAAAACTAATTATTTTGTTTTTGATATTTACCATGTCTGCCTTTTCTGTAGTTCTGACATTGATGGGGATATACACGGTATCACGGGTACGAAATTCGCAAACACAGTATGTCAACAATCTGGCAGATAGCCTGCTGGAGCAGCTGCAATCAGGTTCTTCGCTGGATGAGCTTGACCTGACCTACTATGCAAAGCAGTCAAAATGTTTTGTGTATGTTACAGATGGAAAAAGCCAAATGGATAGTGGTGCCTTACTGGGTGAAAAAACAGCGAAGCTGATTGAAAATATAAAAGAGGAGGCCAACATCACATCTTCTCAGGAGTATTCCTCGCTAAATGGAATTATCGAAACCCACATTGACTCACGTTTTGATTATGCAGACAGAAGCTGGTATGGAATTCGCCGTATTTTCAGCGGCAACATGCAGCTGGAGATGGTTTTAATTTGCTCTGGCCCAAATCTTGTTGGAATTCTCTGGCGATATTGCGGCTGGTATCCAGTTATATGGCTGCTACTTTTTACTACAATGTATTTTATGAGTCGATTTCTGATTGCGAAGGCCCTTGATCCGGTGGGAAAATCCATCCAAAGTCAGAAGGAATTTGTTGCCTCAGCATCCCATGAGCTAAAAGCTCCATTGTCTGTAATTCAGGTGAATGCGGAAACCATTCACACCGGAGATTCAGTGCGAAAACAGGAAACCATTTTAGAAGAATGTAGCCGAATGGCAGGCCTAATACAGTCTTTGCTGATTTTGGAAACCAGTGACGCAGGGAGCTGGAAGCTGAACATCAAGGAAGCCGATGTAGACACCATTCTGATTGAAGAATGGTATGCGTTCATTGAAACCGCAAGTAAAAAGAAAATTCGGTTGGAAATGGATATGGAAGAACACTATCCGAAGCTCGTCTGTGATAAAGAACGTATTTCGCAAACTCTGTCTATCTTGATCGATAATGCCCTTTCTTACTCGCCAGCAGGAACAGTTATTCAGTTGGGTGCAAGAGTTGAAAAAAAAGGAATTGTATTCTCCGTCATTGACCACGGCCCCGGCATCCCCGATAGCGAAAAGGAAAAAGTATTCGACCGCTTTTATTGCGGAGATCCATCTCGAACGGATAAAAATCACTATGGATTGGGATTGAGCATTGCACAAGAGATTGTAAAAGCTCATCAAGGCACAATTCGATTAGTAGATACTTTAGGGGGTGGAGCTACCTTTGAAATGGAAATTCCTTTGCAGAAGGCATTCCATTAAAAACAACTTCTTTTGCAAGCAATGCCTTCGTATATACAAAGGCACAAAACCAGGCATTTCACCCCTATCGGAAATGCCTGGTTTCTGCTTGTTGAGGCGCTGCCCCAATCCCCGCAGGATACAATTCTGTATCCAGGAAACGCTGCAAAAATGCAGCGGCTACGCGATTTTTCAAATCGCTTATGGACGCTTAACGTCCTTCTTTTTCGGATTCTCTTTCCACGATAAGCGTATTCTCCCCCAAAATCCGGTCTACATTTGCCTTGGCAGTTTGCAACGAACGCATCTCCTCTCTGGCCTTTTGATAATCCGCATACAGGGCTTTTTTCTCGGTCAAAAGCTGAGCATACTCCGCTTGCAGGCTCTTGACGGTGGGCAGTTTTTTTAGCCCCTGCTCGTCAAAAAATTGCTTTGCCGCCTTGTGCAGAATGATTTCGGATTCATGCTCAGATAGAAATTTTTTAGAATAGCCCGCCTTCCGGTATGCCCCATAAATGTCACGGGTCTTTGCGTAGTTGATGATGTGTTGCTGCATGACCTTGATTTCTGCCATTCGCTGCTCTTTGGCTTTTATGTCCGCGGAAAGCACCCGATATTGAGAGGTAGCGGTTGCTGTTTTTTTCTCCAGAGTGCTACGGTCCAGCAGACCATTTTCTTCCAGGTAGATCAGCGTTTGGGACAGCTGCTTCAGATTAAAGTTCTTTGCCCACCGAGCATAACCGGCTCCCTTGCCCTCCTGGAGCTTGGCCTGAATGTCAATCAGCAGACTGCCGCTGGGTTTGGCGGGGACTTCCATGATCCGCTTCTTTTTCGGAGTATGGCTCTTGGCCCCGGAGATAATGGCCCGGAGCGCATCCGGGGTGTAGTTCTCGCCCAGAGTGTCCATGCGGATAAAACGCTTCTGGTCTGCTCCCAGCAGAGAGGGGACTTTTCCACCCTTAATCTGATACCCGGATTGACGCAGCAGTTCCAGCAACTCCTCAAAGCTCTGGGGCTTTTGTGCCAGAGCTTCATCAATGGCATAACAAATCCGTTCCCGATGGGAGGGTTTCTTCTGATTTCCCAGCCATTTGTCGTAGGTCTGGCCTTTGCCCTTGGGATTGGCCACAATGGAGTATCCGTTCTCAACGCAGATGGTATCGTTCAGACGGCGCACCGCTCTGGTGCTGCCCCAGAAATTCCGAAATTTGCGCTGTTCATCCAGAGCGGTGGAGTTCCAAATGATGTGATTATGGACGTGGGCCCTGTCGATGTGCGTACAGACGATGTAGGCATGATTGCCTTTTGTGAATCGCCGTGCCAGCTCGCAGCCCAGACGATTGGCTTCCTCCGGTGTGATCTCGCCGGGACGGAAGGACTGGCGCAGGTGGTAGGCAATTACATCATCCGCGCCTCGCACCCTACCGGTATTTCGGATGTACTGCTGTTTGGAAAAGAGAAATTCGCTGTCGGCAACCCGGCTGTCACACTGCCAGCTGGTAATCAGCCTCCCATTGTCGGTTTTTCCCGGATTTTCAACATAATCGATGATAGCGGCAATTGCTGTTCCGACAGTACGCCCTTTGCCAACGTGTAGCGGCATGAGCCGCGTAGTTGCCATAAGCTACCCTCCTTACAAGAAAAGCCCCGGTGCCGTAACGACACCGGAGCAGGAATCAGATGGATTTGATAAAATGAGAGATGCTTTGAAGTGCGCTGAGAATCCATACCGCGAACATAGGCAGGCCCATCGGGCTGACGAGAAACGCAATGGTCAGAAGAGTCAATCCGTTCTTTGGGGAGTATGTAGCCAGGACCATTACTCCGAGAAGTGCGATTATGCTGCTGGCGATTCGGAACAGCACTACCGAGCAGGAGATAATCCCCACGCAGACGAGTGTGAACAGGTCGATGGTCAGAACGATTGGCGCGGTCAGTAATTTGAATATCCATTTCATAGGGCGTACCTCCTTTTCACGTTCATTATATGGACAAACCCAAGATCACGCAAGGATGCGGTGGGGATTACAGCTTGGACAGCTTATCCAGAATTTCCTGGGTCGCACTCCACAGGCGTTCCTGATTCAGTTGAATGTCCTCCAGGTCGGCATCGTAAATTCTTCCGCTTTCATGGACGCGTTTGGTAAGCTGGTTGAGGTTGTTGCTGGAATACCGGAGCAAGGAGACCAGTTCCTTTAACTCCGGCAGTTCCAGCTTGACCACATATCCGTCAATCGCCATTTTTCGGACAAAGGCAGAAAAGTTTGTTGTTCCGAACAGCTCCATTTTCTTCTGGATTGCCTGCAGCTCCTCCTGTGTCATGCGAATGTTTTTTACAATATTGTGGTCAGCCATCTGTTACCGAGCCGTCTCTTTTTTATTCGCCGAAATTTTCGGCGAATTTCTTGCAGGCTGTTTTTGCAGCTTATCCAGTACCGAGGGCTTGACACTTTTTTCTTGCTTCTGACAGCATTCTTCGCGAAAAGCGCTCACAAACAAATCTGTCAACCCTGGATGGCTGTTCACGATAAGATAGACGTTCCGGTCCTCACCCCAGGCATCAAGATTCTTATGGACGGGAATGGTTTTTGCCCAATCTCTATTGCTGTGGGAAAACCGTTCATCCCAGTCCTCTTGCTGAACGGTATTGGCGAGGATGTACATGGTCCGCTCCTGTCCAAAGGTATTCACGACCTCTGCTACTGCGGCCTTTCCATCCAGGCAGTAGCCACTGTAGTGGTCGCGGATAGCACCCTCAATGGCCTTTTTACAGGCCATATTTGCTTCGTTGGAAGCCCGGTACTGTTCCAGCTCCCCATGCTCATAGGCATAGGTTCCAGATTGGGTATACAGGGGTGTTTCTCTGAGCGCACGGCGCTGATCTTCCAGAATCGCGTCCGCTCTGTTTTCCAGGCACTCCCAGACGGTTTCCATATGGTGCGTTTCCAGCTTTTCAAAATCCTTGAAAACATCTGCCAAAGGGCTGGGCGAGGTCATCAAGGCGTTGGTCTGTGCATCCGAAAGGTCGTGATATTCCAGCGACAGCAGAATATCCTCCCGAATGGTGTACTCATAAGCGTGATTCAGAATTTCTTCCGGGGGCTGACCTTTCAGCCAGTCTCGGAAAGATTCCTGCTCAGCAAACATCTTCTGATACAGGGCCGTGTTGCGTTCTTCGTTCGTCATTATCGTACCTCCTCATGGTGTTTCTTTGGTTTCGGATTTTTGCTCTGCGGGGGAGCGGATTTTAACCTGCTTAAAATCGAGGGACGGCTGGATTTGGCAATGACCAGCTCAGATTGACCTCCGGCATCCAGATTCAGTTCCGCATCCAGGAAGATCAGCCGTGCGGTCTTATCCTGCAATTCCTGTTCATAGGGCCAGGGCTTGCCAACCTCCGCTTTTGCCGCCGCCTGCTGGTGGTAGGTTTCCTCCAAATGCGTTTGCAAGGCTTGGAGTCGCAGGGGCATCTGCGACAGAGCATTGTCCAGGCGAATCAGATTGCCTTTGGGATCACTGCCCAGCTCCGCAGGATGGCGGAATTTCCCTTGCATGGTCAGCACATATTTCTTTCCGAAGTTCTCCAAAGTGACGGACATGGTAAAGCCCCGATAGGTGCCAATCTCCACAGGGTCCAGACCAGTGGCTTGCTTGGCAGCCTCTATCAGGGCGGCACCGGCATTCTCCCGTTCCAGAAGTGTGTCCGACAAAACGGTCATTCCGGCAAACCCACCTTCGGGATGGGGATGTTCGGAGAGCGTCTGCATATCCGCTTTCAGAGCTTCTATCTGTTCCTTTGTTTTGACAATCTCAGCAGGGAACGAATGGATCAGACTGTCCTCCAACCGATACTGCTTTGTCTTATAGTCGGCCTTCATAATTTTCAGCCGTGCCACATCCACATCCAGGTCCATGCGTTCCTTGATCCGGGGATCACCGGCGCACAGGGCCTTGATTTCCGCAAAGGACAGGGCAACCTCATCCACATCCTCACAGGAGCGGACGGGATTCTTACTTGACATGATCTGGGAAATAAACTTCTGCTTGTTCTCTACCGTCTGCCAGAGGTAGGCATCAAAAGTCCCTTCCGTCACATAGCGGAATACATGGATCTTTTCATTCAGATTTCCCTGACGCTCGATGCGGCCTTTTCGTTGTGCCAGATCACCGGGACGCCAGGGGCAATCCAAATCATGGATCGCCACAAGCCGGTCCTGTACGTTGGTGCCAGCACCCATTTTTGCGGTGCTGCCCAGCAGAACACGGACCTGGCCGGAGCGGACCTTTCCGAACAGCTCCTTCTTCTTGGCTTCAGAATTGGCATCGTGGATGAATGCAATCTGCTCCGGTGGTACGCCCTGGGCAATCAGCTTGGAGCGAATATCCTCATAGACAGTAAAGGGCTTGACAATTCCGCCGAGGGGATCAAGCACTGTGCGTTTGGCTTTTACGGCAGCCTGGGGTGTGGAAACATCACAGAACACCAACTGGGTCAGCTTGTCTGCCTCGCCACCTTGCCACATTTGCAGAATGTTTCCCACGCAAAGATTGACCTTGCTTTCAGGATCGTCCGGGAAAGCCGGATTGATGATCCGCTGGTCAAGCCCCAGCTTCCGTCCGTCGCTGGTTATTTTCAGCATGTTGTCAACATCCGGGGAAACGGAACCGCTGTGGATCAGTGCCGCTCGCTCGGAAAGCTCCTGAACAAGTTTTTGCTGAACCTCGCTGGGTTTGGCTGCAACGTTGTGATATTCCACCTCCGGCACAGGAAGGTGCAGTTGATCTGCAGTCTTAATATCCGCAACCTCCCGGAAAATGTTCATCAGCTCCGGCAGATTAAAGAAGCGGCTGAACCGTGTCCGGGGGCGGTAACCCTTTCCCTCCGGGACCAATTCCAGGGCAGTAACGGTTTCTCCGAACCGGGAGGCCCAACAGTCGAAGTGAACCATGCCCATTTCCTGCAAACGGTCATACTGTAAGTACCGCTGCATGGTATACAGCTCCGTCATGGAATTGGATACCGGTGTACCCGTGGCGAAAATCACGCCCCGATTTCCTGTGAGTTCATCCATGTAGCGGCACTTGGCAAACATATCGCTGGACTTCTGGGCATCCGAAGTGGAGAGACCGGCTACATTCTGCATTTTCGTATAGAGGAACAAATTCTTGTAGGAATGCGCTTCATCCACGAACAGTCGATCAACGCCCAGCTCCTCAAAAGTTACTACATCGTCTTTCCTGTCATTTGCCTGAAGCTTTTCAAGGCGGGCTTCCAGATTGCGCTTGGCCCGCTCCAACTGCTTGATGGAGAATCGTTCCGCACCGCCATATTCCAGTTCCGATATACCCAAGGTAATTTCCTCAATCTGATTTTCCAGCAGTGCCTCCTGCCGTTCCCGGCTGATGGGGATTTTCTCAAATTGAGAGTGGCCGATGATCACCGCGTCATAATCACCAGTAGCGATTCGAGCACAGAACTTCTTCCGGTTTCTGGTTTCAAAGTCCTTCTGCTTTGTGACCAGAATATTGGCAGAGGGATAGAGCCGCAGAAACTCCGATGCCCACTGTTCTGTCAAATGGTTCGGCACTACAAACAGGGATTTCCGGCAAAGCCCCAGCCGTTTGGCCTCCATGGCAGCCCCCACCATTTCAAAGGTCTTGCCTGCACCCACTTCGTGTGCCAGCAGCGTATTTCCGCCGTAAAGCACATGAGCAATGGCATTGCGCTGATGCTCCCGCAGGGAAATTTCCGGGTTCATGCCTGCAAAGACAATGTGGCTGCCGTCATATTCCCGTGGCCGGATGCTGTTCATTTCCCGGTTGTACTGCCCCACTAAGGTCTGCCGCCGGGTGGGGTCAGCCCAAATCCAGTCTTTGAAGGCATCCCGGATGAGCTGCTGCTTCTGCTGGGCAAGCGTGGTTTGTTTTCCGTTCAGCACCCGCTTTTCCTTGCCGTTCTCGTCTCTTACGGTATCATACACCCGTACATCCCGGAGGTTCAAAGAATCCTCCAGAATATCGTAGGCATTCATATAATCCGTTCCATAGGTGTTCCATGCAGTAATATCATTCGAGTAGATTTTACCTTTGCCGGAGATATTCCAGGCAGCGGTGTAGGGAGAATACTCTACATGGATGTACCGCTTGAGATATGGCGGCGTGTCCAGCAATTCATACATAAACTGCTGGACATAGGACTTATCGATCCAGGTAGCACCCAGCCGCACCTCAATTTCCGAGGCTTCCAGGTCTTTGGGCTGAGCGGCCCGGAGAGCATCCACATTACTCTGATACATGGGGTTCTCCGCGGCGGCAGCTTCCGCTTCTTTCAGCTTTTGCCGCACGTTGCCGGACAGGTATTCGTCCGCTGTGACCCATCCGGCGTAATCTTCCAGTGCGCCCCGCTTGGGATCGTGGAAGATGACACCTTGCAGGTCGGCGGTCAACTCGTCTATGGACTTCCCGGACAGGCTGGACATATACCCCAAATCCACACAGGCACGTTCCCCAATGGAGATCGTCAGGGCGTCCACAGCAGTATCCACAGAAGTCACAACCTTGTGGGGCTGAATGGTGCGCTTGGAGAACATATCCGCCTTGCGCTGGAAGTTTCCATCATCATCCAGAATTTCCAGGGCACACAGGAGATAGTAGGCTGAATCATCCGAGAAAGCCAGCCGATTTCCACGGCTGTTGAGAATGCCGTACTTTTCCGTAAAGCTGTCATAGAGGGTATTCAGTTCAGCCTGTTTCTGCTGAATCGCACTGTCCGGGGAGTATTCGTCCATCTGCAAATCAATGAGCTGCCGAACACAGTCTTTCAGACCAATCATACCCTTGACCCGCTCTCTGGCGGTATTGTTCAATTGGGGACGTACCATGACACTGTTTTCCCGGAAATAGACCTCCCCATCCACCAGGGCATAGGAGAAGTTCTTCACGTCCGGGTCGGCGGGGATAGTGTCCCGGATTTCCTCGCCTTCTCCCAGATCGGGCAGTTCCACCTCCTGATAAGTGCCATGGATGTGCCGCACCGCCTCATGGAGCTGGTCTGCAAGGGAAATATCCTCCAACGGCTCCACGGTATAATCCATGCCGTGCGCAGTGCTTTCGGAACTGTTTCTGCCCATGACCATTTCTGGGTGGTCGAGGAAGTAGCTGTTGATGGCATATCCATCTTCCGTTTGCCCCAGATGTACCCAATCCGGTTCTATATCTATTGCCCGGTCACGTTTTTGTAGGAACAGAATATCCGACACCACCTCTGTACCGGCGTTGGCCTTAAA
>ERZ791919.750-NODE-750-length-32827-cov-42.046137_pt1 | contig 32827 bp, 28 predicted proteins | sample MGYA00510137_ERZ791919 | MGnify/ENA primary metagenome ERZ791919 (study PRJEB30046, sample SAMN00792059) | human gut metagenome | study: EMG produced TPA metagenomics assembly of the A metagenome-wide association study of gut microbiota in type 2...
GCCCTGCGGGCATTGAGCTTCTCCATGATCTCTTCCAGTGTGGTGGAATAGGAAAGATCAAATTCACGGGGGCTGGTCGCGAATGCGACATCTTTCATGGTGCCGGTAAGGTTATCCATGACGTTTTCTCCTTTCTAAAGTCCGGTGGGTGGCTGATACATATTGTGTTTCTATGCGGCTTATTTTTTTGCAAAAGTGCCGCTGATGCCGTAGCCGGAGTTCTCATTCATGGTAAGACTGCTGCCATCCACAGAGAACGTGTAAGTAGACGGCTCACTCCATGTCTCCAGCGTTACCGTGAGCTGGTCACCGTCAATGGTATAGGTGCCGTTCTGCTTCATGTACGCATTCTCCATGGTGCATTTGCCTTTTCCGTTGAATGTCCAAGTGATCACGCCATCTGCACCAAGCTCGGCTGACCACGTCCCGGCCAGCGCGTCCTTGCTTCCGCATGCGGCAAGTGTCAAAAGCGCAGCCGCAATCAGAAGCAACGCAACATACTTTTTCATTTCCCAATGTCCTTCTTTCTTTGAAATCGTTTGATAGATGGTTATCCGTTTACTGCACCGCCGCAGTATTCGCAGCAGCCGTTTGCGTCCGGCGTAGTCGTCGCGCCGCAGTAGGGGCAGGTGACCGCCGCCTTTGGGGCTGCCGCCTGCTCAATCTTCTCGCGCACATCTTTTCTGACCTGCGTGAGCGCCTGACGGATCTCCTCGCCGAGTTTTTTGCAATTGCGGTACTCGACATTCATTTCTGGGCTGAATCGGCTCGGCATACCCGGACGCACGGCGGGCGGCGGCGTGATGTCTACCGAGCTGGAGTTGACCTTGAAGCGCATCTCGTTGAAATACGGGTTGTTGACAAAGATGGTGATATAAAAATCGTAGGAATACTCATAACGCGGCGGATTGTAGCTGACCTCATTGCCGTCCTTATCCTCGCGCTTTAGCTCCGAGCGGCTCTCGTCAATGTCAAGATTACAGCCGGTCACGTCTGCAAAGTCCAGAACATCGGGGTTGGCTTCCACGAGATTTCTGGCCCGTGTCACCATGAATTTTCCTGCATCCTCGTCAAGAAGCACCTTAGTGTCCGTGCCGAGCGTTCTGGTCGTGTGAAATGCCGCGACCTTTTCCTGATTTTCCTCCCGGTAGGCCAGCTGTGACTTGATTTCCTCAACGGTGCTGCTGCGCCGGTCGGAGAACCACGGCGAGAGCTTTTTTGCACAGTTTTTGCAGAGGTTTCCGTTTTCAAGCTTGCGGTTTCCAAGCAAGCCGATCTTTTCTCCGCAAATATCGCAATATTTCTTATCGAACAGTCCCATAATGTATTAAGCTCCTTTATGTCCGCTTCTCGAACTATGCATTGTTCTGTGCGTCCGCCTTGGAATTGAGTACCGCGCCGTAGATGTACAAGGCCGGAACGGCCACACCTGTCAGGACGCTTATGACATTAAATTCGCCGCCGTTGACCAGATTCATCACGATGCCCAAAATGCTGAACACGGCCACGATTGCGCCCCATGCGATAAGCCCGCCTGCTTTTTCAGTGCGCTTGCTGTGCTTGACGCCCTTAATTCCGGCGATCAGCTGAAAAATTCCTCCAACCAGCGTCAGGAACAGTGCCGCCCAGTAGGGAAATGTCAGGCCGGAGGCCGCGCCGAGCCCCGCCGCCAGCGCACCCAGTCCACCGACAAGCACACCCGCAATGATGGAAAATGCAGCGGCAATGATCATCAAAATCCCGGTGACCTTCAAAAACTTGTGTCCATTCATAATAAATCCTCCTCGTTTTCTTGTTGTTTGTTTTTTATTTCGCAGAGCGCATAGCTCCACATTCCATACAAAAGACGCTGCGGCCGTTCGGCATTCCGCACGACGGGCACTTCCAGCCGTCTTCCGGTGCAGGCCTTGAAAAAATCAAGGCCTCTGTTTCCTCGGCAAACGCTGCCAGGAGGTTAAAGATGCTCTGCGCGCTATCGCCACAGTAGTCGTTTGTGAAAACCTCGCCGCCGTCTTGCCATGTTGCGGCAATGTAGCTGTCCGCAACGCCGTCCGGGCAGACACCGGGGTAAACCGGAAGCCCCAGCACGCGAAGCTCTTGTCCGATGCTGCTGAAATACGCCCGCGCCTTCTCTGGCTCGACGGCAGTGCCCTTTCTGGAAACAGTCTTGCCACCGCCATCCTGATATCGGTAGGAAAAAAGCATCTGCTTCTCCGATCGGGATGGCATCGTCCGCTCCGCGAGAAGGAAGCTGAAGCAGTCACGCGCAGACGGGGCGCTCTGATTCCAGTAAATTCCGATCAGTTCCGCCGTTTCACGCACCGCACGCTGCTCTGTTTCAAGCTTGGATGCAGCATAAGCTTCCTCGGCAATACCCAGCACCAGGGCCTCCAGTGCCTCCGCGTGGCTGCCGCTGAGCGTTTGGGTCTCATCCCCGTCATCGGTGCGCCAAACGACCCGGATCTCGCTGTCAGTCTCATCCACGGCATCGGAAGACGGCTTTCGGTACTCGGGCAGATCCGTCTCTGCCAGCATATTCTGAAGCTCAAACCACTGTACCCATGTGAGCTGCCAGGGAATCGGGTTGGAAAACGCATCTGTCCTGCTTTCTCTTATCTCGTCGCCGCCGGATTGGCTTGGAAACCAGCCGGTAAGCAGCGGCATATCGTTCTCCTGATAAAATTTCAGTGAAAAGCAGCTGTAGTAATTCCTGTGGTTCTGCCGCCACTCAAATTCCACCAGTTCCTTGCCTGCTCTGTATGCATCCGGATTCTCCATTCTGCCTCCGTCTTTGATCTGTGACGTTACAACAAGCCGATACAGTGAGCATCCTGTCAGCGCAAGCAGGGCAATTACCGAAACGGTAATCAGCGCAGCTTTCACTGCCGATTTCACGTCAGATCCCCGTCGTCAAACGGGTCTCCGCATTCGGGGCAGAACTTCGGCGGATGCGCGGGATCAGCCGGCTCCCAGCCGCATTTGTCGCACTTGTACTGCGGAACACCGGCCGGCTTCGGTTTGCCGCATTCAGCGCAGAATTTGCCCTTGTTCACCGCGCCGCAGCTGCACGTCCAGCCGTCTGCCTGCGATTCCGGCTTTTTCGTGCCGCATTCGGGGCAGAACTTTCCGGTTGCCGCCGCGCCGCACTGCGGGCATTTCCAGCTTCCTGCCGCTGGCTTCGGCTCCGGCTTTTTGGAGCCGCAGTTGGGGCAGAAATTGCCAGTGATGCCCGACTGACCGCAGTTGCACGTCCAACCGTTCGCGGGCGCTGCCGGTGCTGCGGGAGCGGGCTGCTGTGCTTGCTGCTGCGCACCCATCTGATAGAGGTTCTGTGCGTTCATGCCGCCCATCTGCCCTGCCATGTTCATGCCCATAAACGCCATCGCCGGGCCGGCGCCCTGATTGGCCGCCGCAGCCTGCATCGCGGAAGCCTGTGCGCCAACGAGATGCGCCGCCGCTCTCGTCGGGTCCATGAACGCCGCGTTGCGCTGCAGCTCCTTGATCATCTGCTCATCTTCTTCGCTCGCCTTGACCGACGAAACGCCGAAGGAAACGATCTCAAGCCCGCGCAGGTTGCGCCACTTGCCAGACAGCACTTCATTCAGCGCGTCCGCCAGCTCCATCGTATGTCCGGGGAGCGCAGAATAGCGGATGCCCATGTCGGAAATCTTCGCAAACGCGGGCTGAAGCGCGGTAAGTAACTCGGTCTTGAGCTGTCCGTCCAGCCGGTCGCGGGTATAATCCTCACCCACATTGCCGCAGACGTTCGTGTAGAACAAAATCGGGTCGCAGATGCGGTAGCTGTACTCGCCGAAGCAGCGAATGGCAATGTCGATGTCAATGCCTGCCCGCTGGTCAACGACGCGGAACGGGACCGGCGACGGCGTGCCGTACTTATTGCCGATGAGCTCCTTGGTATTAAAATAGTACACGCGCTGATCCTTGGGCGGCTCGCCGCCGAAAGTGAAGCGCTTTCCGATGTTCTTGAACGTGTCGAGGATACTGGTTCCCAACTCACCGGAGAAGATCGACGGCTCGGTCGAAGCATCATAGACAAACTCGCCCGGTTCGGCGCACAGCTCCGTGACCTTGCCCTGATCGACGATGATCATGCACTGGCCGTCGGCCACCGCGACGACGGAGCCGTTGGAAATGATGTTCTCGCTGCCCTTGTTGTTGCTGCTGCGCCCGGAAACGCGGTGCAGTCCCTTGACCGCCATCACGTTCTCCGGAATGGATTCACAGTAAAAATACTCCTTCCACTGGTCGGCCATCACGCCGCCAGCTGCACCCAATGCTGCTTTTATGAGTCCCATTTTCTGTACTCCCTTTCTCTGTTTACTATGCCCACGGATCTTCCGCCGCCGGAATGCGGATGCCGCTGAGAATGCTGGAATACTCCCAGAGGAACCACTCGCCGGTCGAGGCCTTCTGCCGCAGCTTCATGGGCCGCGGCGAATCTGCCCCCGCCGTTTTCAGGAACACGCGCAGATACCCCGGCTCGATATCCTGCGGTCTGGGGTCTGCCAGCACGTTCAGCGTGTATGGCACCCGCGGCTGATAGCCGTTTTCCGGCGTCGCGCCTTCAAAATACGCAAGCGGCAGATAGGCTTTTCCGCGCAGTCGGTCGCGCAGAAACTGGCAGTCATACGGCGTCATGGGCCGCGGACCGCGCAGAAGATTCATTGCGGCAGTTCCGGCGTCCCTGTCCTTGTCAAACAGTGCCAGTGCGCACAGAAACAGGGCGCAGATGCGCTCCGGCTGTCTTCCGCCTGCCGCAAGCGTCTCAAATCCCTGCAGGTTTGCAGGGATGCTTTGAATTGTGACCTGCATGTAAAACCCTCCCGCTTATGGATATGTCCGGAGCCACGTTTCCGTATTGCCGGACTTGGTATAGTCGTGACCGTTTGCGGCCTCCATTGCATACCAGTATGCCCAGTGCTGCTCGTTCATGTCAGCAAAGACTCTTGGCAGCTCCTTCAGGTGGGCACGGATATACTCCTTGTCGGCATTGCGTTCGAGCAGGCGGCAGGTAACGGCGGAAACCTCCGCTCTGGTAATGTTGTTGTTCGGCTTGAACGTTCCGTCTGCATAGCCTGTGACCCATCCGCGAGTCGCCGCATAGGCGATGGACTTTGCCGCCCAGTGAGAGGCCGGAACATCCGTGAAGGTTGCAGTTCCGTCCGTCAGCTGCTCAAACCGGCAGCAGATCGCTGCGAATTCCGCGCGGGAGATCGGTGCGTTTGGCCGGAATGTTCCATCGCTGTAGCCGCGGACGATCCCAAACTGTTCCATGTAGCCGATGTAGTTGGCCGCCCAGTGCGTCGAGGCCACATCGGAGAAAGATGCCGGATAGGTTTTGTCTGCTTCCATTTGCTCGGTCAGCAGGCGGGCAAACATGGTGGTCACCTCTGCGCGGCTCATATTTTTGCCCGGTGCAAACCCGCCGTCCGGATATCCCTTGAGGAAGGCAAAGTGGTCTGTTTTATTCAGCGTCGCGGTTTTGTAGGCGTTCTCGGTGTAGGTGTTGATAAAGCCAAGCCCGCCCTGCGCGTCCTTCGGGTCGACATCCACGCTGCCTTCCATAGCTTCAAATTTGTTGTAGCAATCCCAGCCGCCGGTCCACTCGTATTCATTGATGGCGTCGTTCCATTCATAATGCGGCTGAAGGAACCAGCGGGTCTCATCATACGTCCAACCGCTTTGCTCATCGTTGGTTTCCACAACAAAGATGCCCTGATTGTCGGTTAGAGCGAAGAAATCGCTTCTGTCGATTTGAATGGTCATCACGCAGCCGAATGTTCCGGCTCCGTTCACGGTCACCGTGCAGTTCTGCACATCCCAGAGGCCGCTGCCGCCGGATTCGTAACGGCCATACGACGGATCGCTGGGAAATGCATAGAAGCTGAAAGTCGTTTGCTTCGGTGCAGTATTTCCACCCAACTCAACGACCTTGGTGATCGGGATCTGAAGCGTCACGATCCAGTTCTCGTCGTCCGGCTCGGGCTGCTCGGGCTGATTCGGCGGAAGAATGTTGCTTCCCGGCGGCAGAATCACGATGAAATCTTCTGCGGCCACCGCTGCGGCAAGGGTCAGCGAAAGGATCAGGCAAAGGAAAATTGCAAGAATTCGTTTTCTCATGTGGAACCTCCTTCTGTTATTTCTTTGTCGAATACACTCATGATGCGGCTTTGCGCACAGGCAGCGAAAACAAATGGGTTAAAGTGTGTCAATTACACCCGCGAGGTAGGTCGGCGATACCGACGCGTAAATAAAATTGTCAACCAACTGATCCTTCACCGCCTGCCGCACCTCAGAGGCAAGCAGTTCGTCCGCATTCTCATCCACCAGAAGCAGAACCTTGCAGACCCAACTAAGCTGCTTTACAGCATTGCAAAGCTTGAGCCGTTCGCTCAGCTTCCAGATGCCCTGCCGGATGACCTCCATCACCAACACATTGGCACGGCAGGTCCGGCACAGGGCAAGCGTTTCCTCCGGCTTTGAAGAACGGTAGACAAGAAAATCCGGGTCGCATCCCGAAAGTGATTGCATGACCGCTTCCGCCAGAAGTCCGCCTTTCATATCCAGTACGATCCTTCGCATCTGTGCTTTTCCACCGCCTTTCTCTTCTTTTGCATATTCCATTTGTATTTTAGCTGTTATCGCTCCCTTCCGCCCCCGCCGATTGGATAGGGTTTGCAATTATTTTTTGTTCAAAGGCCATATTTCATCTCAATTCTTTCCGCAGATGGGCAAAACCGTGTTGCCTTTTTCCTTCCGCATGATATACTATCCATACGAATGTACAGAGATGGGAGGCATACGGCATGAGCAAAGCGACAAAAAAGAGCCTTTTGTGCGCCTTGGCCGCGCTGGCGCTCATTGCGTTTGCCATGTGGCTCCGATATGCAAGCCGGCAAATTTTTCATTCTCCGGCCGTCAACCACCTGCGAAGCGGGATCTATGTATTTTTGTTCAGCGCGTGGAGCTACTCCCTTTGGAACCGCATCGTGCAGACGCAGGTACGGCGCTATCTGCTGGCGATCTCGGCGCTGATGGTGCTGTGGATCCTTCTTCGCTCAATCAAATTTTCCATTGAAAATACGGATGCAGCGCGCAGGCTGTGGTATTTCTACTATTTCCCGATGCTGTTCATCCCCATGCTGTCGGTCTTTGTTTCCCTGTCGCTGGGCAAGGGAGAGGATTTTCGGCTGCCGCGATGGACCAAGATTCTGTATCTTCCGACACTGCTGCTGCTCTTGCTCGTTCTGACCAATGATCTGCACCAGCAGGTGTTTTCCTTCCCGTCCGGTGTTTTATCAGATCAGGAGTATCGGTATGAGGGCGGCTATTTCTTTGTGATGGGTTGGGAGGCCCTGTGCGCGGGATTTGCGCTTCTTTCGATGGTGAAAAATTGCCGCATCCCGCGCAGCAGGAGAATTCGCTGGCTGCCGCTGGTTCCGCTTGCGCTTTCGCTGGCCTATGCTTACGCGTATGCGAAAGAGGTCTATTGGGTCTGGGTTCTCGCGGGGGATATGACGGTGTCGCAGTGCCTGATCTTTGCGAGCATCTTTGAATGCTGCATTCAATGCGGGCTGATCCAGTCCAATCTCGGATACGACGAGCTTTTTGAGGCGACGAGCCTGCCCGTCCAGATTACGGATCATGCGTTTCACTCGAAATATGTGTCTGTTGCCATGCAGAGGGCTTTGCCGCAAAGTGAGCTGCGGCAGATGCAGCAGGATACCGTCCATCTGGGCGACGATACGCTTTTGAAGCGGCACAAGCTACGACGCGGCTGGGTGTTCTGGAAGGAGGACATCTCTGCGCTGAATCAGATCCGAAAGGAACTGGAGCTGACAAGGGATGAACTGCGTGATACCGGCGACGTTCTGACAGCGGAGAATGCACAGCGCGCAAGATGGCTGAAGCTGATAGAAGAAAACCGCCTGTATGACATGATGGAGGCGCAGACTGCCCGACAGATCGCGATGCTGCGGGAGCTGCTGACTGAATTGCAGAAGACGGAAGATTCCGGCAGAGCCAGACACCTGCTCGGGCAGGTCATCATCATCGGGACCTACATCAAGCGGAGAAGCAACCTGATTTTTGTCGGCGAGCAGCGCGGTGCAATCAGCGTGCAGGAGCTTCTGCTGTGCCTCAATGAATCTTCCGAGAATATCAGTGTCTATGGCGCCGACTGCAAGGCGATTGTCAAGGGGGAAGGCCTGCTTACCGTCGAGCAGGCAACGCAGGTCTACGATCTGTTTGAGGCGGTCGTGGAGACGGAACTGGAATCGCTGCGTGCGCTGCTGATCTCCATAGAGTTTGGTAAGTGGGTAGAGGTTGCTCTCTGTGTTTCGGCGGCGGAGCCGCTCTGCGGGCTGCGCGCGCGGTTTCCAGGTCTGGAATGGGAGCAGGATGAGGACGGACTGCAATATGTGACGCGGAAGCTGGAAAGAACGAGGAGTGTAAAGACGCATGGACAGGATTAAGGAAAGCTTTGACAGTCTGCCCATCGCCGCCTGCTTCTTCGATAAAAACGGCGTGGTGCGGCTCATCAACCGCCGGATGCTTGCCATTGCAAACTGGCTGCGAAAAGGCGGCATACAGTCCCTTGCAGAGATGCAGAGCGCCCTGTGCTCGCCGCCCGCAAGCGTGTGCTGTCTGGATCTGCGCCTTCGGATCTACCGCTTTCCGGACGGGAAGGCGCTGCGCTTTGCGCAGGAGCAGATCACAACAAAAGCGGGCGTCCGCTATACGCAGATCACTGCTGCAGACGTTACGGAGCTGATCCGGAAGCAGAAGCAGCTGAAAGCGGAAAATGCGAAGCTGGTGGAGGCAAATGAGCGGCTTCGGCTGCTGTTCGTGCAGATGCCGGAGATCATCCGGGAGGAAGAGACGCTGGCAATGAAGCTGCGTGTGCATGATGACATCGGACACAGCATCCTCGCGGCGCGCCGTGTGCTGCTCCAGCACACGGACCTGAAGGAAATTCGTGCAAACGCGGCGCTGTGGGAACAGTCAATTTCCGTGCTTTACCGATCCAACCAGATGACGGCGCAATCCGAACCGCTGGAGGCGGCGAAAAAACGAGCGGAAGAGCTAGGCGTTAGAGTCCTGCTGACAGGGAATGAGCCGCAAAGGCAGTGGATACGCGCACTGAGCGCACTGGCGATCTGCGAATGTGCGGCGAACTGTGTCCGCCACGCAGATGGCACAGAATTGCATGTGTGCTTCCGGCAGAAGCCGGACTGCATGGAGGTCTCCCTGACCAACAACGGTGCAGTGCCAAAGGAAAAGATCACAGAGGGCGGAGGCCTTTCCATGCTGCGTCAACGTATAGAAGAAGCAGGCGGCAAAATGGAGGTTTGGAGCATCCCTCGCTTTAAGCTGATGCTCTGTCTGCCGGAACAGGAGGAAGCAGCACATGAGAGTGATGATCGTTGAAGACCAGACCATGATCCGCAGTTTGCTGGAAAGCTATTTCCGTGCCGAGGACGGATACCGGATCACGGCGTCCATCCCCGGTGCAAAGCAGGCGGTTGAGGTGTGCCGGACAAGCTCCGTCGATCTGATTTTGATGGATGTGCAAACGGAGAACCGCGAGAACGGCTTGACTGCCGTTCGCCAGATCAAAGCCATACGGCCGAAGAGCAAAATCATTGTTGTGACCTCGCTGATCGACGGCGCGGTTCTGGACGAGGCAAAGAGGGCCGGAGCTGACAGCCTGTGGTATAAGGACTCTACGCAGAAGCGTTTGATGGATGTTGTCCGGCAAACGATGGCGGGTGAACATATCTTCCCGGACGCGCCTCCGACGGTCGAGATCGGCATGGCAAAAAGCACGGAATTTACAAAGACGGAATTGAAGGTTCTGCGGCATCTGCTGCGGGGCTTGTCTTACACACGCATCGCGGCAGAGATGGGCTGCGAGATGTCGACGGTCAAATTCCATGTGGCAAATATGCTGCAAAAAACCGGGCTGGAAAACAAGCTTCAGCTTGCACTGGCGGTCAGCGACGCCAAGCTGATTGCCGATCTGGCGGAGGAGTGATGGAATTTGCTGCATATCCAACTGTTCCGCTGATCGCCTCTGGCGGCAAATCCAATGATTCCATCTGTGAAACGATCGCAGCGGGCGCGAGCAGATAGAAAAGATCCTCTGTTGGAGCCGGTCAGCTGCCAACAGAGGATCTTCATTTATGCGGTATCAAATAGGGAACGATGGATAAAACCATTCTGACATTTGAAAGGATTCGCCAAGCGCCAGTTGTTGACGTTCAGACACCGTCCGTGAAGGCATTTGCCGGAGCTTCACGCACAAGGCTATTGCACCGGCAGCTCCACCGCGATGGTAGTGCCCTTCTCCGAGCTTTTCTCCACCCAAACGGAGCCGCCGTGGAGGTTGGCAATCTCCCATGCCAGAGAAAGACCCAAACCAGTGCCTCCGTACTCCCGGCTGCGGGACTTGTCTACGCGGAAGAAGGGTTGGAAGATGCTCTGCTGATATTCCTCCGGGATGCCGCAGCCGGTATCGGAAACCCAGATCAGAATCTTTTCCGGCTCCTGCATGACTGTGACCCGCACCGAGCCGCCTGGACGATTGTATTTGACGGCGTTTTCCGTCAGGTTGAAGAGCAACCGGTAGATCAGCGCGTCGCTGCCGGTCATGACGCCGTCGCCATCTGCCGTCAGCGTGATGCCGCGCTTATCTGTCAGCGGCGCGAGGTCTGTGAAGATCTCCTCGACCATGGGCGCAAGCTGAATCCGTTCGTTCCGCGCCACCTGCTGCAGGCTGCTCATTTCCAGCAGTGTTTTTGTCATCTGAGTCAGCCGCTCCGTCTGCTCCCGCAACAAAGAAAGAAATGCGGCTGTTTCCGGCAGTAAGTCGGGGTGCTCTGCGGAGAACAGCTCCAGCTGCGCCTGCATCAGCGCAAGCGGCGTGCGCAGCTCGTGGGCGGCGTTGCCAGTGAACTGCCGCTGGGCGGCAAAGGCGTTGTTCAGCCGTTCAAGCATCTGATTGAAGGAATGGCTGAACTGGCGGAACTCCGGCAATACGTCCTCGTTGATCTTCATGTCTGCCAGGTTGCTCATCTGCACCTGCTCGACCTGCGAGGCAAAGCTGCGCAGAGGCTTGAGGGCGCGTCCGCTGACGAAGTAGGCAAGAATGCCGCTGAGCAGTGTCACCGCTACAGTGATATACCAGTTGGTCGTGCGAAAGCGTCCTTGCGCCCCATCGACAATGATTGTCAAATCCTCATCAGGTGCTATGAGCTGCGGGTCGAAGCTTACCATGTCTTCTTCATTCAGGATCACAGTGCCGCCCTGCAAGGTGTTCGCGATCGTGTCCATATAATACACGCCGGAGGAACAGAGCAGCAGATTCATGGAAATACAGGTAACTCCGATGAGCAGGACGCTCATCAGCGTGATGCGCCACTGCAAAGAAAGGTGCTTCATGCTTCCTTGCCTCCCATCAGATAGCCTTCGCCGATGCGGTTACGGATGGGATCGTATCCCAGCGCGGCGCGCAGCTTTTTGCGCAGAGCGGAGATATGTACCCGGATGGAGTTGCTGAAGCTGTCTACGCTGTTGTCCCAGACATGATCCATCAGCTCCTCCTGACTCACCGGTCGTCCCTGATGTACCATTAAATATTCCAATATTCCCGTTTCCTTGCGGGTCAGTGTCAGAGCCTGACCATTGACGGAAGCGGTGCGGGAGCGCGTGTCGAAGGCTAAATCCCCGCAGGTCAGCAGTACGTCCTGCTGCGTAAACTGCCGCAGGGTCAGACTGCGGATCCGGGCTTCCAGCTCGGCTAAGTGAAAAGGCTTTGCCAGATAGTCATTGGCACCCGCGTCCAGTCCCTCCACCTTGTCCTCTACCTCGCTGCGGGCGGAGAGGATCAGAACTCTCGTCTCCCGGTCTGTCTGCCGCAGGGTGCGCAGCACCGTCATGCCATCCTTGCCCGGCAGGTTCAGATCCAGAAGCACCAGATCGTAGTGCTCCACGCCAAGAAGCTCCAGCGCCTTCTCCCCGTCGTAGCAGTAGTCCACGCTGTAGGCCAGCCGCCGCAGGCTGCGGACGATGGTCTCGCACAGGGCGCGTTCATCTTCAATTACTAAAAGGTGCATGAGAGCCCTCCTTTTTATTTCTTCGTTTTTGTGTTGCTTTCATTATAGCAGAAACAGATAAGGTTTGTGTTAAGTTTCTGTTCTTAACAGGAACTTTAACTCTCCTGTGCTATGATGGAAGCACAAAACGGAAAGGGTGATGAAACTTGAGCCACGGAAAGAAAGCGGCGGCGCAGATCACGCTTCTGCTCGCAGGAGCCGCCATGCTGTGTTTCGGCGCATGGCGCGGCGAAGCGGCGACGGTGCTGAGCAAAGCAATCAAATTATGTCTGGAGTGTGTGGGCATTGGGTAAAAAGTTTTCAGGCGTTTCACAGACCATGTCCCGCTTCCGGGGCTGGATTCAGGCGGGGGCGACGCTGCTGACCAATCTGCACCTGCCGAATTTCCTCAAGGGCGGACTGTATCAGGGCTCGGGGAAGACCGTCTGCGTGCCGGGGCTGAACTGCTACTCCTGCCCGGCGGCGTCCGGGGCTTGCCCCATCGGGGCGTTTCAGGCAGTGGTGGGCTCGTCCAAGTTCAGCTTCTCTTATTATATCACAGGCTTCCTCATTCTGCTGGGCGTACTGTTGGGGCGCTTTATCTGCGGCTTCCTCTGTCCCTTCGGCTGGTTTCAGGAGCTGCTGCACAAGATCCCCACAAAGAAGCTCTCCACAAGGAAGCTCAAGCCCCTGCGATATCTGAAATATGCCGTTTTGCTGGTGATGGTATTCCTGCTGCCGGCATTCCTTGTGAACGATGTGGGCATGGGGGATCCATTCTTCTGCAAGTACCTCTGCCCACAGGGCGTGCTGGAGGGAGCGATCCCGCTGTCCCTTGCCAATTCCGGCATCCGGGCGGCGCTGGGCAAGCTGTTTACATGGAAGTTCAGCATCCTGCTGACGGTGATTGTGTTGAGCGTACTGTTCTACCGCCCCTTCTGCAAGTGGCTGTGCCCGCTGGGCGCGTTCTACGCGCTGTTCAACAGGGTGTCCCTCTTCCAAATGAAGGTGGATAAAAACAAGTGCGTCTCCTGCGGAAAATGCGCGAAGGTCTGCAAGATGGATGTGGATGTGACGAAAACGCCCAACCACACCGAGTGCATCCGCTGCGGAATGTGCATCCGCGCCTGTCCGACGAACGCCGTGTGCTTCCGCTACGGCGTTGGTGACGGAGAAAAAACAACAAAGAAAGCAAACATGGAGGAATCAAAATGAACATGAAGAAACAAATCGCACTGCTGCTGGCTGTGCTTATGATGCTGTCTCTGGCAGCCTGCAGCACAAAGGACAACGACAAGATGGCAGATATGAGCAGCAATGACTCTGCCATGACCGACGAGCCGAAAAACGCCGAGGAGGCACTTGCCCTGCACAAAAAGCTGATGGAACAGGAGAACACAATCCTGTCGCAGAACACTGCGCTCTGGGAAAAGGTTTTCATGGAGGCCGACAAGGGCATGGCCATGGTAGAGGATGGGAAGAACTATGGCGAGTTCCTGCTGGATACCATCGAGAATGCCAAAGACCAGTTCACCGACGAAGAGTATGAGATGCTGAAGGAGGCAGCCACGGAGATCAGCAATATCGAAAACAAGCTGACCGAGCTGGAAAACAAGTACCCCGAGATCATGCAGGAATCCGTGGACGGCGACATGAGCGTGCCCGCAGGCAGCGATATGACCAATCCGCCCGACGACGGCAGCATACAGAAGTTCCCCGCATTTGAGGGCAAAGACTTGGATGGAAATCCGGTGAAGAGCGACGAGCTGTTCTCCGGCAACGCTGTCACCGTGGTGAATTTCTGGTTCACCACCTGCAATCCCTGTGTGGGTGAGCTTGCCGAGCTGGACGCGCTGAACAAAGAACTCGCAGAGAAGGGCGGCGCGCTCATCGGCGTCAACACCTTCACGCTGGACGGCGACGAAGCGGCAATCTCGGAGGCGAAGGATGTGCTGGCCAAGAAGGGCGCGACCTATCAGAACGTGTATTTCGCTTCCGACGGCGAGGCTGGCAAGTTCACCACGAACATCTTTGCCTATCCCACTACCTATGTGGTGGACCGCAGCGGCAACATCGTGGGCGAACCCATCGTAGGCGCCATCACGGAAGAGAAGCAGGCGGAAACGCTGCAAAAGCTCATCGACCAGACGCTTGCCGCCGACATGGGTTGACAAACGGTTTCGTCAGCGGTTACGCAAAAGATATTTCCTGATTGTATAGACAGCGCACCCGGACACGAAGGCCGGGTGCGCTGCCTGTCTGAAGGATCAGCGGAAGGTGGAAAGACCATAGCTGTTCGCCAGTGCGTCAATTCGCTGCCCGGCTTTGCACATCCGGCACTCGCCGGTTGGATAGGTCTCATAGCCCGGGATATCGGCAGGCGTGAACAGACTTAATACCGGGATGCCGTCCAGATCCGGGATCGCGCTGAAAATCGCCGCAATGCCTTGTGTTTTGCCGCCATAATATTGGATACAATCAAGGGCGCGCCGCGCAGTTTTTCCGGAATTGACTGTCGAGATCAATAGAAGCATGTTTTTGCCATGGAGCATGGGAACCAGATTTTCACGGAAAAGAAGCTGGCCGTTGGAGTCATATTCCGGTGTGACGACACAGATGCTCTTGTTATTGTTGACAGAGAACAAAGCTTTCTGCGTCAGCTGCCGGGCCAGAAACGCACCAATGACCTCGCTGCCGTCCATGCAGATGATGGTGTCGATCGACTTTTCGTAGATGTAATGATTTGCGAGCGCAAGCGCAGTGTCGTGCGCCAGACTGTATTCGTGCTTCAGTCGTGTGATATCAAGGTAATGACTGTTGTGGGAATGCCGGGTCGCAAAATGACCATGGAATGCAATGAGTTCAAGATTTGGATTCTCTCTGGAACGGATGGCCTGTGTACTCATAGACAATACCTCCTTGCATGTTCACGTCGGAATGGCGGTGGGTGCAGGCGGAGCAAAGCTGTTTTCATATGGGTTTCCAGGGGTAGTTATATTATAATAGATACCAGGTCCTGATAGCAAGCGATTTATAAAAAAACAGCAGTCCTGCTCCGCCTGATCATGGTTCCTGCTCCTTTGCAGCAGCCTCGGCGGCAGCCTCTTTTGCTTTGCGTTTTTTTACCCGGATCCGGATGCAGATGATGACGGCTGCCGCGAGAACGAGCAGCAGTACCAGCGCAGGCAGAGAAGCGGCAAGACCAATGTGTAATAGGCCCAGCGGTTGACAACGGAGGTCGTTCCATCATTGTTCCAGCGCGTATCGCCGGAAACGTTGGAGTTTTCCACGAAGCCTCCGAGCGAGCGGATCTTCTGCTCGAGTCCGGAAACAGATGCGTCAAAGTCGGTCGTCTCGATGGAAACGTTTGCGGAGTAGATGATTTTTTCCGTGATGTCCGCAGCATCCCCCTGCGATTCAGGGCCTCCGACCGGCGCTTTTTCCGCTTCTGCGGTGTCGTCAAAGCTCATTTCGCCCATTGCACCGCCGATTTCTGCTTTGTATTCGTTTGCCATTGGCGCTTCTGCCTGCGGCACAGCTGGATAAAAAAATCAGAACCAGCAGGGCGGCAAGCAGAATTACAAGTTGGCGATCCTTTTTCATAGTGTAATCTCCTTTCGTTTGTCGCTCTGTTTATATAGACGGGAAAACAGAGGCTCCGTTGCAGGATTTGTTCCGGAACTTCGGTTTCTCTCCTCTATTTTGAGTATATCTGATTCAGTTTCGTTTGACAAGAGGGGAAAAACGATAGGAAATCTGCTGCCAAAAACCGCAATTACTGGAATGTTGACAGCCGATATATTTTGCGGTACAATTCATGTATCTGCTCATGAATAAAGGTGGAAAGTCCGGATTTTTCATGGCAGACGATGAAATTGAATGATATGAGGGCAGGCGGAAGCAAGATGCAGTACCGAAACACACGGCAGCGTAAAATTGTTCTGGAAACGGTACAGGAACACCATGACCATCCGAGCGCGGACCAGATCTATCTGGAGATCCGTGCAAAAGACCCGAGAATCAGCCGAGGAACGGTTTATCGGAATTTGAATGTCCTTTCTGAGGAGGGGCAGATCACACATGTAAAGGTTCCGGGAGCGGATCGGTATGATTGCAGGACAGACTTTCACTATCACCTGATCTGCACGGGCTGCGGCGCAGTCTGTGATGCCCCGTTTTCATACGACCCAACGCCGGACAAAACGATCGCAGCGGAATCCGGGTATCGGATCACGCGGCACAGAATGATTTTTGAAGGCGTTTGTCCGGCGTGCCAGAAGGCCGGGCACGAAAAGTAAGCACGGAACAGAAACCCGAAAGGTGCAGGATTTGAGCGGAGAATCGCCCAGATCCTGCACTTTTTTATTGTGATACGCGAGCGACGGCCTGATGCACAAATTAAAATGAGACTTTGTATTATTAGTGTTGCGGATCCGTCACTTTTCTTGTATGATAAAGATAGAAAAACACAGCACGACAGGAAAAGAATTTGATGAAAGGAGGCACAGCATATGATTTTGGGGATTTTGCGTGAGACGAAAAAGGGCGAAAACCGAGTGATCTGTACGCCAAAAGAGGTGGAGACCATCACGACCGCAGGACACACTGTTTATGCACAGCGCGGCTGTGGAGAACGAGCCGGTTTTTCGGATGAAGCGTATGAATCTGCGGGGGCGCTTCTGACAGACTCTGTGCAGGAGCTGTTCAAAGTCTGCGATATGGTTGCCAAGGTCAAGGAGTTTACGCCGGAGGAATGGCCGCTGATCCGGACAGGCCAGCTACTTCTCGGTTGCCTGCATCCGGCGGCAAATCCGGAGGAGGTCGACGCGCTGATGAAAAGCGGCTGCATTGCATTTACGGCGGAGGATTCCCATCGATATGGCTCCCCGAACTGTGAGGCAGCAGGGAAACAGGGGGCGCTTTTTGGGCTGGAATCCTTGCTGACCATTCACGGCGGAAAGGGAAAATATGTCGGCGGCTTTGCAGGGGAGCCGGGCATCCATGCACTGATTCTCGGAAGCGGAAAAGTCGGCAGAGGCGCTTTGCAGGTCTTACAGGCGCTCGGCGCCAACTGTACGGTCATGGCCAGAAATATGCACAGGCTCCGTGCGCTTTCAGCACAGTATAATGGCCGCGTCCGCATTAGGCGCTGCTCACGGGCGCATATCGCGGAGGAATTGCCGAAAACGGATATCGTTCTCAACTGTGTCAAATGGCGGAAGGAGAACAAAGAGTTCCTCATCACCCGAAACATGCTTTCCCTCATGGAAAAAGGCTCGGTGATCGTGGATATTTCCAACGATGAGCCGGGAGCGATTGAGACCAGCCGCGCGACTACGCACGACGAACCGCGGTACACTGTAGACGGCATTGTGCATTACTGTGTTGCAAATATTCCAGGCGCGGTCGCACACTCTGCGTCTGTTGCCTATGCAGCGCAGATGCTGCCGCTGATTCTGAGCCTGCTGAACGATGGCGAGGAGGAGACCTGCATCCGCGACGGCTATTACCGACGGGCACTGACGATCTACCGGGGGCTTCTGACGCATGAGGAAACGAGTGCCGTACAGGGAAGACCGTGGGTGCGCCCGGAAGAGGCACTCGGAATCTCCGGCTTCCATCTCGACCCTGCACCGCTGGCGTCGGAAACGTGCTCGACCCTTTTTTATACCTGGGCAGAAGACGACGGAGCCAAAACTGAACACAGTTCATAAGGATGACACAAAGATCTATACCGGGCATAAAACGCACAGGCTGAATAAACGAAACGAGCAGCGGCGCAAAACAACGCCGCTGCTCCGGCGCGTATTAGGGTTGCCTCCGGCTTTTGAAATGGGACATATCAAATTACGAATAGACGGTCCGCAAAAGAAGAATGAACGGTTTGATAAGATTTTATCGATAAGTATTGACCGGTATCCGGTGGATATGCTATGATTTTTTTGGATTAAAAAATGCTATTTATACCAAAAAATAGAATAACAAGATCAGAAATACAGAAGGAGTGAGCCAGCCTTGAGCAGATTGGATATCAAAACCGCCAGCAAGGCCCAGACGGTCGTTGACCACCTTTACAAGGACATGGAACGCAGGATCGCGTCCAGTCCTCCGGGACTGTGTCCCATCGATATGTCGCTGACATTTTTGCAGCTGTGCCACGCGCAGTCGTGCGGCAAATGCGTGCCCTGCCGCATTGGCCTCGGTCAGCTGAGCACATTGATGGGGCAGGTGCTCGACGGTACCGGTACGATGCTGACCATCGACACCATCGAAAAAACGGCGCGCGCGATCGTCGCCTCTGCCGACTGCGCCATCGGCCGCGACGCGGCGCAGCTGGTTCTGAGCGGTTTTGAGGGATTCCGTGACGACTATGTGAACCATGTAAAGCACCACAGATGCCTGGCTTCGCTGCAAAATCCCGTGCCCTGCGTGTCGCTCTGTCCCGCCGGTGTGGATGTGCCGGGCTATGTCGCGCTGGTGCGCGAGGGACGGTACGCAGACGCGGTGCGTCTTATCCGCAAGGACAACCCCATGCCGACTGCCTGCGCGTATATCTGCGAGCATCCGTGCGAGGCGCGCTGCCGCCGCAATATGGTCGACGCGCCCATCAACATCCGGGGCCTCAAGCGCTACGCAGTCGATCACGCGGGCAATGTTCCGAATCCAGCCTGCGGGGAGGCGACCGGCAAGAGCGTTGCCATCATCGGCGGCGGCCCGAGCGGCCTTTCCTGCGCGTATTATCTGCGCCTCATGGGGCACAGCGTGACAATTTTTGAGGAAAAGAAGCAGCTCGGCGGTATGCTCCGCTACGGCATCCCGGCCTACCGCTTCCCGCGCGAAAAGCTGGACGCGGAAATTGCTTCCATTCTGTCCACCGGCGTTGAGGTACATACCGGCGTGACGATCGGAAAGGACATTTCCTTCGAGCAGCTCCACAGGGATTACGACTGCCTGTATGTCGCCATCGGCGCGCATACGGACAAAAAGACAGGCATTCCCGGCGAGGACAGCAAAAACGTCATGTCCGCCGTCGAAATGCTGCGCGCCATCGGTGATAATGTGATGCCGGACTTCACCGGCAAGCGCGTCGTGGTCATTGGCGGCGGCAACGTCGCAATGGACGTGACAAGAAGCTCCGTCCGTCTGGGCGCTTCGAGCGTCACCTGTGTCTATCGCCGCAGAATTGCGGACATGACCGCGCTTCCCGACGAGGTGCAGGGCGCAATTGCCGAGGGTGCGGAGATCCGCGAGCTTTCTGCGCCGGTGCGCATCGAGGCAAACGAGGCGGGCGCGGCTGCCGCCCTCTGGGTGCAGCCGCAGATCATCGGCCTTGCCGACAAGTCCAGACGGCCCCGCCCGGACGCGGCAGACCAGCCAGAAGAACGCATTCCGGCGGACATCATCGTTGTCGCCATCGGGCAGGGCGTGGAGATCGCGGGTTTTGAGCAGGCCGGTATCCCCATCAAAAGGGGAACGTTTATGGCCGAAAGCTCCAGCCAGATCGACAACATGGAAAACGTCTTTGCCGGCGGCGACTGCGTGACCGGCCCGGCCACCGCCATCCGCGCCATCGCGGCAGGCAAGGTCGCGGCGGCCAATATCGACGAGCAGCTCGGCTTCCACCATGAGATCCGCACCGATGTGGAGATCCCCGCGCCGCATCTGGACGTCTGTCCCGCGCGCGGCCGCGTCAACACCAAAGAGCGCGAGGCTGCCCAGCGCAAATGTGATTTTGAAGACATTGAATGCGGCATGACGCACGAAGAGGCCTGTGCAGAGAGCGGACGCTGCCTGCGCTGCGACCACTTCGGCTACGGCATCTTCAAGGGAGGGAGAATCGAAAGATGGTAACACTCACGATCAACGGCAAAACCGTCTGCGTGCCGGAGGGAACCAGCATTCTGGACGCCGCGCGCGCGGCCAATATCGACATTCCGACGCTCTGCTATCTCAAGGATCTCAACGAGATCGGTGCCTGCCGCATCTGCATGGTCGAGGTCGAGGGACAGGAAACGCTTGTCGCCGCGTGCGACAACGAGGTGCATGCGGGCATGGTCATCCACACGAACTCCCAGAAGGTGCGCATGACGCGGCGCGTCAATCTGCAGCTTCTTCTCAGCCAGCACGAGGTAAACTGCGTCAAGTGTACGCGCAGCGGCAACTGCAAGCTGCAGAAGCTCGCCAACGACTATAATCTGCTCGGCGCGCCCTATCAGAAAAAGCTGCGTCCGGCGCCGGTCGACTACTCCGCGCCCATTTTGCGCTTTGAAAACCGCTGCGTCAAGTGCATGCGCTGCGTGCAGGTGTGCGATAAGGTGCAGGGCGTGCATATCTGGGATCTGGTCGGCACCGGCTCCCGGACGACCGTCGGTACGGCAAAGGCGGACAGCCTTTCCCAGTCCCTCTGCACCTATTGCGGCCAGTGTGTGACCCACTGTCCGGTCGGCGCATTGGAGGAGCGCGACGATACCGACCACGTCTACCGTATGCTCGCCGATCCCACCCTTACGACCGCCGTACAGGTTGCACCTGCCGTCCGCGCGGCGTGGACAGAGTATTTTGGCCTCTCACCCGAGCAGGCCGCGCCGGGCGTTCTGGCCTCCGCACTGCGGGAGCTGGGCTTTGATTATGTATTCGACACCAATTTCAGCGCCGACCTCACCATCATGGAGGAGGGCAGCGAGTTTATCGAGCGCTTTACCCATCGTGATGACTATGCGTGGCCGATGTTCACCTCCTGCTGCCCAGGCTGGGTGCGCTTTGTGAAGGGCCAGTTCCCGCAGTTTGCAAAGAACCTCTCTACCGCGAAATCGCCGCAGCAGATGTTCGGCGCGGTGGCCAAAAGCTATTTCGCAGAGAAGATCGGCGTCGACCCCAAGAACCTTCGCGTCATCTCCGTCATGCCGTGCACGTCCAAAAAGGCGGAGGCGGAGCTGCCGACGATGCGCGATGCCTGCGGCGATCCGGACGTGGACGTGGTCATCACCACGCGCGAGCTGGTTCGTATGCTCCGCTGCTCGATGATCGACCCGGCGGCCTTGGAGGAGAGCAGCTTCGATTCGCCGCTCGGCTCCGGTACGGGCGCGGCGGTGATCTTCGGTGCGACCGGCGGCGTCATGGACGCGGCGCTTCGCAGCGCGTACTATCTTGTGACCGGTGAAAATCCGGACCCCGATGCCTTTACTGCTGTGCGCGGCATGCAGGGCTGGAAGGAAGCGAGTTTCGACATTCCCGGTGCAGGCACGGTCCGCACGGCGGTGGTCAGTGGACTCGGCAACACCAGGAAGCTCATGGAGGCGATTGCCTCCGGCCACGTGCAGTATGACTTCGTTGAGGTCATGGCCTGCCCCGGCGGCTGCGCAGGCGGCGGCGGCCAGCCGATTCACGACGGCGAGGAGTGCGCCGAGGCGCGCGGAAATGTTCTGTGGAGACTTGACCACAAGATGCCCCTTCGTTTCTCGCATGAAAACCCCGATGTGCAGGCACTTTACAAAGAGTATCTTGGCAAGCCCCTGTCGGAGCGTTCGCACCATCTGCTGCATACCGGTATCGAAGCATGGCGGATGCCGCAGGAGCTTTGATCGGCGCTGTTTTCAAGGGCACAGCACAAATACGAATATGCGGGACAAGCTTGCCTTGTCCCGCATGTTTTATGTTGGTATTACCGCTTCAGCCACTGCACAAATTTCCTCTGTGAGATCTTGGCCGCTTTCGCACTTCTCTTTTTCCTTCTGCGCTTCCTTACTCCACGCGGAGGTAAGCGTCAAATAGTCGTGAACCTTTCCCAGTGTGGTAAAATGGAAGAAACACACAAGGGGGAAGGCATCATGGCGAATGAGCTGGCATGCTTGAACTGTGGGATGGGCTTTACGCCAACGTGCCACATCACGCGGCAGAAATGCTCCAGCAGCGAATGCCGGGTGCGGTACAACAACGCGAAGCGGTACTGCACGGACACGCCGGTCAACGAATGCCCGGAATACGGGACACCGATCCAGCAGAGCGGCGAAGCCGGGCGCTGGCGTCAATGCGAAAAAGAGGAAGCCTGTGTTCCCATGAAGAAAAGCACCGTTCCGCCGGCGCTTCTGCCGGGCAGCGGGATCGTATCAGCCAGTCTGCTGGCGCAGATCATGCACAGCAAATATGTGCTTGCGCTCCCGCTTTACAGGCAGGAGCAGGAGCTGCACAGGCTCGGTCGTTTCCCGGCAGACCATGTCCAACTGGGTCCTTACTGCCGGGGAGCGCTGGCTCCTGCCGGTATATCACGCACTGCACAAGGAGCTTCTTGCAAACGAGATCCTGCATGCAGATGAAACGACGCTCATGGTGCTGCGGGAGCCGGAGCGGCAGGCGCTGGCAGACGAGCTGGGCGAGGGCGGCATTCGTGAGCTTGCACAGCGGTATGCCGAGGCATACGAGGGATGCTACGACGGCGCGGAGCTGGATGCGTACATCGAGGAGATCTGCGCGGACGCCTACGCGGGCATGGACCGGCTGCCGGAAGCAAAGACGCAGATCATACAAAAAGCCGCCCGGCGGGCGCAGGACGCGCAGCAGGCGGCAGAAGAAAACGGCGGGACCAAAGGCCCGCCGGAAAGTTATAGCATTGCAAAGACGCGGAGAATGCCATATCTAGCGCAAATAGAAGCGTTTTATAGTGGAGACAGGAAAACAGTCGGACGAATCGACGATATTTTTGTCAAGGATATTACAACGGGGCTTTCGCAATTTGGACTTGGGGATGCGCCATTCTTTATGCTGAAACGAAACCTTGAGAAAGTGACCAGAACGCAAGGAAACAACGCGAAGTACTCGGCACACGGCATAAGCAGGGATGTCATAGAACGATTGCCGAGCCTTTTGGAGTCACCGACGTTGGTCATATCAGGGAATGGCCGGATATCCGTCATTGTAGACGAATACGTAAATACACAAAACGAAGATCATGCGCCACTGCTAATTGGGATCGACCCGAACAGCAGAGCAGACGGGAAGAACGCATATGAAATCAAAAGTATGTATGGGCGCGAGAACTTCAGGGACTGGCTTCTGCTGAGAGCGAAAGACAGCAGATTTTTAGGCGGAGATACAAATAAGGCCGCAGCGTTACTCCGAGATGTCGGCATTAACATTGCCGAGCCGGTGGCATACGCTACAGACCTTACGCAGGACATTCTAACGAATGATGCTGAGAAAGTCAATGAGAAATTTTCAGTGGTGGAGGACGCGAGGCTGGCAGCGGAGGAAGCGGCAAAAGAGCCTCCGACGGTGTATGAAAGTCTGACGATGGACAGCATTCCGAAGAAGGCGCAGGACTATCTGCGCAGGGTGCGCGGGCAGACGGCGGCGGCCATCCAGCAGACGCTCTCGATGCCGTTTGCGGCACGTCAGGAGGTGCTCAAGCCTGCCATTGAGGAAATGATGAACGAATATCTCCAGACCGGCAGGATCTCGCAGGAGACGGTAGACAGGAACTTTGAGGAGTCCTACAGGCGCGGCGTGAAAAGGCCCACTGTCCGGGTACGTTGGGAGTTTTCAGATACACCCTAGACATTTCATAAGCCTTTTCTTTGGAAAGCTGCTTTCTAGCTCAGAAAACAACATAAAATAATAAAAACAGAATAGACCCATCAGAAAAAAGCATTTCCAAGTCAACACTTCTTATGCTACACTGAGAACAAAGGAGGTATGACTTCATGCAACAATTTGATTTGATTATCATCGGCGGCGGCCCAGGCGGATATCTGTGCGCGGAGCGCGCAGGAAAGGCGGGTCTGCGAACTGCACTTCTTGAAAAGCGTGCCCTTGGCGGCACATGCTTGAATGAGGGCTGTATCCCCACAAAAAGTCTGCTCTACTGCGCTAAGCAATACCAAACAATGCTGCACTGCGAGGAGTACGGTATCGCAGCGCAAAACGTTTCCTACGATCATGCAGCAGCTGTCGTGCGCAAAGACGGCATCGTTCAAACGCTCGTCCGCGGCGTAGGTGTATCGATGAAGAAGCACGGGGTCGCTGTTTTCTCTACTGAGGGTAAGATCACTGGCAAAACGGGCGATCTGTTCACTGTTTCCGCTGGAGCGGAATCCCTGTTTGCACCACGTCTTGTGCTCGCCTCTGGCTCCAGCGCCGTAGTACCGCCAATTCCCGGCGTGAGAGATGGACTCGCCTCCGGCTTTGTAATGACAAACAGGGAGCTTCTCTCCCTACAGGCTAAGCCCGACTCACTGGTCTGCATCGGCGGGGGCGTAATCGGGCTCGAGATGGCCTGTTACTTTGCGTCGATCGGTACAAAGGTCACCGTGATCGAAATGATGTCTAAAATTGCAGGCAATACCGACCCCGAGATCTGCGCACTGTTAATGCGCACCTACAAAAAACAAGGCATGGAATTCTGTCTCAACGCCAAAGTCGAGTCTCTCACAGAGCACAGCGTGATCTATTCCGATGCTTCAGGGAAACATGAGATTGCCTGTGACCGCGTTTTGCTTTCAGCGGGCCGCCGCGCGGACGTGAGCGGACTGAATACAGAAGCGATCGGTGTTGCACTTGAACGCGGCGCAGTTGTGACTGACGAGCACATGCGTACAAATATCCCCGGCGTATGGGCAATTGGTGACTGCAACGGCAAGCTGATGCTGGCGCACACGGCATACCGTGAGGCAGAGGTCGCCGTCAACGACATGCTCGGCAAAAAGGACAGGGTCGACTATTCGATCATTCCCTCTGTAATTTACACCACGCCTGAAGTGGCCAGTGTCGGCGAAACGGAGCAGAGTGCGCTGGAGAAGGGGCTGGATATACAAGTCGTCAAGGCGCCGATGGCTCTCTCTGGCCGCTATCTGGCCGAAAATCCGAAGGGAACTGGGTTCTGTAAGCTACTTTATGACAGAAAAAATCGCTGCGTCGTGGGCGTCCACTTGATTGGCTCCTACGCCTCTGAAATCATCTATGGCGCAGCCATGATGGTCCATTCCAAGCTTCCCGTGCAGCATCTGGATAAGATCGTATTCCCGCACCCGACAGTCGGTGAGGTCGTGCGCGAGGCGCTGTTCATGCTGTAAATCGATTCCAAACAAGCTCCGCCCCATTGAAACGACAAAGCAGCGCGACGCCTCGGCGCCGCGCTGCTTGCGTTTTATGGAGTTTGGAAAGCTGCCCGAAATTACTTGGTCAGGTAGCGGTACAGCATGACCGCGACCTCCGCACGGGTGCCCTTACCGGCCGGATCCAGCGTGGTAGCGGACTTGCCGGTGATGATGCCTTCCTTGACGGCCCATGCCATGGCCGTCTCGGCGTAAGAGCTGACCTTGCTTCTGTCGGAGTAGCCGCTCAGAGTGCCGGTCGTTCTGGGCTTACCGGCGTAGCGATACAGGATCGCCGCGATCTGCTCACGGGTGACCGCGCCGTTCGGGTTGAAGGTGGACTTGGAGGTGCCGGTGACGATGTCATTCTTATAAGCCCACAGAACGGCGTCGTAGTAATAGCTGTTCTTATCCACATCCTTGAACGGGTTGGAGACGTTGACGGACGGCTTGCCCTCGATACGGTACAGGATCGTAACGAGCATACCGCGGGTCATGGTCTGGCTCGGGCTGAAGCTCTTGTTGGCAGTGCCGTTGACCAGAGAGTTGTAGGACATGAAGTCGATCGCGTTTGCGGACCACTTGCCGGTGTTGCTCTCGGTAACGTCATTGAAGTAGTTGGACCTCGTCTGCTGAACAATGTTGAAGGACAGGGAGCCGCTTTCGATCTTGCTCTTGCCGTCATAGATGGTGTAGGTGACCTTTGCGGTCTGCGCACCGGCTGCCGGTACAAAGTAGACGTCGGACAGGGCCAGATCGTTTCTGCCGGCGCTGAAGAAGAAGCTCAGCTTGTTGGTGACTTCCTTCGCGGAGGCAATGGTGTCATAGGCGTAGTACAGTCTGCCGTTGGTCACATCGCCAAAGACCACATAGTAGCTGGCCAGCTGGCTGTTGGTGACATTCTCGGGAGTCATGGCCTTGACCAGATCGCCCTTGAAGCTGGTGCCGATGGAGTAGATGGAGGAGACCTTACCGTCGTTGACGGTGATGGCTACGTTGCCCTCGACCTGAGCGCTCGTGCCGTTGGACTTGGTGCCGTAGGCAACAAACGGGATGTTGATGGTGTATTTGCTGGTTCTGGAGCCTGCCGTAAAGACGATGGTGTCCAGATCATACTGACGGGAGGTCGCGTTGTAGCAGTACTCGGTGCGGCTGTCGACCGTATCCGCGTTTCTGTCGCTGCTCTCGTACAGATAGCCGTAGGTTCTGGTGTTCAGGTTCTTGTCATAGCTCGTGTCGAACTTGACATAGCTCAGCGTGCCGCGGTTGTAGGCTTCGCTGAAGAACTTCTGGAAGTCGTCCTCGTCGAAGCGGACACTCTGACCGGCTGCGACATCGTATTCAATGTCCGCGCTGGCGCCCTGGATAACGACCTTGCCGGTGGCGATGATGCCGCCGTTGGCGTCATAAGCAGTGTAGGTAACGTACGGAGTGCTGGAAGAGGTCGTCGGAACAAAGTAGACGCCTTCCAGAGCATACTGCCGGAGCGCGGTCGAAGGCGTGTAGTAGCACTTCGTGCCGGAGGGCAGCAGTGTGGTGGTGCCGGCAGCATACAGTGCGCCGCCGTAAGGCGTGTTGAACACGACATAGGAAAGCGTCTTGCCGCCGGTGTAGTAGATGTAGTCGTTGAACTTCATCTGCGTGCCGCCGGTAACGGCGCTGACAGCGTTCGCAAACGGATCCTTCGTGAAGGCCGCGCTGGCGCCGTTGAGCGCGAAGGTGATGTCAGAGGCCGCGCCCGGAACAACGCGGATATCCAGCGTACCAGCACAGGTGGTGTCCTTGATCGTCGCGGTGACCTTGACGGTCATACCGGCGGTGTTGTTGACGGCGTTCGTCGTCAGGGTCGCGGTATTGTTCGCCAGAGACGCAGCGATCGTTGCGTAATAGGCGGAAGCGTCCGTGGACCACACGAGGGTGTTGTAGTTCAGAGCCTGCTTGTAGTCGCCCTTCGCCTCGTCGAATTCCTGAACGGTCGCGGTGATGACGGGGTTCGTGCCGACGGTGACGCTGGTGTTCAGCGGCGTAATAGACGTGGTGGTCAGCGTGACCTTATAGGCGTCGCAGACCTCAACGGTGACCGGCGTCGTGCTGACGGAAGCGGCCTTCAGCTGCGTGTCGGGGTCGGTGACATTCATGGTGCAGTAGTAGGTAGTCTTGCCTGCCGTCGCCGTGTCCGTGATGGTCAGGACGGAGCTGGTAGCGCCGGTGATGGGCACATAAGAGCCGATACCGTTGGACTTATACCACTGATAGGTGATGGCGGAGGTCAGGTTCTTGTCGCCTGCCGCAGCGGTAGCGACGACCTGAAGCGTCTTGTTGGTCGCACCCTTCTTGATCTTCATGTCCTGCGGGACGGGCTGACCGATGGTGATGACCGGGGTATTGCCGACCACGATGGTGGCGGTGACGGCATTGCTGGTCAGGGTGTACTTGGCGTCGTCCTCAGCACTCAGGGATGCAATACCATTGATCACATAGGTACCAGCAACGTTCTTGTTGTACGCAAGCACGTCTGCTTCGTTCCATGCGATGTTGCAGATCGCGGCGTTGGCGCCCTCGCCCTTTGCCTGCATAGTCGCAGGAAGCTGGGGCAGGTCAGTGCCGATGGCAACTGCGGGAACGGTGTAATTCGGGTTCTCGATGGTCAGGCTGGCCTTGGCAACCGTGACAGCACAGGTCGCAGTCTTGGTGTTGTCAGCCGCGCTGGTAACCGTGATGGTAACCGTGATGGTCGCGGAGCCTGCACCGACAGCGGTGACAGCGCCGTTCGAAACGGTCACAACATTGGTATCGTTGGATTCCCATGTGAGCGTCTTGTCGTCTGCATCGTCCGGAGCGACCGTCGCGACGAGCGTCGCGGTATCGCCGGGCTTCAAATTCAGGCTGCTCTGGTTCAGCGTGACTCCGCTTACGGGCGCAGCCAGCGCAGCCGGGATCATTGCGCAGACCATTGCCACGACCAGAAGGGCGCAGACAATTCTGCTCATACTCTTTTTCATTGTGATGTACCTCTCTTCCTTGTTATGTTTGAAGTGTTTCTTTACCCAATTTGCTCATGTTAAGTGTATCATAATTCCGTAAAATTTCAATCACCTTAAGGAAACTTTAAGGAGTTCCCATGGTTTTTCGGCATCAGTCCCACATTTTGTTGTCAAATTTTGTTTGACGTCAAAATATGGTACTGCGTCCGCAAGAATTACAATATGATTACATGCTTTTCTTTTTGGAAACGTTTTGTTTAATCGCCGTTTCTGTTTTGTTTCTCTTTTTCAGGCTCCTGCGGCTCCTTTTCCTTGTAATAGAGCATACAGTGGCAGAAGCCCTCGAAGTTCGGATCCTGGATCTGTTCGCGGAACTCGCGGCACATGCATTTGTTGTCCTCCGTCCGCTGGAGGCGGCATGGGCAGTAGCCGCCGGTGCGCTTGAGGCCCTCGCGGACACGCTTCACGACCTCTTCATCCGGATTCAGCCGTACCTTCATAGCTTTTCCTCGATCTCCGCGCGCAGGCTCTGCTTGTCGCGGTAGCCGACGAGCTTTCCGGCGATCTCACCGCCGCGGAAGATCAGCAGCGTCGGGATGCTCTCAATGCCATGCTCGATGGCAAGGTCCCGCTCCTCGTCCACGTCCGCCTTGCAGAACTTGACCTCCGGCATCTCGCCGCTCAGCTCCTCAAGCACCGGCTTGAGCATCATGCACGGCCCGCACCAGGAAGCCCAGAAATCGAGCACAACGGGCTTTTCGGACTTCAACACCTCGTTTTCAAAATTCTCTTTTGTAATGATCGTCATACCTCATGCCTCCTTGAGTCTGTCTCTGTTTTTAGTATAGCACATATCGGTAAAAAAGAATTGATAAATTGTGAATTCCTCACCGGAAAAATGCACCAGCTTTTCTTTCCCGGAAAACGCATTGCCGCGCGGCAGGACTTCCCTGCCGCGCGGCGTCAGAATTATTCCACAGTCACGCTCTTCGCCAGATTTCTGGGCTTATCAATGTCGCAGCCGCGCTGGAGCGCAACATAGTACGCAAACAACTGGAGCGGCAGCACACCGAGCGACGGCAGGAACATATCCTCCGTGTCCGGAATGACCATCATGGCGTCGGCATTTTTCGCCATTTCCTCGCGGCGGCTCTCAGTCGTGAGCGCAAGGACGCTTGCGCCGCGCGCCTTGACCTCGACGACGTTGCTCATCGCCTTGTCGAACAGCGGCCCGTAGGTACCGAGTGCCACGACCAGCGTTCCGTCCTCGATCAGCGAGATCGTCCCGTGCTTCAGCTCGCCGGAGGCGTAGGCCTCGGAGTGGATATACGAGATCTCCTTGAGCTTGAGCGAGCCCTCCAGCCCCAGCGCATAGTCCAGATTCCGGCCGATGAAGAAAATAGAATCGTGGTTGAAGTACAGCGAAGCGTAGTGCTTGATCTGCTCACAATCCGAAAGGATTTCCTCCATTTTTTCCGGCAGGCGCTGGAGCTCCGCGACCAGTCGGTCGTAGGCCTCCTCCCGGATGGTCCCGCGCAGCTGCGCCAGATACAGGCAGAACATATCCAGCAGAATCAGCTGCGTGGAATACGCCTTCGTCGTCGCAACGGCGATCTCCGGCCCGGCCCAGGTATACAGCACGTCGTCGGACTCACGCGCGATGGAGCTTCCGACCACGTTGACGATGGAAAGGACCCGCGCGCCGCGCGCCATGGCCTCGCGCAGCGCGGCCATGGTGTCAAGCGTCTCGCCGGACTGGCTGATCACAAGCACCAGCGTCTTTTCGCTGACGATCGGGTCGGCATAGCGGAACTCGGAGGCCAGCGTGACCTCCACCGGGATGCGCGTCATTTTTTCGAGATTGTATTTGCCGATCACACCGACATGGTACGACGAGCCGCAGGCAATGATCGTGATGCGCTCCATGCCGCGCAGCTCCTCCGGCGTCAGGTGCAGGCCCTCAAAGACGATCTTTCCCTCATGCAGGCGCGGGCCGACCGTGCGCCGGATGGCCTCCGGCTCCTCCATGATCTCCTTGAACATGAAATGCGGATAGCCGCCCTTTTCCGCCGCGGAGATCTCCCAGTCGATGTGGTGATGCTCCTTCACGACCGGCTGCTCCATCGCGTCGAGCACCGTCACGCCCTCCGCCGTCAGGATCGCGACCTCGCCGTCATCCATATACGCCACGTCCCGTGTGTGCCGGACGAGTGCCGTCACGTCGGAGGCAATGAAATTGCAGCCTTCACCGTAGCCGATCAGCAGCGGTGCGTCCTTTCGCGCGGCATAGATCCTTCCCGGCGCGTCGGCACACAGGATGCCGAGCGCGTACGCGCCCTCGATCCGGTGCAGCACCATATAGAGCGCCCCGAGCACCGTTCCGGTCTCCTTGTAAAAATACTCCAGCAGCTGCGCCACGACCTCCGTATCGGTCTCGGAGGCAAAATGCACGCCCTTTGCCTGCAAAAACTGCCGCAGCTCGAGATAGTTCTCGATGATGCCGTTGTGGACCAGCGCGATTTTGCCGTCCTCGCTGACATGTGGATGGGAATTAATGTCATTCGGCTCTCCATGGGTCGCCCAGCGGGTATGACCGATGCCGGTCGTCCCGTGCAGGGTCGCGCCGTTCTGCGTCAGCTCCATCAGGTTTTTCAGCCGCCCCTTCGCTTTGGCGATCTGGAGGCCGTTCTCACCTGCCACGCAGACGCCCGCGGAGTCATAGCCGCGGTATTCCAGCCGCGACAGTCCTTCCAGCAGGATCGGAGCCGCCTGCTCCTTGCCGATGTATCCAACGATACCACACATATTATATTGTTCCTCCTGAAATCATTTCAGGACAAACACGCAGACCATTTGCCTGTGCTTTTCCCGCAGCCCCTCTGTTTTGCAGTTGCCCGCATATTTCTGACTGCGTCACGCGCGAAAAGCGGCACGGAAGCGCATCCGCCGATCACTTCGATCACGCTTCACCTCGTCATCCTGCCGGGAGTCTGTTTTCTTCCGCAGGAACACGGCGCTTGTGATGGGAATGTCCCATAGTCCTCCTTTCCTTTCTGCGTCTATGCCATTATACTGTATTTTGCAGGAAAAAGCCACTGCTTTTTTCCGCGCGCATTTCCTCTTGACAGGCATGGTATAATATGTTTACAGTATCCGCAGAACGGAGGTGTGCAGGATGGCGGGCGATTCGGTCAAGATTATGGCCAGAAATCAGAAGGCGCATCACGAATATTTCATCGAAGAAAAATTCGAGGCGGGCATCGAGCTGTCCGGCACCGAGGTCAAGTCCATCCGCGCCGGCACTCTCAGCCTCAAGGAGGCCTGGTGCCAGATCAAGGACGGTGAGCTGTACATCCGTCAAATGCACATTGCGCCGTATGAGCAGGGCAACATCTTCAACAAAGATCCTCTGCGTCCGCGGCGACTGCTGATGCACAAGCGCGAGATCGCGCGCCTGTTCGGCAAGGTCAAGCAGGACGGCTACGCGCTGATTCCCCTGTCGGTCTATTTCCGCGGCTCGCTCGTCAAGGTCGAGATCGCGCTGGCAAAGGGCAAAAAGCTCTACGACAAGCGCGAGGACGCCGCAAAGAAGGATGCCAAGCGTCAGATCGACCGGGCAATGAAAGGAAGGTAACTCAAATGGCAAATCCCATTGCGACCATTACCATGGAAAACGGCGGAAAGATCGTCTGTGAGCTGTATCCCGAGAAAGCGCCGCAGAGCGTCCGCAACTTCATCTCTCTGGCAAACAAGGGCTTCTACAACGGCCTGATCTTCCACCGCGTCATTTCCGGCTTCATGATCCAGGGCGGCTGCCCGGACGGGACCGGCATGGGCGGCCCGGGCTACTGCATCAAGGGCGAGTTCAAGCTCAACGGTGTCAAGAACAACCTCTCGCATAAGCGCGGCGTGCTGTCCATGGCGCGTGCGCAGTCTCCGAACTCCGCCGGAAGCCAGTTCTTCATCATGCACGCCGACGGCGAGTTCCTCGATGGCCAGTACGCGGCCTTCGGCAAGGTGCTCGAGGGCATGGACGTGGTCGATCAGATCGCAGCCGTGAAAACCAACGCGCAGGATCGTCCGCTCGACGAGCAGAAGATCGCGTCCATCACCGTGGATACGCAGGGCGAGGAATATCCGGAGCCGGATAAGCTCCGCGACCCCTACGGGCGTTTCTAATTTCAAGAGTTTCAGGCTGACCTTCCCGCGCGGTTCGTCCGCGTGGGAAGAAGCCTCCCCGATACGGGGCTGTACTGGTTTCGACGGGGGCAGTGAGGCCGGATAAGCGGGCGGAGGTGTCTGACCTCCTTAAACCGGGCAATTTTTTCAAATTAACTGACAACTCTAAAGTTGCTCTGGCTGCCTAATTAGGCGCCCATCCTCCCCGGGAGGGCCACGAACCGGGCTTGGGTGTGATCTTAGTGGCGAACGTGCGGCGGGTAAGAGTTGCCTCGCCCATGCATCATGACTCTACCAAACCGTCGAGTGTGTTTGTTCACGCCTCGGTAAGGGAATGTAAATAACAAACTGCGCCCGAAGAAAGTCCGGTCAAGTTGCTTTCGGACAGGGGTTCGATTCCCCTCAGCTCCACCAAAGCAGAGCCAGACGAACCAGATGTGTTCGCCTGGCTTTTCTGCTTCCT
>ERZ791919.755-NODE-755-length-32575-cov-17.584563_pt1 | contig 32575 bp, 38 predicted proteins | sample MGYA00510137_ERZ791919 | MGnify/ENA primary metagenome ERZ791919 (study PRJEB30046, sample SAMN00792059) | human gut metagenome | study: EMG produced TPA metagenomics assembly of the A metagenome-wide association study of gut microbiota in type 2...
ATCTTTCTTCCCCCAGTAGAACTGGGGGTTTATTTCCACGCCTGAAGGCGCCAACAAGAAAGACAGGTGCGGAAAAATCCACACCTGTCTTTTCTAATTCTCGGCAAAAAGGAATAATAATCACTGCAATCAAATGCGAAACGCCTATCTTTCAAACACGGTCTCCCCGTTGAACGTTAACCGGCAGATGCATTCAGGCTCGATTGGCTCGTCAAACCGTGTCCAAATCATGCAACTATCGTCGGCTTGGTCGGCTGTGAAGCTCCAATCGCAGGGGATAGGTTTGCCGTCCGCGTCAAATACCCTGAACGCGCCGAGAATGCCAGTGGTAGAGTCCACATAGTCGGCGAAATACACTGCCACGGACAGCTTGGAGCACTCGATCCGCTCCGCCGTCAGTTCCTCCCCGCCATAGGTCAGGGGCACGTTCTCTGCCAGCACCTCGCTCGCAATGGTAACGGGCGTTTCCTCCAGAGTGACCTTCCATTTTCCCGGCAACACAGTGGTATATATCTCCTTTCCGCCCCAGTGCATTTCAAGGTAAGGAAGTGCCTCCTTATCAATGGTCACAAACTCCCAAATATAGCACCAGTCGGCATCGGTCGCATCGGGGTCAAACGCGGAAGGGGGGCTGAAATGAACGCTGGGATCCGGATAAATGACAGCACCCGTCCGTGTGTCGATGAAATACCAGTTCTCCGGGGCTGTCCATTCGTTCTCCTCCGCCGGGCCCTTCATGACCAGTTGGAGTACACCGTTTTCCCAACCGGCATTGCAGATGGACGCGCCGCCGTAGGGTAGTTTTACCTCCGCATCGCCTGGCTGCCACCGATACCGTGATGTTCCGTTGGCGAAGCTATCCAGACATTGCGGTAAGTTGGCGTTTTCACCGGTATTTTCCACCATTTCCGCCACGTTGAAGTCTACCTTTACATCCTTGAACAGTTCTTGCTCCTGCCAGTTGGTGAGACTCATCACAAGGCCGTTGGCACTGTCGCCCGGCTGCCAGTCGGCGTATACGACGCCCTCCAATTCATTCTCCAGTACGCCCGCCTTCCGCTCCAAAAAGCGAGACACATAAGCGCCGGACATCATCTTACCGGGAAAATACAGCTCGAAGTCGGCAAATTTCCCTGTTTGGTCAAGGACGGCTCCCTCATTTGCCTTTACGGAATAGAGAAGATAAAGGGCTCGTTCATCAGAGATCACCTTTTCCACCTTGATCTGCAGTTCTTCCGTGGCTGCGGCCTGCGGTTGCTGTTGGGAGATCACCGGTGCCTCGTCTGCGTCACCGATGACGGTCTGACCGGAGGAAAAGATGTCGCGCCACGACAGCGGTATTCGGCTGATGGCGAAGGCGGTCACGGATACGCCCAGTATGATCAGCACCGCCGCACACGCGGCAGATAATTTGGGAAAGCGGGTGCGTTTTCTCCGGCCTGCATTTGTGCGGTTAAAGTCGAGGGCTTCTTCCAGGTATACGGTGTCAATATCTCCGATGGCTGACACCAGCTTGTCGGTTTTCCGATCCATTATATGTTTGCCTCCTTACGATTCAGGTATTGATGTAGTTTCCCGCGTATTCTGCTGAGCCGGACAGACACGTTGTTCTCGGTGATGCCAAATGCGTCAGCCAGCTCGGATATTGATTCTGAGAACCAGTAGCGTTTCACAAACATGAGTCTGTCATCTTTGGGCAAGACAGCGAGAAATGCGTTGATCTGCGCAGATAGTTCACTTATCGAGAGCTGCTCATCCATGGAGCTGTCGGGGATACAGTCCTCCAGTTCGGATAGTGAGACCTCAAATTGGCTGCCCCGCTTTATCGCGGAATTGGTACGGAGCTTCTTCAAAGAGCGGTTGCGAACGATACGGCAGATGTAGGATCTCAGCGGGTCGGGGGATTGAGGAGGAATACTGTTCCATGCGCCAAGATAGGCGTCGTTCACACATTCTTCCGCGTCCTGATGATCGTTCAGAATGCTTCTGGCGATTTTCATGCACAGGTCGCCGTATTTTTGGGACAGTTCAGTGATGGCCTGCTCTGAGCGCTCAAAAAACAGGCGTATAATTTGTTTGTCATCCATATGGCGGCGATCCTCCTTTTCCTCTTATCTATTAACTACCTTTTTAGGAGCCAATATTACATATTTTTCAAATTATTTTAAATTTTATCAGGAAAAGCGAGCCAGGTAAAGGAGTGCGGTCGCCGCTCACGAAAGAGACATACCCTAACCGCACAGGATTGTCAACGGACGCCCTGTATCTACCGTAGTTTTCCCTTGTTACCGGATAGAAAAACAGACGTGGAAATCTCCACGTCTGTTTGATACACATTTGTCAGAGCTTCTTTAATTCCCTCAAAGGATTTTGGAGCGCATTGAAGATATTGAACCGGCTGGTCGATCAGCTATCTTCCTCTATCATCAATCAAAAGAAGATCATCTCGTGTTGCGGCATGGTCACATAGTTCATCAGAAAAGCCGGAGATACTGAACAGGACGTACCACACTTTTCGTTGATCTCGCTCCCATGCGACATCGCGGGCCTTAGCTTCCAAAGCACGAAGGACATTAAGACCAACAGGCTCTTTCCAGTACTTGCACTCTCCCAGAATCAGGTTCTTGCCCTCCGGATCAAGAGCTGCAATGTCGATCTCATTCTTGGCATCCCAATACCCGCCCAGCTTGGAGAACTGGAACGGCCATGTGTTATTAACATTCAATTCCCACATCCACTCCTCACAGATGTCCTCATATACGAAGCCGATGTGGCTGGTAGTGAGGCCCTTGCGGATCTTATCCATCACGATACCGCTATGCCCGCTTTCGATAAAGCTCATATTGGGATAGATAAATGCGAACCAAAACCGCAGATAGTTATCCTTGATCTTGTAAAGGCCGCGCTTGCTCTTCTCGGGATTTCCCTCTGTGACAGGCACCCTTCGTTCCAGAATATCCAGATCCATCAAGGTCTTCAGGTACTTGGTCAGGTTCGTTGACTTGACCTCCAAAACAGCGGCAATCGCGGAAAGCTTGTGATTTCCGGCTGCGATCGCCTTGATAATGGAAAAGTAACTGCCGACTTCACTGACCTCCTGCTGCAGCAAAAAATGCGGTTCATCATAGAGATAGCCGGAGCGATTCAGTACGCATTGCTGGATAGCACGATAGATATCGCTACTCTCCGAAAATAACTCGATATACTTGGGGACACCGCCTGTAACAGAGTATAGCTCAATGAGTTCTCTGCGGGTTTTGCCAGGGAAAAACTCATGGTAATAGGCGAACGGGATCTGCTTGAGCCGGATCTGCGCGGTTCGCCTTCCGTATAAGGGGCTGCCGTAGGCCAGTGTCTGGGACTCCATCATGGAGATTAAGGAGCCGCAAAGAATGACCATAACAGACTGCTTCTTTAGTATTTCTTCCCATATCCGTTGGAATATGGAAGGAAATGCAGGCTCTGCCTTACCCAGATACTGAAATTCATCCAGTACGATAACGGGCTTGCTGTCATGCTTGGCATCCATGATTGACTTGAATATCACGTCCCAGCTCTTGACATCCGCATTACGCAGAAGATCACTATCAATGAATTCTGCCGCTTTCTCTTTGAATGCCGCTCGGTTTTGTGCTTCGGATTCTTCACTCGCAAGGAAAAACAGGGCGTTTTTATCCCGAATAAACTCGGATATCAGCGTAGTCTTTCCCACTCGCCGACGCCCATACAGTACGACAAGTGCGCTGCCATTCCGCTCATACTCACTTTGCAGCGTCTCCATCTCCTGCTGTCGATCAACAAATACATGCATGCGATCACCACCTTTACAATTATTATACTCCAAATTATAATAATTTCAATCATAATTTCACTCCGCTTCTATAATTCTTTGTGGCAATGTAAGGGACAGCTTTTCAATGGATGCGGTAAAGTGTTTCTCAGAGTATTCATCTCGATGCCACGTCTCATAAAAATCTGTGCAGTATTCCTCCTCCAGAGCATCCTTCTCTGCCCAATCCTTTACACAGCCTTCTGCCTGTTCTTCGCGGATGTCCTTCAGCATAGCAAAACGCGCCATATCATAGTCGGCGTACAGCTCTGTAATGCAGCCCGAATCCCAGCTTGTGGTAAACTGCATTGTGAGGAGATAGACCTTGCATGTCTTGCACACTGAGGGATCAGCCGAGATCACCCGAACCATCTCCGGTGCCATGATAACCATATCCAGTGTGATCTCGTCGAGCTTCTTAGGCGATTGATATAGTTCTGTGAAGCGTCGCTCCAGCTCCCGAATCTCCTCTTGAAACAGAGGCGGTTCAAAGCAGCAATAGATGTCAGGCGTATCATTCTCTGTCTCTCGGTCAGCTCCGTCACGGATCTCCGTGATGGTGCCATAAAGTCCACGATAATCACTTGCCTCTGTTGCCATGACAGCGGCACCGGCAGTGTAGGTCATGCCATTGTATGTATAGCGCATACCTTCTTGGTTGATGATCATTTTATGTCCTCCTGATTATATTCCTCCCAGCCTTCCATGCAGTTGGTACGTGCGCGATCAGCATCGAAGCACTGGCAGCGCGTATAGCCTTCTTCCGTTTTGAAGAAAAAGCGCGGGGCAAGCCCATCGTCTATCTCCACGACAGATTTGACTTCGACCACTCGTCCTAACAGCTCCACATCCTTCTGCGTAAGCAGATTCAGCCAAAACTCGCGAGAGGAGAGCGTGGTAGTTCCCTCATATGCCATTGCGTAGCGGCTTGCCGTGGGCAGCGGTGTGAATGCAAAGCCCTGATGCAGCACGTTGTCCAACATATACGTTTCCGGGCTGCGGTAATAGTAGATCCGCAGCGTGTTCGGCACTTTCCGCTTCGGGCACCATTCCGGTGCCCGTCTGTTCAGATCACGGCTTTTGAGATGCCTGGCTCTCTTCGGCAGGGTGCAATAGCTTTCGCCAAAGTGCATCATGAGTCCCTTTGACTTCTGGGGCGCGAGGATCGCATGGTAATACCGCTCCGGGCAATTCCGACAGATATACTCCTGCGGGGCAGATTCTCTTTTCATGTTTATACTCCTTATTGACTTATATTTGAGGCCCCGGAAATCATCCGGGGCCTCTGACTTATGGGCGCAGTGTAAAGCGGTTTTCGCCCGTAAATGCACTTTGCAGGCGTCTTACTTCCGCCTCCAGTGCCGCTATGATCTGTTCTACCTGTTCCGGCGTGTAATCGTAACACACACGGCTTGCACAATTAGAAAGCGAATGGATAGCGTCTACGGCTCGTTGTGTGCGCTGTTCAGCCACACGCACGAACCGTTCCGCCTTGGTTTCTCTTTGCCTCAATGCGCGATACCGCCTTTACGCAATTTCCTGTTCGCCCCAGCGAATGCTGAAACGGCCGTCTTCATCTATGTCGCGGTATAGCAGCAGCGATGTGAGATCGTAGTCCACTCCAAATCGTTCGTAAATATCATCCATATCTGCTTCGTCGCCCTTCATGAAGAGATTGAGTTTCTCTTTTGCCAATATCATCTGCATCAGGTTGGACTCAATGCTCTGTGCATAGGTCAGGAAATAGATGTCCTTCCAGTCAACGGAATTAAAGCGGATGAAGCGCATGTAAAACTGACTCATGCGGGAGTTGTTATAGTGCAGCTCCGGGATGATGACTTTGTTGACGAACTCGAAGTTGACTGAGCTGGGCAAGCTCTGCTGCGTACACAGCAGGATGCCGTTTCCGCTCTCGCGGAGTGTTTGCCGTAATGCCCTGCGTTTCGCAAAGGTAGTCGTCGCGCCGGTCACAATGAAAAGTGGCCGGTTGGGAAACGCTTCCCGCAGGGCTGCCGCATAGGCGTCCAGCACCACGGTATGGCGGACGCCTATGGCCACGATCTCTTCTGCCCAGCTGCCGGTAAGCTGGATCGTTCTCCGCAGCTTCCCAGGAAGCTCGCCGCTATACTCCGAAACCGTATTAGGCGCGGCACTAATCCGCAGCAAAAGCGTGATCTGCTGGATGATCCGCAGCATGGCATCTTTCCTCGCGTTATTCGTTGAGGTGAAATATTTCTGGCGCATGGTATGGAACTCCTTGACCGCCTGTACCCATACAGCCTTCTCCTCTGCTGAAAGCGGAATGGGCTCCTGATGGATACGTTTGATGTCCTTCCCGGTGACCTCCTCAAAGGTACGGGTGATTACTGTCTTGGCGAGGATATCACGCAGAATATCTGCATTGTAGATGTCCTGTGTGCGCTGTCCGACACCAAATACAGTGATTTTCTCCGGCAGATGTGAATTGGCAAACAGCGTGTAGCCACGACGATAGGCCGGGATCGGTTGACCGTACCACGGGTTAGTCTCTCGTGTCGCCGTGCCGTCCTTATCATAGTGATAGATGGTGTGGCAGCAGGATAGCATATTGATGGAATTGTTATAAAGTAATTCCATCTGCGGTGCGAACTCAGAGATGTTGTTCCGGGTACTGGTTCCTGTGGTCAGCAGCTTTGATTGGCATCGTCTGAAGCAGGACAGCACCGCCTTGGCACGGCTGCTGTACGGATTGCATATCTCATCGCTTTCATCCAGTACAAGACAGGTCTTGCGGCTATGGATCTTCAGCCATTTTTTGATCTGCCTGCGATACTTGCACAGCGCATTAAAGGTCATCAGCACAAAGTCGCCGGGCTTGATCCGCTCCAGATCCCTCAGCCGTTCCACGAACACATACGACACGTCATAGTTGGGCAGCACCACATTCCAGTTATTGCGGATAGAGATGGCCGATGAAATGACCCAGGTGTTACGATACCCTTGTCTGTCCATGCGGTATTTCCCATAGGCAATGCCAGCCAGCGTCTTACCGGAACCCTGTTCCCATTGCAGCAGCGTATAGTGCTTTTGCAGAGCAAGATTCAGGTCGTGGAGTTGGGTATCGTTCAGCAGGATCTCCTCCTCGTTCTCGGCATCCCATAACCAGAAATCATCCAACCATTTCCCAATTCCCGTGTCCGGGGTCATTTCCTGAAAAGGCTGGCTCTGGATCAGGTATTCATGCCGCTTTTTACGCAGCAGCCGTTCGTAACCAGGGAGTGTTTCACCGCGCAGCACTGCTTCACAGACCGGGATAGGTTGGCGCAGCTCTTCACTCATGCGGCGTCGCACTGCGGCACTATACCCTTTATAGGCGAATGAATAATCCCGCTTGACAAGGTGGATCTCATCACGTTCCGGCTGCCGGTTCTGACGTCTGAGTGTCTGACGAAGATAATGCAGTACCTTCGCCTCGGTCAACCGCCGTTTGCACCATTCCTCATATCGCATCTCTGGCGGTTGTGTCTCCGTATAGAACCGATGCAGATACGCGCAGCATTGGGCATACCGATCCTTCAGGGACGGATGTATCCTGATTTGGTACAGCATCTTCTCTACCGTATAAGTAAACGATGCAGAGGTTTGACGCTCCTTTGCCAGTTCCCGCAGGATCTTGGCGCGATTTTCCTTCAGCATGGCCTTTGGCATTTGCAGCAGCGACATGTGGATCGCTTGTGCTGCACCAGCATAGATGCCGCCGGAAAGATCGTTATCCATTCCTGTGTGATAGCGAGCCGGTGTTTCGGAATCCACGCCCTTCTTCTGCCAGAACTGCAGCTTTATTGGGAAGTGCGAAACACCCATCTGCGCAAAGGTATCATCCGGCAACAGGATCTGACCAAGAAACCGGAATTGTGCCTCCATCTTCCGAATCATTGAGCTGTCCGAAAACGAGTCGGCCAGAAATGAGTTGGGTACGATCAAAGCCAGGATCCCCAGTGGCTTCAAGAATTGGGCAGCCTTCAAGCAGTAGTAGAGCTGTGATAGATACTCCTTTCCATTCTCAGCCATCCATTGCAGGTTGAAGGGCGGGTTACCTACCACATAATCAAAGCGTACCTGCGGCATATAATTGCGAATATCCTTATTAACCAGATTGGCCTCCGGATAAAGATATGACGCCACCTTGAATGCCTTGGTGTCCAATTCACAGCCATAGACATTGGCTTCCACCGGCATTACGTTGAAGAAGTTCCCCATCCCACAGGTGAGGTCCGCTACCAGATCGTCCTCTTCCAGTCGAAGGCAATCCGCCACGAACTGACACAAGGCGGGCGGTGTAAAGAACTGGCCGTTTTCCAGTTCCTTTTTTGCCTCACTGTATGTATGGTAGCTCCGATAGTTCTTCCGGGAAAGCCCGTGCAGGCCCCCACCCCCTGTATAACCCTGAAAAACATCCTGCTTCGTGATACCATACGCTTCGCAGCAGTTGTTGTCGATCAGGTACAGGAGCTTTTCGTTAACTGCTCTGCGACTGCTCTGGGGGATCGATTCTGTCGAGGGTGTATACTTCATGACGACACCTCAGCATGAATAGTCAAGATACGTTTCGGCAAACTCCTTTGCAATAGACGCCGTCTTAAACTTCAGATCCACGCGCCCATTTTTGAACATGCGCAGTTGTATGAGCTTCTGGCAGTCTGGGAACTGAAACACTGAGGTGGACACATCGGAATAACCGAGCAGCTCGGAGAATCCCGCAGGCTTGCACCCAAAGGTATTGGTTTCAAAGTGCGCCACGCCGGCAAGGACATCCTTCATGCGGTCTGCAAGGCTCCAGTCTTCACGACCCCAATTTTCATCACAGGTGCAAAAGTATCCGCCAAAGCGAAGCGTATCCCCTTTACTGTCGTAGCTGGGCTTGTCGTTGTAGCTATGCGCCGCTTTATAGCATTTGGTACGCAGCTCCTGAAAAGCGCGTTCTACAAAACTGAGTCCATCCAGTTGTATGAACATCTGGCCAACCACATCTTCATAGTGCAGCGAAAGATCCCGCAGATTGCGATGATACTCCTTGCTCGTATCCATATCGCACCTATACGGGTCCGGCTCTGCGGGGATCAGATGCTCTTTGATGGCATCCGTTGAGATCGTTACGCTATATTTCTCATTGAAATGCTGTGTGAGCTCAGAGATGAACCTACTGTGGAACTTCTCCAGTTCTCGGTTCAGATCCGTTATCCCGAACCGGTAATTGCTCCCAAAGTAGGGCAGCGACCCATCCTGCCCTATGCCGAGCAGGTCTCTTTGCGCCTGAATCGCTTTTTTCCACTGTTGGCGTATTTCACGGAGCGCACGGCAGGATTCATCATACGCCTGTTGCTGGGTTTCGCAGAACATCAGGTCATCCTCCGGCAGGCGGGAATCCGCCTTGATCTCAACTTGCTCCAATTTATCGAGTAATCCCATAATTAAAAGTCCTCCTACAAAAACAAAAGCACCGCTGAACTGTCGTCAAACAATTCAGCGGTGCTTCTCCGCATTTATTCTTATTGTGCTGCTTCGATTAACACGTTTGGTATCGGGGGAAGGTGCATAGATTTACACCGGACTTTACTGTCGCATAAATCGGTATGTTAGCTTCCTTCGATCCCATTATACCCATTATACTGGGAGATGGGGATATAGGAGGACGGCGTTTGCCGCCCTCCTATACCATTCGTCATACTATGCGCACATCGCTTCCGGCAGCTCCATCACAAAAGGGTACGTTTCCAAGGACACATGATACATGGAGTTCATGGTCTCAAAAACGGCCTTTCGGTCAGTGAGAGATTGGATACGGACGACCCGTGAGGTGCAGACCAGACCGCTATGATGGCGTATCCATGCACGGCTGCCCTCGCAGAGCGGTGCGGCCAACCGGCCGGTAAGAATGACCTGCTTCTTATTCATTTTCTTTCTCCTTTCTTCGACCTGTGTGGTCGTGAAAAGCGCGATCATTATCCGAATCGAAAAACAGCTTGCGAATGATCTAATAGGCACACTTGAGAATACTCCGCACCATGTACACGGTGGTATTCTCCCTCTGCGCAATCTCCCGCGTACCGTAGCCATCTGCCTTGAGCCGCAGTACGTTCATATCACGGCGGGGCATATGCCGGCCCAGATCGTGGAACAGCAGGCCGGTCTCCATATCCAGAAAGCTCTCATCCGCTGCGGAGAGCATATCGGACAGAGACAGGCCGGCATCGTCCATAACAGCATTGAGGCTGACCGTCGGCGCTGCACGCTTGGTAGATGCCTGATGGCGGAAGTGGTCTGCCAGGCGGCTCTCCATCTTGCGCCATGCAATGGTGGCGAAGCTGAAACGGCTGGACTCACCCTGCGTGGTATAGTCCATGACTGCCTGCAAGTAGCCAAAGACCACCACATCGTAATACTCATCCTCCGGCAGCTTCTTCTCATTGAGAAAAGCATAGACCAGATTGTGATGCTCCTCCGCAAATAACTGCTGCGCCGGGGTCATGGGGGTATTTTCATTCATTACAATTCCTCCTATATGCCGGGAGCCGCAGCCTGTGTTTTACACAGACTGCGGCTCTTCACATGTTTCAGATCCTTATAAGGTCTGATAGGTTCATTTAGTGGGGAAGCTCCTCACGCTCGCCATCGATCACATCCGCACCGGAAATGCAGAAATGCTGGCCGCTGTCGGCAACAGCATACTCGGTGTTTGCGGTGGCATACTGGTCCTCCTCACCCTCACGGGCGGCAGACAGCTCCGCACGGTTCTTCAGCATCTCCTTTGCCTGCTGGCGGAACGACTCTACAAAGGCGCGGAACTCGCCCACCTGTTCAGGCTGGAGATCTTCCACTTTACGGAAGGTCGCCACGCTGTAGGTGTTGTTGCCGTTGTCCACGCGCTTCAAGCCGATCTGCACCACGCTGCTCCATGCCGGACGGCGCCGGGCCACAAATGCGGCATTCATGAAATCATTGAACGGTCGCAGGCTGGTAGGCGGCAGAGAGAGCTGCAGCGGGATATAGTCACCGTCCTGCAGAAGATACAGAATACGCATATTTTTGCAGGCCTTCCCCTTTCCGTCTGTTGCCGTCCCGTAACGGTTCAGCTCACAGGCAGCACAGGCGCCGCCGGGCGTACCGTAGCCCTGCTTTCCGTCCACGGTGGAGCACAGAGGGACGGTGTTATCATCGTATTCACAGCCCTCGGGCCAATACGCGCCACTGGCATGGTGATACAGGATAACGCCCTGCAGAAAACGGGTATACTCCGGATTCTCCGGGTCGCCGGTAGGCAGCTCGAATTGCAGTGCGCCGCCGGACGGGATCTTGACCTTGGGGAATGAGAGCGTCAAGCCCTCCATATCGTCGGCAAGATCATCGTTGCCGAAATCAAGGCCGGCCATGGTGGGAAGGTTGAATGCACTGGCAGTTGCCATCGTAGTAGTTTCAGGATAACTCATTTTTTGATCCTCCATTTTATCTTTTTTGTTTTTTCACATTACGCTGCGGATACCTGATTCAGCCGCGACCACACACTTCTGGGCATTGCCAGAATGTTGTAGCCGATGATCTCCAGATCCGAGGCGCGGTCATAGCTGCTTACGTCTTGACTGTACCGTGTTACCGCATTGGAAAGACCGTACAGGCTCAGGTCATGGCCTTCGATCAGATGTTGCAGGATGCCCTCACCCTCCGAGTCCGTAAGGCCGAACTGTCTGCTGGCCAGCTTCACAACGCCGGGTACATCTGCGGTGTTCATGGGGACGGCCGCAGCCTCCCGCATCATGCCCACCACCTGAGCGAACCGCGCTTCCTCTGCGGCGGCACGGACAGTGTCCTGCACCTTCAGCAGAAAAGCGTGATCGTCTGCAGCCAGCGTCTTTTCGGAATAGAGCTGGAAGTTCTCCTCCGCATCCGTTGCCCGGCCAATATGGTTGCGCTTTGTGGCGGCGTCGTTGACCACCATACCGTTGCTGCATACCAATCGGTAGATCAGAGGCTGGATGTTGACAGAGCCTAAGCCCACCTCGCTATTGCTGATGACCACACCGGCCTGCACTGTGTCACCCGGCGTCACATCCTCCTGTAAACGGGGATTGACCGCCTTGATATACATGCGGGAGTCGGTGATCTGGCAGCTCTCGATGCGCACATCGGGGATCTCCGCCAGGATGGGCAGCACCGCTGAGGCGATACTGTAGTTGTCCATACGCAGACAACGATTGCTGAGGTAGGCGCGTGCCTTACCGTCCAGCACACGGATCATGCGCTGGGCAGGTGTCCGCTCCAGCCATGTGTTGACATTGTGTGCCAGTAGTCCGGGGTCTTCGCTGCGCATCCGCTCATAGTACTTGGCAGGGATACTCAGATGCGTACCGATCTGCCGGTGGGCGATGTCCCCGATCTCCAGCGGTTCGATACGGTCTGCGCCGTCACTGTCCAGCACACGAAGTGTCAGATCGGGGCCATAGCTTTCCAGACGAAGATTGCCGGTATTGACCACATAATCCTCTTTGGCACTCTGCTGCCGGGTGATCTCCGCGGCAAGCTGCTCCAGGGTTAAGCCTGTTTTCATGGCAGCACCCTCCTTACCAGTTCAGCGCGATGGCATCATCCGTCATGCTGGCGGCGATGCCCTCACGCTCGAACACCTTCAGGAGCCGGGGCCAGTAATGCTTCTCCGGCAGGCTTTTGAATGAGGTCTGCGCTTTCTCTACGTCACCCTGACGGATGCAGATGTCACCGTTTTCCTTGATGACAAGGCTGCTATAGCCACGGGAGTTGAGGTCGTAGATCAGATCATCCAGAACCTTGCGTCCCTGCTGCTCGAACCAGACCTGCGGATCGATCTCACGGGGCGGAGCAGGCAGCTTCTCGGAGGTGCCGTTCTCCGCCGCACTCTGTACCACAGGTGTGACCTTCAGCAGTGAGCAGGAGAAGTTGGCCTTTTGGTCAAAGGTCACCTCCGCCTGATCATAGTCGGGAATACCAGAGATGGTGATACGGCCTGTACCGCCGTGAAGGATCAGCTTCTCCGGCTCTGGGCTGCGCCACTCCCATGTGGCATCCGGATACACTGCTTTCAAATATGCGGAGATCCGGTGGTTAACATGGCGGAGCAGCAGTGGGCCGAAGCCATCCTCCTCTTCCACAGATAGTGCGCGAAGACTCTGGCGCTGTGCGTCATAGGCTGCTCTGCGGGCGGCGCGCCGCTTTTCGTTTTCCTGTTCCTGTATATAAGGGAACACGAATGCGGCCGTGACCCAAATCGCCCAAATGGTAAATGCGGCTGTCAGAAGCCAGATCTGTGTGTCACTGCGTACAAACGCAACGATGGCCAGAACGGCTGCGATAAGGACAGATACGCCAGACCAGATGGACTTCTTCTTATTCATGCTTTGCACATCCTTTCCTTTTCGTGATGAAAACAAAAAAGAGGAGCTGCCACGCATCCTTTTGATACATGACAGCTCCTCTTATGCCCGGCATCCTATCCGGGCAAGGGATCTCGTTCTCCGTCGATCTCCGATACCTGTTCAGGCACTTTCGTGTCATAGGGCTGGAGATACCGCCATCGCAGCGCGATGACCTCCAGACGCTTATCCCGCGTCCAACCATCCCGTTTCAGATAGTCCTCCAGCTCCAGTATGCCTTCCACACTGATCAGCGCGCCGCGGCACAAGCCTCTTTTGGCGAACTGTGAGGCAATAGCCCCAAAGGCAACGACCTGATAATACTGCGTTCTTGCGTAAGCCCCCTTACCGGTACGCTCCGCAAGGTCGAACCGTAGATAGGGTCGATTATTGGCGCTGATCTTCAGTTCAATATCATCCGATACAATACGGCCAACGACGGATACGTTTGCCATTACACTCCTTTCTGCCTTACGGCTTAAATATCTATAATAAATAGTGCCGGCATACAGCATCAGCAATAAGCCAAAGCTGTCATGTCGGCACTAAATTACAATCTTAACAAACGTGTGCGATCCGAAAGGTATTCGGAAACCCTGAATAGGCGATGCACAAAGAACAACTACAAGTGCATTGTAGCACTATATATTGCGATTGTCAATAGTTGCAATTCTATATATAGATATTTATTGAAACACACGAGAATCAATGATGTGCTGCAGCGCAGTGATTGCGGTGGAATATGACATGTCTTCAAAAAGGAGTGCGGATGTAATCTGCTCATAGTCACTCCTATATGCATCGGAGTCAACGATCTGTCGAAGGAGATTCCTTGATTCGGATTACACTATAATCAACGCACCGTGTCAATATTACTATAATCCGACGCCGCCTCAAGCCCAAGAAAGCCATCGGTCGGGAGAGCTTCGTCTATGAAGCTGCTGCCGGTCTGTACCTGTGCAGGAGATTTATGTGCAGAGGCTTTGAAATAGAAACGATATTGGCGGCCGACCTCTATCTTGTCCTGCCTGGGCAGTACAAGTGTCCTTTCACGCTCCTGACTGTCTATGATCCGGATATTACGGTACTTGCGGAGCGGCGTCTGTGTGATGGCAATGCAGGTACCATCAACGGTCGTGTAGTGTCCGGCGATAATTAGGCGGTAGAGTTCTGCCGTTTTAAAAGCAAGTCCTATGGCGAGGATGCCGCTGAGCAGAGCTGTAACGGTATCGAGGGAAAAGAAAATGGCTGCCAGCCCTACAAGGAAGAAAGCCGCCCCTGCCAACGCGGTGAGGAGCAGCTTTCTTCTCAGAGGCAGCGGCGCTGTCCTGAGCTTGTCCATCATGACAGCCTCTCAAAGATGATCTGACGGCGCAGATAGAGGTTTGCCACAGCCTGCAGCACGGGGCGGCAGCAGACGAAGGGCCTGACCATATCCGCGATATTGTCGCTGGTGGTGGTATCGTCTGCATACAGGGCGTCCATCAGCTGCGAATCAGAGTGGATCGTATGGATGTCATACTCCACACACTTGATCAGTTCTGCCGTGGATAAGAGTGCCTGCCGGGACAGACGATAAACCCGCCGTTCGTTTGCGCTGCGCCGGTCCTTGCGAAACAGCTTCCTAGTAACCGCAAAAGGGACATGGCCGAAAACCGTCAGCTTGATAAACGAGATCAGCCGCAGCAGCAGACTGTCTGAGATCGGCACCACGTAAAGCCCTGACAACAGAGCATACAGTGCATCCTCATCGGTTTCGCCGCAGCCCTCCACCACCAGTCCGCGCTGCATCAGCCGGCGCATACAGTCGGAGATTCTGCGTTGGGGTCTGATGCCACTGGCTTTCAGCTTGGCAGAATAAGCATCCTCAAGGGATCCGGCGTCCATGATCTGCCAGTTCAGCGCAGCCCAAAGGATCATCTCCTGGATGTCCAATGCATATTCCCGGTTGTTGATGATGACCATAGGGCAGGTCATATCGCCCATGCGGCCTTTGCGCTCGAATCGGCCGACGGCCGTATAGTATTTCTGCATGAATTTCACCTCACATATTTCACGAAGCCTTGGAGCTTTTCTTCAACGGCTCATATTCAAGGCTATTCAAAAACTCCGCATTGTTCCTCAGCCGCTCAGCGGCTCTATGTACGGCCGCGCCCAAATAGTTGGCCTTGATCCCATAATAGGCAGCAATGTCCGTATTGCTCAGGCCGATAAATTTCAGCTGCATCGCCTCGATACCCAGCCGTGCGACACCGTTGTATTGCTGCTTCGCGCTTTCCAGAAGCGATAACGCATCTACCTCAGCCAGCTGCTCCTGAAGACTGCGGATGCCGGAGGCCATGGCACGGTGACCGTCAGCCTCCGTGTCAAAGATCTCCGATACAGGAAAGCTGCGCCGCTCCTTACTGTGCTGCAGCCGGCAATAGGTACGCAGACCGTTCTCAACGACCCTCTGAGCATAGGTGGGAAAGCTGGCGCCGCCGTCCGGGTCATACGTCACTGCGGCCTTGCAAAGCCAAATGCAGCCCTCTTGAAACAAATCGTCATAGCCGAAACCATAGCGCTGCTCATTGACCTGAATGCTGGTACGGATGGCCCAGCGTACCACGTCCATATTCGCCTCTACCATACTGCGCTGGGCATCAGTAAGGGCAATATCCCTATTCTTCATCGTCAGATTCACCTCTCTTTCTCTGTGGCTTTAGGCGTGCTCTCTATGCGACCTCTGCGCTGTGGATACGAAACTTATCGCAGGCGCAGATCAACCGATCACACATGTACGCGCCGAATTGTGCGATATGCGCCTGTTCCTCGTGCAGACCGAACTCTGTCTGCATCCATTGATACGCCTCTTTCTTGGTCATCAAGCCGGAACGCCACAGGCGGTCAAAAGCCCGGTGTGCCTGGATACGCTTATGCCGAAGCTCCCCGTCAGCCAGAGAGCCCATGGGCTGCCGTGTGGCGCGATGGGCAGCCACATAGCTGTTGCAGGCGGGATAGCGGTCACAAACATACAGATAGCTTCCTGCACTACGACTGTTGCCATATACAAAGCTGGCAGGATGCAAGGTAGCCTTAGCTCCGCAGTTAGGGCAATGGATATTGACTCTTTTCAGAATGTTCACCTCCTTCTTTCGGCTTGTGTGCGTTCATTGTTGGCAGCTCTCCCACAATTGGGATAAACTGCACCGTTTCGGGTCTTCTACGTTCCAGACAAGCCAGCTGGTGTAGAAGCGTTGGAATCCCTCCAACGTCATAATGCCGATGCAATCATATTTATCCACGGTCTCACCGGACAGTTCCTCGAATACCGCCACAGGGATGATTGACGGCACGGCATTGTGATTTACAGACAGAAGAAAACCGGAGCATCCGTCACAACGCTGGCAATCAATGAAGAAGCTGTTGCGCCAGTTACAGCAGGTTGCCTGTAAAAATCGGTAAAAACGCTTGTCCATAAAATTCCCTCTACTATCATTATCCGTAAAACGAAATCAAAAGTGCGCCACTTTTTGAAAAAATTTTCAAATTTCTCTGCGGCCACGGGGTCGGGGGCGTCTGGAGACAATAATTGCCACGGCAGCTGCCGCAGCTAAAATGATACAAATTGCTTTTTTCATCGTGCATTTCTCCTTAATTTTCAGTCCGTTCACAGTAGACCACAAACCGCTGCCGCCCGCCGCCGGCGTGGGGGTGGCAGGTCAGCCGCGTCGCAGTTCTTGTCAACTTTCAGGCTTCTTTACCTCACAGGAGCGGTGGTTTGAATCACCGCCCGCTGAAATGTTACCGGGTTTATCTGCAAACATTTCAGCAGAGCTATTGATTTTTATCTCACGGTGCCGTATACTATCCATTGAAATGTAGCATGATAATACCAGCAAGTTTTCAATGGAGGTTGGGCTATGGAAATAAAACGAGATCGCTATTTGAAAAAAATCATCTCCTTCATGTGGGATGGTCAGGTGAAGGTGATCACTGGCATCCGCAGATGCGGCAAGTCCTTTCTGCTTCGCAATCTGTTCAAGAGTTACCTTCTCGGTGAGGGTGTTACCGAAGATCATATTCTGCCCTTTGAGTTGGACTTGACCCGCGATATTCGCTATCGCAATCCGCTGGAACTTTCGGCTCATGTCCGTGAGATCGTAGAACACAGTGCAGACCAATATTATCTTTTTGTAGACAAGATTCAGATGTCCGACGAAGTTCCGAATCCCTACAATCCAGATGGCAAGAAGGTTACCTTCTACGACGCGCTCAACGATTTGAAGTCCTTGTCCAATTTGGACATTTATGTGACCGGCAGCAACTCCAAAATGCTGTCCTCCGATATACTGACTGAGTTCCGGGGACGGAGCGATGAGATCCGTGTGCATCCGCTTTCCTTTGCCGAATACTATTCAGCCGTAGGCGGTGATAAGCAGGATGCCTTTGAGGACTATGCCTTCTACGGCGGTATGCCGCTGATCCTGTCCCGTCCCACGGATGCCGCGAAAATGGCTTATCTGAAATCGCTGTTTTCTGAGGTCTATCTGAAGGACATTGTAGAGCGGAAGAAGATCAAGCGTGAGGATGTGCTGTCCGCTATTCTTGATCTGCTGTGTTCGTCTATCGGCTCTCTGACCAACCCAACGAAGGTTGCTGCCGCCATCAACACAGTGCAGAAGCGTAGCGGTGAAAATGTCGTTGCCTTGAACACCGTGAAAGCCTATATGGATCACTTATCGGATTCCTTCCTCTTTACCGAATGCAAGCGCTGGGATGTGAAAGGCAAGAGCTATTTTGACTATCCCAACAAATACTACTGTGAGGACATTGGACTGAGAAATGCCCGTATCGGCTTCCGCCAGCAGGAAATGACGCACATCATGGAGAACATCATTTTCAATGAGTTGATGATCCGTGAATGCGCCGTTGACATCGGCATTGTCTACGGCAACGAGAAAAATACCAAAGGAAAGGTCGTGCCGGTCGCGCGGGAAATCGACTTCATTGCAACCTCCGGTGGCAAAAAGACCTATATCCAGTCTGCCTACGCATTGGGAACAGCGGAAAAGGCGATCACCGAGAATAAGCCTTTCGCGCTGACCGGTGATTCCTTCCCGAAGATCATTGTCCGTCATGACATCCGTAAGCGTTGGTATGATGAGGGCGGCATTCTCAATATTGGCGTCATTGACTTCCTGCTGGATGACACGCTTGTCTGAATCCTCTCAAAATAAAACTGCTCACCGTGATTGGCTCATGGTGGGCAGTTTTTCGCAGTACACCACATACCTTTGCCGCCCGCCGCTGGCGTAGGGGTGGCAGGTCAGCAGCGTCAGCAGGTCGCGTCCTTGCTGGATTTTGATCTTGTCCACCTCATGGGGCTGGATGATTTGAATGTCGGCCACCGTGTAGGTCAGTGTCTCCCACAGGTTGGTAATTCTGACCTCATCGCCCACAGCCAACTTATCTATGTGCCGGAAGTAGTCCGCACCGCGCCAGCCCCGGTGGCCGACAATGACCTGGATCGCGCCCTTGTCTGCGGCGTTGCGGTACCTCTCCTTGCCTGTCGGACGGAAAGGCGCTAAAATATGACGATGACACCGTTTATCCTCGGGCGTTTTGCGCTGCCACATTCACCGTTGAAAAAACTGTAACCTGTCCACCGCTTTTTGCAACTTACTGGGTGAGAGCTCTTAAAGGAGGTCGTCATGGAAGACGAAAGAATCATTGATCTATACTGGCAGCGAAGTCAGGAGGCCATCTCCCGTACCGATGAAAAGTACGGCAGGCTTTGCACGAAAATTTCTCTCAATATCCTATCCAACGCGCAGGACGCGGAAGAATGCGTGTCTGATACATACATGGCCCTATGGAACAGCATTCCCCCACAGCGGCCAACGTGTTTTCAGGCTTTTGCGGCAGCCATTGTCAGAAATCTCAGCCTGATGAAGTTGCGGGAGCAGTACGCCCGGAAACGCGGCGGCGGTGAGTTTGATCTTGTATTGGACGAGCTGAAGGACACCATCGCTTCCGGTGATTCCGTGGAAGCGGAATGCGAGAGGAAGGAGTTTGCCGCGGCGGTCAATCAATTTCTTTGCACACTCTCAGCAGACGACCGAAATATCTTTGTGTGTCGCTACTGGTTCTTTGCTTCCATAGCGGACATTGCCTTGAGGTTCAAGTGTTCACAAAGCAAAGTAAAAACCTCACTTTTCCGAACCAGGCAGAAATTACGGCTATATTTATCTAAGGAGGGATTGCTATGACATCGTTTGACTTTCTGTCCGGGTTCAACAATATTGATCCGAAGTTTGTACAGGATGCCATCGACCTGATGCAGACGGTTGAGGCATCTGATGCCGAAAAGGAGATTATGAACATGGAAAACTATACGATTCACAAAAAGAGAACTGTCAGAAGATCGGTACTGGTGGCGGCGGCTGTCATAGCGCTTTTGTGCGCCATGTGCGTGGGAGCCTACGCGGTGAATCTGTTTGGTATCAGAGACGCTGTGATGGGCAGCCAGATCGTTTCCGACCACTATGTGGACGGCGAGTACGCAGGCAAAAAGCTGGATGACGGAATGACCATCAGTATGCAGGGCTGCATCGGCTCCCCCGAATACGAGGCCTCCCGCGAGTTCAACGCCTTCCTCAGCGCCTACGAAACAAACGGCTATAACGGGGATGCGCTGCACCAGCCTCTGGGCGACTGGGGCGAAGCCCATCGAAGGGTCTACAACGGCCTTTACACGGAAACGCTGGTCAACAAGTTCCTTGAGATCAGTGGAAAATATGAGCTTACCCCGTGGGACGAGCTATACGAAGGCTCCGGGTATACGAGCTTTTGCGAGATCATCGGCAGCGATGGCTTTTTGACAATAGAAAACCCGTCACGGCAGGGCGTCCCCGATTATCGGGTATGGAACGACGGTTCCTTCTCCTACGGGGATGACTGGTGTACTACAGACGGCGCGGAAGAAAGCTTCTGCACCATCGCCATAAACCGTCGGGTGAAGGGGAGCATGAGCATCGACTGCCTTTCTCTGGATGATGCCCATGAATACCACGAATGGTCGTATACCACCGTGCGCGGCGAGACGGTGTCTGTTTACTCCGGCAACCATCAGTTTATCGTGCTGTATAACGGCGAGAACGCATTTATCAGCCTGGTTTCTCAGCCGGGTGATTCTCTCGGCGATGACGAGATCAAAGCATATGTGGAAAGCGTTGATCTCTCTGCGCTGGATAAAATCGGTCATATCAACCTGCCGGTATAAGCCCACCCCGATTGCGGCAAACTGCTGGACAACCACCAAGGGAGGGACGGAAGTCCCTCCCTTGGTGGTTACTGGTCTTAGGTGGATCACAGCTTGGTTTTTGGATGTCGGTCAGGCTGCCGGTATTCTTGCCGGTGGAGTTCTTTGCTTCACGCACGGTCTTATCCAGTGTAGGATTGCCGGTCTGATTTTTCGGGTAAACCGTAACGTCATAGTTCCATGCCGCACCATCAATGGTGGTCATGGGCAGGGATACGAAGAACGGATTGCAGGCGGAGGTCACGTTTTCAGGGACGCGGGTTTCCACCACCAGATAAAGCCCCTGCTCCATATTGGAAGCGGAGGTGTGTCCGGTGGCATCGGTCTCCGTCATAGTCACGCTGCCGTTCTTCACGGCGGTTTCCAGAGCGTTCTTGACAGTGGTGGTGTTGGCAGCCAGTGCAGCGGACAGTTTGTTGTTCAGCATATCGCTGGTGAAGTAGTTGATGCCGTTGTCGGTCTTGTGAGCATCCGCAGTAGTCAGGTCGATGGCAGACAAAACGGCGGTGCTGCGGTCACTGTTGTCGAAGCCATACAGCACACCCACCGTGCGCTGACCGTCCACGACTTCATTGTTCATGGTGATGTCAGCAATGCGGAGGTAGGTGAACTCCACGCCTTGAATGGCATACTTTGCCAGCTTGTCGATAACCGCGTCGTCATGCAGGCCTGTGCTGACGTAGGACTCCACATCCCACGCACCGTCTTTGCCGGCCGTGGTGATGTCGTACTTATAGATGCTCAGGGATGCTTTTTTGCTGGGATCGATGGTAGGTTCTGCGAACGCTGTGGTGATGAGGCTCAGAGCCATAACAACGGCCATGAGCACGGCCAGTACACGACGGATCTTTTTCATTCGGTTGTCTCCTTTTTGATGTTAGATTTTTTGCAAAAATAAACACCCACGCAAAGCATGAGTGCTGCAAGCAGAATATAGGTTGTAAATCCCGTGCCGCCCGTGAAGGGCAGGACGAATCCCGCATTGTTGCAGGCAGTGATGGTAACATCTCGGTTGCTGCTGTCCAGCGTTCCCGTGAACAGCGGCTCGGTCATCAGGGTGTACCCCGCAGGTGCTTTTACTTCGGTAATACGGAATTGAACACCGATTTTAAGATTCTCCCACTTGGCGATGCCTGTGTTGTCGGTGGTAATTTTGCCTACCTCCGTCCACGTCTTGCCATCTGCGGAAGTCTCCAGCAGCAGCTCCGCACCTGCAAGAGGTGCGCCTGTGGCATCCACCTTACGGACGGTGATGCTGCCCTTGGCAGGTGCGTTCTCGCGGGTGACCTTGATGTTGAGGTTTGCTGTGGTTAGGCTGAAATCGTATTTGGTCTCGTCCAGCACATAGCCATCCACGGTACTGATCTCCTGGTAGAAGTATTTGCCGAGTCTCAGGCCAGAGAATGTCACCTTGCCGGTAGCATCGGTCGTGCCATCCGCGATCTTGTTGCCATCGGCGTCGAAAAGGCAATACACCACGCCTGCCAACGGCTGCTTGGTTTCTGCGTCCACCTTCAAGACCTCAATGCTGCCTTTGACCGGTATATTCTCGCGAGTGACCTTCAGCACCTGCCCGTTTTGGTTCAGCACAGCGGAGTACGCCGTGGTATCCAAAATATATCCGTCCGGTGCTTTGAATTCCTTGTAGGTATAGCTACCCAACCGCAGGTTGGAGAAGGTCAGCTTACCATTGACGGCTGTGTTGCCCTCCGCGACCTGCTTGCCGGAAGTATCGTATAGGCGGAAGCCCGCGCCTTGCAGCGGTGTCTTGTGATCAGCGTCCACCTTGACGATCTCGATGCCGGCCTTGGCAGGTGTGTTGGTCCGCTTCGCCGTAATATTCAGCACTGTGGCCGTAATGGTGATCTGATACTTGGTTTTGTCCACCACATAGCCGCTGGGAGCGCTGATCTCCTGATAGCTGTACTTTCCCTGTGGAAGATCCTTGAACACTGCCTTACCGTCTGCACCGGTGGTCATGTCAGCCACCTTTTTACCATTGGCATCAAATAGCCGATAGGTCACGCCTGCCAGTGCCTTGCCGGTTTCCGCGTCCACCTTATTGATGGTCAGGCTGCCTTTCTCCTCCACAATTTTGACCTTAAAATGAATGTACGCCCACACCGGGTCGGGCAATGAGGTCAGCGCGGCACAAGCCTGATAATTGCTGCCATTGCTGGGCTCCAGCAGCACGGACTCCGTGCCCTCCACATCCAGTGCGTAGCCATAGTCGCTGCTGATATAGCCGTTCAGCCGCGCCGCTGCGTCCTTTGTGGCCGTCACGGTCAGCACATTTCGCCGTCGGCTGACGCTCACACCGCTGATGTCGGTGTCGAAGTAATACTGCGACAGCACACCATTGGTATCGGTGGCTGTACCCACATACTGACTGCCGTCCCATGTCAGCGTAATGGCGTTGGCGTCCGAAAGTTGGTTACGGTACTTCACCGCGAAGCTGGGGATCACGCCATAACCCATGATGCGGTCAATAAGGATGTCATACGCCTCCTGCACGCCGTCGCCGGCGTAGTGAAACAGGTTGGCGCAGGTGGTATCATACAGGGTGTAGGGATAGGTCGTGCCGCGGTAGCCGCACACGAACTCCCAAATCACCGCCTGCGTCGCCAGCTGCGCGCAGTCGGGATGGATACCATAAAAATCATAGTTGCCGCCGTAGCCGTAGGAGAGTGCCAGCGTCACAGCGTACCGCTGATTCCAGCTCAGGCTGCTCCAACTGGTGGAGGAGTAGCTCAGATCGCCGCTGGCAGAGCGAACGGATGGCTCCATGCAATAGGCAGGCACCGTTACGCCCGTATCATTTCGGGTAAAGTATTTCAGCTTTGTGCTGGTGAACGCGCCCCATTGCGGCACGGGAGTTTTGTCCTCATGGTAACGGTACTCGTTACCGCCGCTGATCGTGCCTGTGACCGTGGCTGCGTGGGCGGTCACGATAGACAGACCCATGATTGCTACTAAAAGGCATACCAGCGTCAACAGCTTAGGAATTGTTTTCTTCATGTTCGTCCTTTCTCCCAACGCAAAAGACCGGCAGCTCACGCTGTCGGTCTTTCGGTCGGGTATTCAGTTGGTTTATCCGTACAGCACCACCACGATGTACTCGTCCGATGCCGCGTCGTAGTGGACGGTGCAGTTGAACCGCGCATACGCGCTGACCGTCTCTGCGCCGTCCATGGCGGCGAGGCAGGCGAAGGTGGCGTCCACGTTACCCTTTACGGCGGCGGTCAGTGCCGCCTGCCCGCCGTTCTCCGCCAGCCATGCCACGCTGTCCGCCGTGCCGGGGAAGAAGCTGGAGTTGGCCGCGGTCATGCTGGTGTCGATGGTCACGCCGTACTGCGCTCTTGCGTACTCGTTGCCCGCCCGGACAGCCTCCGCGATGGAGTAGATGTTCCCGCTGGCGGCAGGCTTCGGCGTGGGCGCAGGTTCGGGCGTAGGCGCAGGCGCAGGTTCTTCCTCCTGTTTCTCTGCCGGGGTAGGCACCGGTGTGGGTGCGGGAGCAGGTGTATCCTCCGGTTCAGGTGCGGGCATCACCGGTTCTTCCGGTGCAACGGGTGGTGCCGTTTCAGCAGTTGCAGGCTGTTTTTCTGCGGCTTTATCCGCATTCTCCGCACCCGCCCGCTCAGGAGCGACGTTGCTCTCGGATGTATCGCCTCCATCTTCTGTTTGCGGCAGCAGAGATTCGGCCACCGTGCGCTCCTCTTCGTTCTGCTCGGCCTGACTTGCTGCATAGGCAGAGACCTTGGTGTTGGACTCAGACGAATCCGAGACCGGTGCCGGCTGGACTGCGCAGCCTAACAGACACACGGCACTCAAAATAAGTGAAACTAAACGCATTCTTTTTCTCCTCATGGGCGTTCTCTCCTTTACGTAAATATCGCAGCACTGTTTAATGTGCTTTAAAGATATTTACGACTGGAGCCTCGCCTTTTTCAACACTATGTACTGTTGTTTGGGTTTTGCGGCGATTGCATTTGCCGCTCGGGCGTGAAACGCTGCTCTGCCTACCACATATAAAACACCCTCTTCCTGTATGCGAAAGACCGCCGAGTTACCACCCGGCGGTCTTTACAATTTTGACTGTACCAAGTATAGCACATGGCGATTTACGGCGAAATCGCAAAACAGTGCCAATCCATTGCCATACCCTGCCGATACCGTGTCAGATCAGACATGCTGCTTGATAATTCTGGTGATGATCCCCAGCGCAACGCCGTGTTCCTCATCCAGATGGGTAACGGCAAAGCTGACATCATCCTTTCGTCCGGGTCTGCGCCGATCATAGCAGGAATGTGCTATGGCATTGGCACCGTTGCTAAGACGGATATACACAACGCCCTTATGGATATGGGTGACCTTCCCGGCATATTTGCCCTGAATACGGCATTTCTGGAGATTGTCATTCTTGCTGTTGCCGGATACGCTTTTGATGTCGGCTTTAATTCTGATGTGCTCCGGCTCTGTGCGGTCAATCTCCAGCACACGTACTAGAGTCTTGTCGCCCACAGCATAGCGGTCATGAGCATCGCCGATCCAGTCCCACGAAAGGTCGCGAGCCAGAATGGATGTCTCCACGCCAAACACTTCGACCCGGACGACCTGCTCCGCCACGGCGATCACACGGGCTTCCACCACGCGCCCGTCGTAAATACGATACTGTCCGTCACTGTCCTTACCGAAATAGTAGATCTGCTGCTTCTTCAGCATGGCGTCCTTTCGGCTGGCAACAACGGTTCGGCTTTTGGCGTCGATGCCCTTGACCATAAGATCCACCTCTGCGCCCAGCATCTTATTGAGGATCTTCTGGTGTCGGAGGATCATCTCATTATAGTCAGCACCGTACATATCTGCCGGGAAGTCCAGCACCATCTCCTTCAAGGGGATCACAATGCGGAATCCCTTGTAGTCCACAATGGCAATGGTTTTCCCCGCCTCCGTTCGCTCAATGCCGCTCAGCATACCGGAGAGCATGCGCCGGGTGCGGTAGGCATTGTGGATCTCGTGCCAGATAATGTCCTCCATCTGCGCCTGCGTTTCCGCTTCGCCCCGGGCATCCAATGTCAGAATATCTCTCTGATGGACAGCGGCAGGGGCAGGTTCAGCAGCGGCGACAGCATCCTCAGTAGGCGGCGTAGTCTGTTTCTCTACCTCTACCGTCTTTTTTGCAGCGGTTCGTTTGCGGACGGTGCGCTTCGGCTTTTCAGAGGGCTGGGGATCCTCCGGCACAGTCACCACTTCCGCAGGCTCAGCGAGAACACTCTCTGTAGGTACAGTATCCTCCACAACAGGATCGGCTGCGGTTTCCGGCAAACACTCTTCTGTCACCGGCTGTTCCGCCGTCTCCTCCGGGACGATGGGCAGCACCGGTGCTTCCGGTATCACGGCAAGTTCTTCTGTTTTCTTTCTCGGCATATTACTTTCCTCCTTAGCTCACATTTTGGTTGACATGATGGAATCCTTATCGGTTTTTACAAACTCACTGCGCCTGTTCGGCACCTTCTTTGACTTAATAGGCTGCTCTGTTTGTTTCGGTGCGGGCGAAAACACAGGGCTTTTACGCCATTCCGGGATATGGGCGGAGGCCTTGCAGTCCCGCAGTTTCTTTGCCTCATAGTGATTGGTATAGTCGTACTTATCTACCTGCAGCACCTTGTTGCCGCGTGCGATGACCAGCGCGCGGTTTACCGGCAGGCGCAGCACCTCATCCATAGAGGGCGTCCTTGGCCTTACGGATTACGTCCTCCATATCCTTGAGGGAGATAGATGTGTAGTCCTGATTTTTGGCGGCACAGTACATGGCAATAAAGCGGTTGGCATTGTAGGTCGGGGAGCTTTCGTATGGATTGATGATCTCCTTCTGGTCAGCGCCGGAAGCGGTAAAATCCGCGTCAACCCGGGTGCGAACATCCTCCTGCCCTTCCTCCAGCAAGTCGCTGATCGCCTGCGAGATTTGATTGATGTTCTCCACAATGGCGGCGTTGTCGTTGAGGATCGGTGTGTCTGGACTTCCTTCAACCCCTGCCTTGGTCAACCCGCCGAAGATCAGGGAGGGCAGCAGCATGATGAGCAGGACGGGAAGCACCAGCAACCCGGCAATGATGGCAGCAACTGCCTTGCGATGTGTCCAGAGTATCGCTGCCGCCGCACCGTAAGGGCCTGCGGCAGCAGCACCTTTTGCCGCGCCGCTTACCATTTTTCCTGTCTTGATGGCGCCGCGCACGGCACCGGCAGCGCGTACGCTGATCTCAGCGGCTTCGTTCAGACCGCTGCGTTCTTGCTGGGTCATATCAGGTCTTGTCCTTTCTGCGAGGCGGGTCAGGCAGGCGTCGGATCAGGCTCTCACGATAGGAAATGCCGCCATCCGGATTCTGATAAGGCTTTTTCTCCACTACGTCCTGTGCGTACTGCCTATACCATTTTGCGCCATCCACGGTGGTGACGGTAGTGTATTCCCGTTTTGGCTCCATATACTGTTCAGTGCTGTACATGGCAAAGGCACGACCGTCAGGTTCTTCCTCAGAGGTCTCCGTGCCGGTGATATGCCCACCACTGATCTCCACATTGGAAAAGTTCGGAATATCCGCCGCGCCTTCACCAAGAGCCGTATAGCCCATATAGGACTTGAGAGCGTCAGCCGCCATATTGCTGGACACGACATCCCCAGATCCTGCGCCGCCGCTGCCTGTGCCGGTGGCGTTTCGGTACGCGCCGTTATAGAAGCTGCGATTGGCAACACCGGCCAGACCGCCTTGCAGGAAGGTGTTGCTGTCACCGCCACCGCCACCGGTGCTTCCGGCTCGCCCTGCATTACCGCCTCGACGCATGAAGCTGTCGATCTTCTGTGAGATCTTCAAAAATGCCACTGCGCACAGAAACCAGATGAACAGGTTTCCAGCCACGCCTTCTTTACCGGAGGCTGAGACCTGAGACTGCACATCCGATTCTGTCAGAGCAAAGGCAGGGATTGTGAGCGCACATATAACCAGTACGAACAACACGATCCCTGTGATGTATTTCGTTTTTTGATTCATGATCGTCTCCTATAGGGATAATGGGTTTGCCAGGAAGGTTCCCACCATGGTGATGAACAGGCGAAGGCACCATGCGTTCATCAGCAGCAGAAATATCTGGCCGCCGAACATCCGGCACCACGCCTTGAAGATGTTGGAGGTGGCCTGCGCCGCGCCCGTAGCAAAAGCCACCGGCGCCGTGAATACCAGAACGCCCAGGAGCAGGAAGGTGGTCATGTCGCAGCCCAGAGCCCCCAGCACAGAGGTGTTGATAAGGTCAAGACCATACATGACCTGTTCCGCGATCCGTTCTACAATGCCATCTAATATGCCCATAGCACTTCTCCTTTCTCAGCCGGGCAGCTTGGCGTTATCCGTTCCATCTGCCATCCGCGAAGAAGGGCGTCACATAGGACATGATGAAGCCCAAGCCGTTAAGGATCGCCCATGTGATGATGATACGCTTGAGCCATGCGCGGCTCTCGTCCACAGTGCGGCCGCTGCGGGAGAAGTTCATCATCAGCAGTGCCACCGACGCGGTGACAATGGCGGCAATGGTGGAGATAAGAAGAATCTGGTTATAGACATCCTTCATGATCTCATTGGCCTTCTCCCAGACGGTGGCGGCAAAGACAGGCTGGCAAAGCATGGCGGCCACGGTCACGCCCGCGAAGGCCGCGTATAGTGCCATGCCGGGACTTGCCCTGTGGAGATGTGTCTTGGTCAGGTCATGTTTTTTCACTCGTGATACCTCCTGTGATAGAAAAGATGTGGAGGGGCCGTTCCCTAAAAGCCGCCCCTCTTGGGCTGCCCAAATACCCGGAAACAAAATAACACCACCCCGTAGGATGGTGTTACTCGTATCGCCTTGGCATAGTTTTGAGCATACACAGTATAGCACACTTGGATTTACGCCGAAATCGCAAAACCGTGCCAATGTTGTGGCGGGAGAGTGCCATTGGAGATTGGGTCATGTATTTGCTTCCGGCACAAACTTTTCCAGCAGTGCCAGACTCTCCTAGGACGAATACCCCCACAGCACCGAACTCAGGGCATCAATCGCCATCTGACGCTTGCGGAAGTAGGTGCGGTAACTGATGTCCCGAATATGCGGCTCCAGCTTTTCGATGATCTCCTGCGTGTTCGCCAACTGCTGCGGCGACAGGTAGGTGTAGTACAGGAGCCAGTAATAGCTCTCACCGTACTTGTGCTTTGTCCGCAGCAGCTCCACAGAGGTATCCAGCAACTTCAGCATTTTGTAGCTGCGCTCGATGCAGCGGGCATGATCCTCAATCGCCGAGCCCTCGAAGGTGATGCCGGCCACATAGAGGGATTCCAGAAACTCCTCTATGCTGCTGCCATACTCGATCTGGAACTGCCGACGTACCTGCTGCACGGACAGCTCTAGGCTCCACACCACGTCCCGGTACTTGCACAACAGCATCCACGTGTCATGGTACAAGGGATTCCCGGTCACTTTGGGTTCTTGTGCAGTCTTTTTCATCGTTCGACCTCCTTATCGCCGCGCATCCCTGTCGGGTGCAATCTGAGTTCAAAGTGATAGACTTCCTGAGCATCACCGCAGGTGACCACCAGTTGAAGCCACCGGCGCAGCGGAGGCCCCCCTTCTATTGTAACCTCGCAGTCGTCGGATAATGGTAATAACATATACTTGGATTTAGGGCATGACGCACACGGCAGCCCTTGTGCCACAAGGATCTCCCGCATCTTCCGCTCGATTCGATGGCGGTTCATTTCTGAAACGCTACCGGCCTCATTTGAACCGCTGGATGCCGCAGTGGTCAGGGTGGTTTCCTCCTGAAGCTCCAGCTTGATGCCAAGGCTCATGGCGATTTCTTCCTTATCCACCACGATGTCAGAAATTTGGAACATGGTGGAGAGGTAGTTCTGTAGATAGATCGTGGTCCATGTGTGCCGGGGAAGGCTGCCAGCTGCAGATAGCCCCGTTCAGCCATGCGCTTGAGGTATCGGCCGGCAGTTGCCTTAGAGACGCCCCAGCGGGAAGCCAGCTCCGCGTAGCTGACCAGCGGGCAGCCTGTACCGTTGCGGAGGTAGACCACCGGCCCAACGTCTGAACCGAGGACCTGCGGATCGTTATAGACAGTGTTCAGCCATAGATCCAATACGGCGTCCATCTCCGAGCAGTGACCGGCACTGACCAGTTCTGTGGCAGTGGATACAGGGAAGAAGAAAAAGCCGGTATCCTTCTGACAGGGCGCATTGTACTCGAGAATCGTGTTGTGACGCCGCCAGCCGCGAATCTTGAATTTGACCAGTTTACCATGTCCGAGAACAAGAAAACTGATAAGCCCTTTCATTTGCAGTCCCTCCAAAGCGGCCAAGGTCTGGCGGCGGAAGCGTGTGCGGAAATACCGGGACAATTCCTCCACAGACATGATCCATTCGCCGGGGTAGATGGTGTAACTAATGCCATCAATGCGCTTGTATGAGGTGCGGAAGTTGGCATAGGCGCATAGCACGACGAAACAAAAAAGACCGGAGCCTCCGCTCACGCGAATGCTCCGGTCTGCTATCAAGGCTTGCACGAACTGTCGGTAGATCCGGCATCGTGGATAATCTACGATCTGTTTGATCTCAAGTGTATATTCTGATATGGAAACCTCCTGAAAATACTTCCATTCACGATGGTTCTATGCTATAATTCAAAATCGAACCAACTGATTTAGATTTTGACTCCTCTGTAAAACTGCTAACATTTTGCTAATTGCACTACGAAATACCAGCAGATATAGCGGAGTATCAACAATGTTGAATGAAGAGATTGCTCCCCTGAAGACCGTGTAATTCGGTGTACTACGAGAGTCGTGAAGGACTACGATTGACGACGTATAAGTTATAATCGTGACTCCTAAGCGGGATGTAGCGTGTTCGAGTCACGCCGGGGGTGCCACAATCCCTTACGCCACAAGCGTTTGCGGGTTTTGTGCTTGCTAATAAAGGTTGACCGGTTAGCAAGCATTTTGATTGGTCAAGCCCCTTTTCATTAGCAGGATTTTTGCTGATATTAGCAGAAATTTTTGCTTTTGGAGAGGGGCCTTTGCTAATACGATATTTCGACAGGCTGAAATCTTTGCTAATCGGCTCTTCTACGGATGAGCGGTTTTGGATGGACTGGGCGACAGGTCTATCTTTGCCGCCGCGCTCGTATGTCGGAGACTATGAAACACGAGCGCCTTCGGGGCAATATCCGGGTCGCTTAAATCTTCAAGGATATCCCGATGCGTATCCGGAGCTGGGGGCGGAGATCACCGTGGTGGGTACGTTTGAATGGTACGAGGAGGACGGCTGTCGGTACTACCGGCTGGGAAACGCATCGTTTGTAAACTGAGGCAGTGTGGGCTGTATCAACCGGAAATTCCGTGCCGCGCTTCGATTACGATATAAGCAGCAGTCCCCCGGACAACGAAACGTCCGGGGGACTGCTGCTTATCGTTAGATGTCCATTTTCAAGAGGTATGCGGCGTCTGTCGCCCTATCATATACGCATAGGGAAACATTTTCCAGCAGCGCATTGCACGCCGGGCAAAGCCCCTCCTCCGCCAAACCGTTCAGGTGCTTATATACCGTACCCAGAGCAATGCTGGGATGCTCCTTTTTCATCTCCAGGAACACCTGCTCCGCCGAGGGATGCCGCTGCAGCTCCGTGACGGCGGCCAATATCTCCTCTGCGTATTTCGGCATACTGTGTCCCTCCAAAAACAAGAACGATTCTCATTCTTGTTTTCCATTATACGCATATTCACTCTGTTGTCAACCGCGCCGGAAGGTTCGAACTGAAAAAAGCTTGACACGCTAAACTGTATCTGTTATAGTTACAGTATAAACTGTACTTGCCGAGAATACAGATTATCACAGGAGGGATAATTGTGGACAGTTCTTTTAATCTGGCCGTCCATGCGCTGGTTTGCCTGAGCCACAGCGGACGCTCTCTCAGCAGCGAGGCGCTGGCGGAGAACATCTGCACCAACCCTGCCCGCGTTCGCCGGGTCATGGCGGGGCTGAAAAAGGCGGGAATGGTGGAGACCCGGGAGGGCCTGGACGGCGGCTACCGCCTGCAAGCTGATCCCACAAAGCTTACCCTACGGCAGGTGGCGGAGGCGGTAAATACCCGCTTTGTGGACTGCGCGTGGCACAGCGGGGACATTGACCGGGACTGCGCCATCTGCTCCGGCATGGCGGGCGTGATGGACGCGCTGTATCGGAGCATGAATGAGGAATGTGCCGCCTACCTCTCGCACATTACGATCACAGATATTGAAACACAGCTTTTTACACAGAAATAGGAGGATTTTACGATGCTTACCATTACGACCAACAGCTTTGAAAACGATGTTTTGCACGCGGACAAGCCCGTGCTGGTGGACTTCTGGGCGCAGTGGTGCCCCTACTGCCGCCGCATCGCCCCGGCCTTTGACAAGGTGGGGGAGCAGTACGCCGACACCCTCATTGCCGGCAAGATCAACTACGATGAGGAGCCGCAGCTCATCCAGCGCTTCGGCATCGACACCATCCCCACGCTGATGCTCTTTAAGAACGGCGAGGTGCTCGGCTCCATTGTCGCGCCCGGCTCCAAGGCGGCCATTGAGACATTTATCCAGGAAACGCTGGCACGGTGAGGTCACGATTATGGAGCAGATCTATGATATGATCGTCATCGGCGGCGGCCCCGCCGGATACACTGCCGCCCTGTACGCCGCCAGAAGCGGGCTTTCTGTGCTGGTGCTGGAAAAGCTCTCCGCCGGCGGGCAAATGGCGCTGACGGAGCAGATCGACAACTACCCCGGCTTTGAAAGCGGCATCGACGGCTTTACGCTGGGCGAAAAAATGCAGCAGAGCGCCGAGCGCTTCGGCGCGGTGACGGAGCTGGCGGAGGTGTATAAGGCCAGCCTTTCCGGGAGGATCAAGACGCTGGAGACCAGCGAGGGTGTTTTTCAGGGCCGCACGGTGGTCATCGCCA
>ERZ791919.760-NODE-760-length-32490-cov-3.854817_pt1 | contig 32490 bp, 9 predicted proteins | sample MGYA00510137_ERZ791919 | MGnify/ENA primary metagenome ERZ791919 (study PRJEB30046, sample SAMN00792059) | human gut metagenome | study: EMG produced TPA metagenomics assembly of the A metagenome-wide association study of gut microbiota in type 2...
TTTCTCATGACAATCAGCAATATATTCATATTTACTCATAGCACGATACTTAATTTTACCTCTATTTTCAGCATCAACTACAGGTACAAGTCTATTACTATACATAAGACTAAACATAGCAGCATTTTGCATAAAATGTTCACCTATAGCGTTAGGAGAATAAAGAGCATTTCTAAGTTTCTCAAAAGCAGTACCTGCATCAAGATGATTACTATCACTAATACCAGCAAGTTGGTCAAAGTCAATAACATTCATCTCTTTAACTATAGCACTAGCTAATGTTGAAGCTTTATCTTTACCAAGGTCATTAATAAAACTCCATGAGTTATGCATCCATAAAGCTTTACCAAGAGCATAGTCTTTAGCTCCAAGAAATTCTTTAGCTATCCATTCGCCTGCTAAACTCGATTCACCAACAGTAACGTTACCGATACCACCAGTAATATTAAGCATCATAAATTTAGCACTAGTAAAAGATTGAAGAAGACTACTAACTTTAGTAAAATTAGCATTACTTTCTTTGAATTGATTATAGATAATTCTACGAATCCAATTCTCATATTGTCCTTGAAGTCTTTCATCTTTTTGGGTAAGATAACGAGTTTCACCTCTAGCACCTCTTTGATGGTCTTTCTTTAGGTTACTCCAACCTACATTCTTTTGATATACTTCCATTCTATCAATCATTTCTTTACCATAGTAAAGCATATACTTATTATCTTGTATAGCATTAAAATGAGCAGCTTGAGTAATGAAGTTTGAAAGTACAGTACGATAATCTCTATTAAGTAAAGAACGATGAATTTCTTTATTCTTCTTTAAAGCTTCGTCCATACGTTTATTATAAGCAGCAAGAGCAGCATTATATTCTTCATCATCAGTATAAGATATACGTTGTGGCTTAGTCTTTTTAATATTTTCTATATTAACAGAATCTTTATTTCTAAGTTGTTCCATTAACATAGGCATATCAATAGCTTTATCATCAGCATAATCTATATGATAGAAAGGGTCTCTACCATTCTGAAGTTTATCACTATAACCAAGGAACTCTAAGAATTGTTTTCCCCACCATTTTGCATCATGTTCTGCACCTTTACTCATAGAAGGAAGATAACCTCTACCTATAAAACGTTTTGCAGATTCAGTTTGAGCAAGAGCATTAAGAGTCTTTTGAACATAGTTCATAAGGTCTCGTTGATATTTATTAAGAACAACTTCTGAATCATAAGTTTTATCATCAGTTTTCTTATAATTATCAATATAACCTACACCTTCTGCATAATCTTCATTTTTGTATGCACGTTTAGGAGCAAGTTCAGTTTGAGCATAACCAGCGTTCCATTCACCATTTGCAACAGCGGGTATAACTTGAGTTTTTCTCCATATTACAGTAGGTTCCATTCTATGAGTATAAGGATTAAATACATGATTTCTATCATACCACTTCTTAAACTCAGCATCGCCTTTTGCTCTTTGTTTTTTAAGTTCAGCTTCATAATAAGGAGTATTGACAGTCTCAAGATTATTATGTATAGTACGATAAGCTTCAGTTCTTTCGTTCATTTGTTTACGAAGTTGTTCAGCTTTCTTTTTGCCTTTTGTCTTGAGATATTTATCCATATCTACTTTAAGTGTACCATAGATGTAACGATTAGGTATTCTATCCTTAGTTTCATCATAAACTATATTGCCTGAAGCATCAGTAACAACTTGATATTTATCATCGAGTTTTGGAATACCCATTTTATTAACTCGTTCCCAAGCTTTATAATACTTAGCTCCTTTAGCTTTAGCTCGTTCTTCTTCTAGATTAAATGATTCTTTATTGTAATTATCTAAATCTACAAAACGAGTAACAAAATAAGCAATAGACTTATCATTAGTACTATCTTCTGTTTTCTTCATACCAGCAAACAAAGGTTGATAAGCTTGATAAAGTTTATCAAGTTCTTCCTCAGTAAGCTCTGAAGTAGCAACATGTTTAGTTGCAATATCATAATGTGGAGCAAGTATTTCATTAACTTGTTTCACTATTTGCTGATATTCTTTATTTGGAACACCATTAGCTGCAAGTCTTTTATAAACTTCAGCAGGATAAACAACATCATCTTCAGGACCATTACTAATAAGAATACGGTCATTTTCCATACCATATTTTGTATTATTAAAACGTTTCTGAGCTTCTTCTTGAATAGCAGCTTGTTGTTCTTCAGTAAATATAGTACCATCTAAGCGACCAAATTCATCATAAGGATTTACATTAGTTGCTTTAAGTTTTCTAAGATATACTTTAAGCTTACTATTATTTTCACCCTTATAACCCATAGTTTTATATGCTTCATGAATAGCTTCTTGAATACTTGGGTCAACTGTCCATTTAGCATTGGTAGCAAGCCAAGCTTTTGCAGCTTTATATTCTTTATTCATTTCAAGCTGAGAAGCAGGAATGCTAATTCTACCAGATGGGTCTCTAGCTTCAGCAGTTTCGACAATATCAAGCATACGCTTTAATTGGTCTTCGAAACCTTTACGAACTTTACTATCATTATACTTATTACGAATATCATTGATAGTTCTGAGATATTTATCAAGAGCTTTACAATCATCAGCATTATTTATTCTAGCTTTATAGTATCTTTCTTTATCAACAACTTCACCAGTTGAAGGATTCATACCAGGATAACCCATGATAAAACTTTCTTTAGGTTCACCATTATTTAAATCATATTCAGAACGAATATCATTAAGATGATACCAAAGATTCTTTAATTCAGTTTCTTTTTCAGGACTAAGTGTACCGTCAATTCTACTGTCATTAATTTCAGAAATCATAGCTTTTGTTTTAATATACTCTTCAAGTATAGGTCTATGATTTCTATAAAGTTCATCTTGAGCATCATAAAGCTCCTTATAATAACTATCGACAAATTTACGATTTACATGGTCTAATAAAAACTTATCAAGTTTATGTTTAGCTTCAACGTAAGCTTCAGGATTATTAATTATATCTGATTTAGCATTACGTTCATCTTGTCTAAGTTTATTTAAATCATTTTCAAAGTTATCATTATAAGGACGAATAAATCTACCATCAGCGTCAATAATATCATCAAATGATAAATGAACTCCAGCAGCTTTTGCATCAGTAAATATTTTATCTATTTCCTTATTGAAAGTATCTACAGTTCTTCTAGCTTGAAGTTCTTTAGCTCTAATATCAGACATTACATTCTTAGTAAGTACTTGTATAAAAGCATTACCAGAATCCTGTAAATCACCAACCCAAGCATCAAACCAACTAGTAGAATGAAAACCATCAAATACACTAATAAGATTATTTTGAATTTGAGGGTTATCACTAAGCTTTGCAAGATAGTCATTAGCAAACAACTTTTCAGCTTGTTCAATAATAGAAGTATCTGTAAGTTGTTTAATTGCATTTTGAAGTCTTTCTACATAAGCTATAGTATTATCACTATCTACAGATTTATCAACTTTAACTGAAGCAATATTACCATATTTACTAATCAATGCTCTAGCATCAAGAAGAGTCTTTAAATATCTTCTTCTTTCAGCAGGATTATTTCTAATAATATCTATAGTATGAGCATCATTTACAGGTAAGAAATGACCTTTATCTTCAACAAACTGATTAAGTTGTTGAGTAATGTCATTAACTTTATCTTCAACATAAGTTGTTATGTTATAATAAACATCTTCAGCTTGAGATTGAAACTCATTACGTGTAGCATTAAAACCTTTAGCTGAAAGATTATTTACTTTTTTACGAGCAGAATAATCACCTTCGTGACTTCTACGATTCATATCATTATAAGCATCAATAGAGAAATCAAGAACACTAGCACCAAGCTTAGAATTAGTATTTAAAGTAGCATTAGGTTTACCTTTTGATTTAACTCTTACAAAGTAAGTGTTATAAGGTACATTAATACCTAAGTCTTTAGCTCTATCTATTTCAGATTTTCTAGGAGCTCTAAATTCGAATATTTCATCAACTTCATTAGTAACTTCTTTACCATCTTCTACAGTAACATAAGTTCCTTTGATGTGTTGAGGATTACTAAATACAGTACCAATCGATTTACTTCTTAAATAAAAACTCTGAATAGCAAATTCTTTACCATTACTTTCAGGATATTTATTAAGAATTTCATTAATAGTAAACTTAGCAGAAGCTTCCTGATATTTACTAGGATTATTAATATCAAAAGCATTAGCGTTTTTAAGTTTAAGATGTTTAACATTAAACTTATAAGCTTGAGCCATTTCATTAAGGTCTTCTATACTAGGAGTATCTCCCTTCTCTAATCTATTAATATAATCAACATAAAAACCTTCACTTCTATAACCTTTAGTATTTTCTCTATTAAGACTTACTTCACCAGTTTCATTTTCATCAAGTTTGGTAATAGGATAAGCATATACTTTATCGTTATTTTCAACAATTTTATAAAGTCTAGCTTTATATTCTTTACCTATTTTCTCATTAAGATGAACATAATGATTTGCATAAAAATCATCATTAGTGTTTGATTCATTAATAAAACCATACTTAGCAGCAAGTGCTCTTTGAGACTTTAAATTATTATATTCAGCAAGAGCTGTTTTAAGTTCTGTATTAAGTGCAGTAATTTCACTTTCATCAGTAGTAGCTTCTATGTCACGTCTAAGATTAACAATCTTTTCTCCAACAATACTAATATCAGATAAATCAAATACAAAAAGATTATTTGGTTTTTTGAACTTACTTAATTCTGAAACATAAGTACCATTCCTACGAACATTCTTAACTGTCTTATGGTATATAAAATTACTATCACTATGAGAACGAACATAACGTTCAGCAACATCGTAAGTTCCAGCAAAATTATTAAACTCATCAACTATATAATCAATAGCAGATTTACCACCAAACAAATCAGCATTTCTAAGAGCATCATTTGTAATAACTTTACTAATACCATTACGTCTCATCTTGAAATTCTCAACAGCAAAAGCATATTTAATCATATCAATAGCTGCAAGTTTAACAAGAGGATTATCACTATTAGCTGCTTGGTCAAACAACATATAAGCAGTTTCTACATCAGTGGTATCATCTTTAAATTGAATACTTTGCTTAGATTGACCAGTAGTATTATACTCATATTGATTGAACAAGTTTACTTTAAGTAAACCAAATATACCAGCATCTTCAGATTTACTTTGCAGATAAGCAACCTTTTGAGCAGGAGTAAGTTTAGCAAAAGATTCTACTTCAGAAGGAGTTGGTCTATTAATATATTCGCAATCAAAATTAAACTGAGGTTTAGCATTATATCCAAAGATTCTTTGACGTTCAGCGATAGTATCGCTTTCGCTATCAAAACCATAAGCTAATGTACCATCTTGTTCAGCAAATACTTTACTACTATACATTACTGGAGCAACATGATTATATATACTACTAAGAATATATTGTTGAAAGTCGTTATATTCTTTCTCATTAATATTACGACTTCTATCACTAAAAGTATTCTCAAGACTATAAACAAGATTCTTAAAACTATCAGTTTGAGTATCAAATAACATACTATTAATACTACTAGATGTAGCAGTAGCATACTTTAAGAAGCAATGAAGAGAAGGATATTTAGATTGACTATCATTATGCTTATCCATCATATAACTTCTAATATCTACAACTTTGTTACCAGCAGCATTTTTAGTAAGAAGACCAGGATAAATAGCTTCAAGGAAAGACATTTCATTATCTTTATCTTTAACAGAAAGAACATTTTCTATATTAGCATTTTCTCCATTAACAATTTCTTGAATATCAGTAAATACTTTATTAGTAGCAAAAAGAGTTTGCTTAGCACCAAATCTATCAGGATTACAAACACGAGCTAAAGAACTAATACCTTGAGCTAAACGATTAATATCATTATAAGCAAAAAGTATAGACATATCATATATCATATCTTCTACGGGGCGGCTCTCTTTTTGATTAAGTCTATTGGCTAATTCTTTATAATTAAGAATAACTCCGTTATTAAAAGTAAGACTATATTCTGTACCAAGAGCAGTATTTACTTTGTCTATTACAGTTTTAATATTGTCATCTTCTGTTACTCCAATATTCATTTCAATAGCTAATTTTTTAATAGCATTATGAATAGGTTTAGAAGTATCTTCAGCATAAATAGACTTATTAGCATTATACTCTTCTACAATACGACTAATAGCAGGTTGCATAATAAATGCAACAGTTGTGTCATAATTACTACCAATATCAGGAAGAGTTTTATATACTGCAAAAGTAAAGTCATTTACATTTGGAATAGCACCTTCCTTAACAGCATCAAGAATATGAGCAGTAGTTTGAGAAGTATATGCAGTAAGAATACGTCCGTCTACATTTTTATTATCATTAGTCCAACCGATAGTAGTATGTGTTACAAGATAATCACCTGTTTCTTCATCAGTGGTAACATTAGCTTCACCAAATCTATTTATAAGTTCTTTAGCATCATACTTATCTTTATCGTAACAAATTGTTACTTCATAATCGCTATTAATAGTAGGTTGAACTGTATTACAAACAGAAACAAAAGTATCACGAGTAACACTAAACGCTTTAAGTTTAGCACCACTCATAACATCTTCTTGATAATCAGCTTGGTCAAGGAAATCATAAGAACTTCTAGCATTACGTATTTTCTTAACTACAGGATTAATAACTTTATCACGTGCATTGATAATATCATCAAAATTAGAACGTGATAAGTTCTCCTCAAGAGATATATTATCTTTGAGAATATCAATCATATCATCAAGAATACGATTATTACGAGCATTACGAGTATTAGCATCTTCTACATTTTGAGCTAAATACTCATTATAACTCATAATACCAAGATTTTTAGCAGCTTTATTAAACTTATCAATTCTACCTTGAAGAATCTCTTTAGCTTTATCAGATTTAAAAGCTTTTTTATCGATATATTCATTACTAATAGAATCAACCATATCTTCATTTACTGAAATGAAATTATCATCAGCAGCATTAAGATTAGTTTTATTAGTACGAATACAATCAGCTACAAACTGAAGTTGTTTAAGATAACTATCCTTTGTAAGTTTACCAGTTTCTGGATTCTTTACAGCTTGAGATTCAAAAGCTTTATGAGCAACTTTTACAAGTTCTTTAGTTTCATCAGACAAAGCATCATAAGCTTGAGTTTCTTCTTCAGCTAGTTCTTTGCGAAACTTTTCAAATTGTTCATCTATTTCTTTATTAAGTTTTTCAAAAGCTTCTCTAACTGATTTATCTTTAATCTTATCAGCTTTTTCAAGATGTCTATTTACATAGTTAGCATAATCATAAATATCAAGTTCATCAGAATAACTTTGTTTACGAATATTACCATGCTTATCTACATAACTACTATATTGAATACCATATACAGAGTCAATATCAAAGTCAGAACCAGTTTGAGAAACCCAATCATCAGGTACAACAATAGTACTTCCTTGAGCATCATCAAGTAAACCAACTACCTTCATTACACAAACAGATTGTTTACCCTCAGTTGGAATACGATAACCAATAAGAGTATCAAGACCTGCAGCTTGAAGTTCTTTAAGAAGGTCTTCTTTACTCTTTTTATAAGTACCATCAGCATTCTTAGCAAAACCAAAATTACTAGCAGGAAGCATTATTTCAACATAACGTTCACCTTCTGGATGTTCTTTAGTTACAGGATGATATTTTAATTCTTTATTAATAGTACTTCCTTTAATAATATGATTTTTATCTGCTTTAAAACCAACATTAGTAATCTGAGCAGCATGGAAACCAGGAAGAGCCTGACGAGTAATAGCTCTATTAAATACAGATTGACTAACACTTTCAAGCTTAGTAATAGCATTACTAAGAATCATAGGCATATTAGCATTAGGTCTTCCAGTAATAGGATTAACAGCTTGCTCAGCAAGAGTTACATAATCCATCATATTACTATCAAGACCTAAACGCATACACTCTTCTTTTAACTTATTAAAGAACGTATGATAATCTATACCTTTGATAGTTCCATCTGCTTCAAAAAGAATATTACCATTAGCATCTCTAGGAATATTAAGTTCATTAGCAAGATTATTGAATGAATCTCTAATATTAGCACTATAAAGTTTAAAGAACTCTTCTTTCTTTTCATAAAGACGACTATTAACTGGAATATTATCAACAATCTTCTTCATAATTTGAATACCAGCTTTATTTTCAGCATTCATATGTTGAGGAGTTTCTTGTTGAGTATAAAGATGATTATAATCATATTCTTCAACATAGTCTTTAGCGTGAGCATTAAAATCATCAATATGTTTTTGTGTTACTTCTCCAGTCTTACTATTAAAAATTTCAAGTACTCTAGCTTTACCGGCTTTACTTGTTTCTTCTGTATTAAGTTGGTCGATACCATTATCTTTCATAAGATTGTAAACTTGTTCAAGTTGAGTACCTTTTATAAATCTAGGTACAAGAACAAATTCAGCATTCTTAATTTGACGAGGTACAAATCTCTTAGAATACTTATCAAAATAATGGTCATAATAGAAGTTCTTTTGTACTTGTACAAAAGTATCAATATCACCAGAACTAAGAGGTTCATCATTCTGAATCTTCTTAATAAGAGGAAGATATTCATTAAGTTTTCCTCTACCAGCAATACGACGAACCCATTCTTCAAAAGTAATATAAGATTGAGCATCATTTACAGTAGTACCTTGATAACCACTTATTAAATTTCTAGCTTGTTCAATAGTAAGACCAGCATTCTTTACAAGGTCTTTTACAAGACTACCATCTTCAGAAAGTTGTTTACCGTCTTTATCAAATGTTGCAACTTTACATTCTTCAGAAGTTCTAATAGTATTCTTGATAGTTACACCTCTAAACTTATTACGTTGTGTAACATTAAGAGGATTCTTATAACTAGCAAATTCAGCTTGAACTCTACTAGTATTAAGTTCGCTAAATGCAACATCTGTTATTTCATTAGCATAATCAGTAGTATAATCAGCAAAACCATAAGGTACTCCACTAGCCTGGTCCTCCTTAGTACGTTTAAGAAGAGTTTGATTATCTTTATAGAACTTAGTATCACCTTCAAATAAATCATTAAAGTTACCACACATAAGTCTATAATTAAGTACAAAATCAGCAACATTATCATCATTAATAATGTTGGCAACATCTATACTTTTAAAATTATCAAACTTTTCAACTTGTTGATTTACATAAGTAGTAATGAAATCACTAATCATATTAGCAATCTTAGCTTCTTGTTCTTCAGAAAGATTTACAGTAACTTCATCACCATTAGCAGTAAAATGAATATAACCATCTATATCCGCCCCGTAAAGAGAAGGAAACATCTCATTTAATAACTTCTCTGCTTTATTATCTACGTTACCATCTTTATCAGTAAGTTCAAATCTATCATCGTGAAATAATCTACCAGTAAAAGTAAGAGCTTTAGTAGTAGGATTCATTTCTACAAAATGTTTATGACCTTTACCTACTTCATAAACAGCATAAGCTCTTCTAGCACTTTCTTCATCAAATCCCCAATCACCTTTAAATTTAGGTTGGTCAGCAAATTCAGGATTTTCATTCTTTTGCCAACGAAGAATCTTACCACTATCATCAGTTTCAAACCATTGATTAATAGAATGAGCCATGTCTGTAAGTTCTTGCACAAACATATTTCTATATTGTATATAAAGTGGATGGTTAGTATTTATAACTCTATTTACTTTAGTATTACCAATCATACCTGTAACATTAGCTCTACGATTAATTTTAGATACTAAAGATTGATAAAGAGTAGGAGAAAATCTATCACTAACTTTAGTCTCACTCATACTAGAAATAAGAACAGGTTTAGCATCAGTAATATAATAAGCTCCGTTACTATCTATATCAAGAGTTCCATGAAGTTCATATTTATCTACTTTACCACTATCATCTGTATATTTATATCCAACAGCAATTTCAGAACCTGATTTATGATTTTTACCTTCAAGAATATTAAAAGGCATAATCTTTCTACGACCAATAATTTTAGTAGTTAAATCGTGAACCATTTGATTATACTCTTTATTGGTAGTAAGATTAACAAACTTAGAAGTTTTTACTTCATTATCTGCACGAGTTTCACTAGGAATTTCTGTATCGAGATAAGTTTCAATAGCTTGATTAACTTCTTTACTATTTTCTACATTGAAAAGATTACCATATTTTCCTCCTTTAGTTCTATATCTAGCAGCTCTAATAATAAAATTCTTAGGAGCATCAGAAGGAACACGCATAAAGTAATTAGCAAAATCAATATCGTATTCATTCTTAGAAAGATAATCAGCTTCAGTATGTACAAAATTAGCAATAGCACTATAAATATAATCCATCTTACTCATACCAGAATAAAGTACATTCTGACCAGTATTAGGATTACCAGCACCATTAAACAAACTAACATTAATTAAATCCTTAGCATATTCTGTAGGAACATACTTATCTCCAAGTTTACGGAAAAGACCAAATACTTTAATCTTTCCATCAACACCACGTTGCTCAAGAAGAATATTACTAAGATTATATTGATTACCTTTTTCTTTAGAATTAACACGGAACTTTTCATTACCATATTGAATAAGAGCTTCAGGAGAAAGTTTACCTTCAGCATCAACAGACATTTCAGTACCATTAATAGCATTCATAAGATAAGTAATCATAGAACTATTAATAATATCAGAACTTTGATTACCAAGAACATTCTTAGAATTAAACTGAAGAGCAACAGTAGAATAAGCTTCTATATCCGTAGCAAAACTATTAGCAGCAGCTACAGCAGTAGCAGGAATAATTTCAGTATGTAATGGGACGTAAGTTTCATTATCATCATGTTCTTCTCTATTCCATTCTCTTTTATGCTCTTGTTCTTCACGAAGATTATCATTTGCTTTAGTAGAAGCGTCACTAATATTTTTTAAATGAGCAAGAAGATTACTAGTGTTAATATCAATATCAACACGACCATTAGTTTTATTACCAATAAGATAATTTCTTACAGCATTAACATCCATATCAGGATAATAAGCTTTAAGAGCTTTAGTCAAATTAGCAACAATATTAGCGAATGCAGCATTACGTCTAATCTCATTTTTAGTAGAAAGTTTATATCTTCTTTTAGCGCTTTCTACAGCAGAACGAAATACTTCAATAGCATTTGGGTCAACATTAAGTGTAGTATGCTTTACATTATTTTGAAAACTAAATATAAGAGACTGTCTTCTATTAGATTCTTTATTAGAAAGTACAGCTCTAACTGTACCATCAGATTCAGTTCTAGTTTCAGTCTTAGGCATAATAGTTTTTACAAACTGACTTCTAAATCTAATAGCAAAATCTCTATTAGTTTTTAAATCTTCATAAAGTTTAATAAGACCAGACATCTCTTTATTCTGTTCAGCAATAGTCTTAATACTATTAATAAAACTAGTAATATTATCTCTACTTATCTTAGATATAATAGCAGCTGTTACTTTCTTACCATCAATAAAATCAATAGTACCAAGTTCATTGCTTCTATCATAATTATATTTACCATCAACTTTATTAATATCATTAAGCTTAGGAATAGTGAAAAGTATCATACGAATATCTTCATCAATACCTTTCATAAAATTACTTCCCATACCACTGTTATCATCCCATCTAGCAGTAGTACCATCTACATCAAATTCTTTATTAAAATCAGCAAGTTCATCATTTTCATTTCCATTAAGAATAGATTCCATTTCACTATCTAAATCTACCTTCTCATCAATAGCTTCATCAGACTTAAAACGAAGCATACCTAGACGACTATCACCAGCATAAATAGAATTAAAGAAAGAAACTTTATTAAGAATCATTTCTTTAACCATAGCATAAAAGTTTTTATCTTCTTTACTAGCATTAGCAAAAACATCATCTATTTTTTCAAAATTACCATCACTAGTAAATCCAAGAATTTGATTAACTAAACCAAGTATTTCTTTATTAGTAAACTTCTGACCTTTATTTTCAAAGTACTTTTTAGCTATTTGAACTGCACCAAAAGATACAACTCTATTAGCATAAAAATTAGCATTATTACGGTCTTTATCAAATTTACCTTTAACTACATCATTAGCAAAGAAAGTAAGTATATTATTACCTATAACTCTATTTGCCATAACTTTAGCTGTAGTACTAGTATAACCAAATCTAGTAACAATATCATTAAACTTAGATTTAGTAGTTTGAGCACCAACACTAAAATGTCTTGAATTATAAAATTCAAGAGCTTCTTGAGCAGCATCGTTACCCAAACGATAATCATCAAAATCTTTAGTAAATCCAGTCTTGGATTCAGGATTATAAACTAATGCAGTTATAGCATTAAACTTAACTACATCATTACCACAAAGTTCTTTGAGACGGGTTCCAGTCTCAGTACCTAAAAATTCTTTAGGTGTAATAGGACAACTAGCCATAATTATATTATTTAATTAAACAATAAAGTTCTAGAGGATTTTAAATTCTCCTCTAGAACCATAAAATTTATTCTGTGAATAATCTATCGACAAGATATAGAAAACTCTCCACGCTCAACCATATCGAGCATACGAGATTGTTCCTCCATCGGAAGTGCTCTGGCTGCTGAGTATAACGAAGAAAAACTGCTTAAAGTTTTATCATCAACACTACTACCCATATTAAGTAAATCATTAAGGTCATCTTCATTAACTTCATCATTACCTTCAGTTATATTTGAAATATTATCATCAGCAAGAATTTCTTCAGGAACTTTTTCTTCAGGCTTAACTTCATCATCATTAAATTCAAGAGTACCTTCAACAGGAGTTTTAGTTTCTTCTTTAACTTCAGTTTTAGGAGTAACTTTATTTTCTTTGAATTTATTAGCAAGAAGATTAAACTCTTTTGCTCTAAGAGACTCATCTCTAATTTCAATACCAAATAGTCTACTTATGAACTCCATAATCTTTTGCCAAAGAGTATTAGCTTTAGCTTTATGTTCACCTTCAACTCTAACAGAATTAAGATAATCCATAAGACCTTTAGAAGTAAGAGATTCTACAATGAACTCTTCAAGTTGAGTATCTGGTCTTGTACTAAACTTTTCAAACTGATATTCTTTAATATGAGTAAGATAACTACGAAGAGCATCTATATTAGCAGCTTTATTATCAAAGCGAGCATTAATCTCATCGAAAGTACTATCATTAAGATTAGCTAAATCAGCATCAATAACTTTAACAAAATCATCATATATAGTTCTAAGCTTTTCTCTAAATTGCTTAGGATTTCTACTATTATTGATTTGACTATGTAGTTTTTCATGGATAAGAACACGAACTGCATCATCACCAGCAGTATCAGCATCAACAGTTCTACTTAACCAATCATTACCTACAACTATTTCTTCATTTTCTGAATCATAGTAAGCTAAAGCATTTTTGTTTGCTTCATCAGCTTGTCTAAATTCTCGTATCTTATTATCATCAAAGATAATATGTTCAGGGAATATAGCATCAGTTACTCCATTATATTTCTTAAGTTTAACTATCTTATTGAAAGACTCTTTAGATTTATCACTAAGAATATAATCAGCAATAGCTTCACCTTTGTTAGCAACACTATCGTCATTAATTATACTATTTATAGCATTACGTACAATAGTTTGTGGAGTATCAGTAGGAGTTTCTTCTACTACATCTTCTACGGGGCGGCTTTCAGAAGTATCAAATATATCAATTTGAAGAGTTTGATTACTACCTATTTTATCAACGCCAACAGCTCGATAATTAGAACTATTTTCTTGTTCCAAATCAACACGAACTAAATCATTATCAATAAGGAATTGACTATAAGTACTATTATTAATATCAAAAGCATTCTTTCCATTATATGCTGGAATATTAATATGAAAACCTGTTTTATCTCTACTAATAAACTTGTTTTTAGTAGGAAGATTAGTATTGTTATCTCCGTTAAGAAGACTAGAACTTATATTAATTTTAGCACTAGCTTTAATATCTTCTATTAAATCAGATACATCATCAAACTTATAAAGCTTTCCATCTTTACGTTTAATTACATTTGGTGCAGCATTAGGGTCTTTAGCACTACGAGCAAAGAATGTATATTCGTTACCGTTAGCTTTAAGAACTAAATTACCATTATTTTGAATAACAATAGAATTACCTAAAGACAAGATAGCATTACGCCTAAAATTAAATATATCATTAATAAATTCTTTAACTTCATTCCAATCATCAAGAGACTTAACATTAGCAAGTCTATCTTCTAATTGAGCAGTAACAGAATTTACTAAAGAATTAAGTATTCTATTTTCAGGAGCATTAACTTTTTCTCCATTACGATAATAAGTATCTCCTATATAAACTCTAGGAAATGCTGCAACATAATCTATAGTACCATTAGTATTAGGAAGAGCTAAGAATGTTTGTCCGCTAGCACTATTATAACCTGTATATTTCTGAGTACCTAATCCTGAAACAGCTACATAACCATTAGAAGTAGCACCTATATAAGCTTCACTACTAGTACTAAGAACTTCTTTTACTGGACGAGCTACATCTTTAGAAGGTCTAGTTTTTCCATCAGGAGTAAGTTCTTTATTATGAGCACGAATTACTTCACCTTTAGAGAGAACATTAACTCTAGGAGTATAAATTCCATTTGCTACATTTGTAGAAATATTAATTTCTTCTCTAAGCTTATCATAATATGTATCAATACTATCAATAAGAATATCATTATATTCTCCAACAGCTACATTATTTATAGGTTTTACTTGATAACAATATCTCCAAAGTTTAGCAAGACCATTAAGAAGTTTCTCATAATTAGGATTTTCAACATTTCTAACATAATGATTATTAACTGCATATTGTATTCCTTTATGAGAAGCAAAGGCAGCAACTAATTGTTTATATTCATCTTTAGACAACTTATCAAAAGCTGCTCTATAAATAATATCATCAAGTGTAGAATAATCTATTCTATCAATAGTATCTCTACTGAGAATATCTTTAATAAATTCTTTAACTGGACCGTCAGGAGTATTATTATCTCCAGCAATAGTATGCATCCAATCATCTGCAGGTCTAACATAAAGACCTGTACCTTTGTCAATACTAGCTAAAGCTTGCCAACCTATAGTAACACCATTATGTTTGTAAAGAAGAATAGTAGTATTAGTTTTATTCTTTTTACTAACTTCAGTTTCAAGAGCATCATTAGAATTAACTAATTTAAGTTCTTGTTGAGCAGCTTTAATACCATCTTCATCAGTCACTTCAGATAGGTCAAGTTTAACTGTAGTAACAAGACTTTGAGCACCAAGTTCTACACTACGAACATAACTACTTTTATGTACATTACGTAAGAAATCAGCTTTATCTATTTCTTCAACATCAGTTAAAACAAATTTATCTTTAGCAGCTTCGCTAGTAAGATAATCTTTAAGAGTATTATAAAATATTTCAGGAGCACCAGTATATTTAGATTCTTGTTCTATATATCTAAGTATATCTTCAAGTCTACCATAGTATTTTCCATTACGCTGAACCATCTTTGTATTCTTAGCATAACGATTAAGAAACTCATCAGCGGCTTTAGTAAAATCTTTAGTAAGATTATCAAGCTTTTGAGTTTCTACAGCAACAGTTTGAAGATATAAATCTGCAACAGAAGAACCAAACATAGCTTTAGCTTCATTTGCATAATCGTCTACATATTTATTAACTTCGTCACTATCAAATCCTTGAGAAATAAGAGAATCTTTTTGTTTACTAATTACTTCTTCTACATCGGCATTATCATCCATTAAAGCACCCATGATATTACGACTAAGTTCCATATTTAAATCTGTTCTTTCGTCCATATCAAGATTAGCAATAGTTTTCTTAGTCTCAGTAGTAGGAGTACTTGCTTCTTCTTCTCCATTATTTTCTTCAGAATTAGTAATAGGAGGAGTTATTGTTTCCTCAAGTCCCCCCGTAGAAGATGTGGTAGTTGTACTACTATCCTCTTCTTCTGTACTTTCTTCTTCTTGTTTAGCTTGTTCATCTAAAGCTTTTTCATAAGCTGCTACATCAGCTTCTGTACCTAATAAACCTTTTTCAAAATCAATAACATTACCGTCATTATCAATAATAATATAAGGATTATGAACAAGTTCAATATTATCTTCATTAGCAAGCTCTGTATTCTCAAAAAGATTATCATCATGCCAAGCGTGTCTACCATCATTAGGCATAACTTCATATTGGTTATTTTCTCCAGGTACAAGGGTAAAACGACCATTATCTCCACTAGTTATTTCAGTAACGTTTCCATCATCATCAAACGACAAATTTTGCAATTTGCTTGCATCGAACTTTGGCTTAGTCTTTTCCTTTTGAGAATTGCCCTGTTGCGTGTTTCCTTGCACCTGAGAGCCTTCGGGTTGTGCTGCTGATCGATTATTCGTCGGGGTAGGTTGAGGCGATTGTGGCGCATTATTTTGTGTGCCTGACTGTGTTGATTCACCTTGAGGTGTAGCAGCTGGAGTAGGAGCAGGACTAGCAGCTGGAGCATTACCATTTGTAGTAGTACTACTATTTGTAGTATTTTCAGGTTCTTCTTCTCCATCATTAGCTTTATTTCTAGCAGCTTTAATCTTAGTTTTAAGAATTAAGCTATCTTGAATTGTATTAGCTAATCTATAATTAAGACCGCTACTTAAATGAAGAGCATCAAGACTTTCTTTAAAAGCTTCTCTTTCTTTATTAGTCATGAAAGAAGTGGCATCATCAAAATTATCTTGTTCATCATTAAAATAAGCGTCTACAGCTGCACGAATATTACCATTTTCCTCATCTTTATATTTATCAGCTAAATCATCAATATACTTATAACTAGTGTCAATAACTTTCTTACGAGCTTCATTCATAGTGTTTTGTTTATAACTAAGTTCAGCAGCAAGGTCTGTTTCGTTATTAACAACTTGAGCTTGGTCATATCTACGAGAGAGTTCAAGTTCAGCTTGTTTAAGAATAAGGTCAGAAAGTTTAACACCAGTACTATTCTTTTCTTTATCTGCTTCTTTAACAAGATTATTAATTCTAGTTATATTATTATTGGCAGTTTGAATTTGATTAAGTACATTACTAGAACTATCAAATTCAGCAAGTCTTTTAGAAAGACCATTTTCCTTAGCAAATCTTTCAAAGTTACGAACAATAGTTTCATCTGTAAGTTGAACACCTTTCTCATCAACACCACTAAATAAGTCATCATAAGCTTTAGCTAAAGGGTCTTGACTATTACGTCCAAGATTACCTTGGTCATCTCTTTCACTAGCAAGCATAACAGCAGTTGTAAGACGAAGTTCATCATTAGAAAGCATATCACTATACTCATTGATAGTACGATTAATATTATCAATAGCTACTTTATCACTAATAGTCTTACGATTCTTAGCTATAAGGTCTTTCTTTCTAGCGTACAAATCACTAATCATATTAGTTATAAGAGCATGACGAACAGCACCTTTTACTTGCTCACCAGTAAAATTTTGACCAATAACTTTTCTAATGTTATCTTCATTAAGAACTGTATTTATAAGATTGTCTGCAACTTGTTCTTTATTTTTAGTATTTGCTATCTTTTGATTATAAACAACATTAGCACTAGCTATTTCTTGAAGATATTCGATAGGAACACGGTCTGGTTCTTTTTTATTATGATTTCTATTTTGAACAATACCTATAAGACCTGAAAGTTCTTTAGTGTATGCGTCAATAACAGCATCAACTTTAGCAACATTATTAGCTTGAATTTGTTTAGATTCAGCTTCATTTACTACACCTTTATCTACCATAGCTCTACGAACTTCATCACTTTGCAAGAATGATTTTAAGTAATCAAGATTACCATGATGACCAGCACGTAAAGCCAATCTAGTAATAAAATCATTTTCAGCAACTTCTTTAGCAGCTTGACTTTCTTCAGGACTAGTAAAATTTTTATTATTATCAAAAGGATTCTTTCCATCATTAATTTTATTCATCCTTTCAATATAAAGATTAGTATCTTTTCCCCAGTGAGCAATATCAGCTTTACGAGATTTAGTTTCACCAAGTTCACTAATACTAAAAGGTGAGGATTTACCTTGTTCACTAGTAGTTTTATCTTCTTTTTTATTAGCCTTATCTTCAAATGTTTGTCTAACTCGTTCAAAACCACTACCTAAATGATGAAATACAACACCACCTAGTACACCCCAAAAAGCAGAATCAGCAAGTCCTCCACTTTTAAGATACTTTTGAAGACGATTATCAAAAGGAGAATGGTCAGCATCTTGTTCGTTAAGAAGAAGTTTACCTACATTCATACCTTCCATTTGAGATATATAATTGACACTTTCTTCAATACCTTCACTAAGTTCTCCAGCTATTACAAGTTTCTCAGCTTTAGCGTGGTCTTTAATCCACCAACCAGCTTTCTTCATTTTACCTATATTAGCATAGTATTTTTCAAATTCCTCAGCAGTTTTACCAACTTTAAGTTTTTCTAATCTTGTAGCTCTACTTACAGCAGCACTACCAGCATCAGAATTTCTAATACCTTTCCACATGTTGCGAAGACCATACATTTGAATAACATCAAATACAATATTACTATAGTTCATAAGGAAATCTGTATCAGCAGACTTCTTAGCAATACGTCTTGCAACAGCTTCTTTATCGTTAGTATCAGTATCTTGAAGTAATTCAGGATTCTTATTAATAAAAGCTTGATATTGTTGAGCATTCATTTTATTAAGATTATCATAAGCTTCATTGTACATATCTTTATACACACCTTGAGCTTCTTGATAATTCTCCATAGTACGTTGTAAAAGAGCATTTCCTCCAATACTAGCAAATCTACTAGCAGCAGTTTCTACATCAGAACCAACGACAATACCATTATTACCAATAATCTTGTTAATACCTTTTTGTAAAGCATTAAGTTCTCTATTAGCATTTATAGCTCTATCTATACCAGCAATACCTTTAATGCCATTTCTGGTCATACTAGCTAACTTAGAAGTCTTTGCAAGTTTACCAAGATAACCAATACCTTTAATAATACCAGTACTAGGAAGAAGTAATGTTAAACTAGACATTACACTAGGTGCATTACTAGTCCACCATCCCCAATTTGTAAGACCTCCATTATAAATATCGTTACGCTCTGGGTCACTATATATTGGAGCAACTTCATTTCTAAAGTAATCTTGCCATTCTTGAAGTTTATTACTAATAGGATTTTGATAGTCTCCATCAGATTGAAATATACCATTAGTAATAGCATCAAACAAATCAGGTACAGCTTTAATTGTACCAAGAATTGTTTCACTAACAAGAGCTTGACCTAAAGAATTAAATGTTTTAGTAAAGTTTGATTGATTTTCAGCACGCTCTTTATCAAGATTGGTAATAATATTAGGAGTAACACCATAACGTTGATAACTATGAGTATCACCCATTACCCAAGCATTGTCTGCATTCTTTGCAAATTCATTAGCTGCACCAGATGTAATATTTTGGCTTACATCTAAAGTATAAAAGAAGGGTTGTTGATCACGACCCTTCTTTGTTTTAGGATTATAATTAGGATTACTAACTATAACACCACTATTATTAAAAACATTTTCTGTATTCATAATTAATCAATGTTATAAGCATCATTATCATACGTTCCTATATTACTAAGAATATAATTAGAATAAATAGCTCTTTGATTATTAATAAGATTAATATTATCTGTATCTACAAAACTATTCATAGCTTTAGCTAATTTAGTTTTATAATCTTCAGATGAAAAATCTCCATTTATAACATTATTAGCAATAGGAGCAAAACTTTGCCAAGCTTGTGGATAAAGTTCACTCATAGCACTAGTAACATAAGTATCTATTTGTCTATTTAAATCTTGTTGAAATTGAGTATTTAAAGAACCATCTTTATTTCTAAGACCTTTACGAAGATTACCATCTTCATCATAAAATTGTTTATTAGCTAAATCAATACCATCTTCAACTATGAGCATTTTATTAACTTTACGAAGTGCATCATCTCTAGTTAAAGGTTGTACTCTACCACTATTATATTCCATTTGATAAACTGCCTTTCCAGTAGAAGGGTCGTTATAAACATTAAGTCTACCATCTTGAGGAATATCAACAGGATAATTATACATTTCCATACTAGCAAGTTCTTTCATTGCTCTAGTCTGAGAATTTTGAGAGAATACTTTCTCAGCTTCACCATTCATAAAATCAGGAATAAATATCTGACGACTATTTTGTTTAATATCTTCAACTCTATTACCTGTTTCTGTATTTTTATCCATCTTACTTGGAATAGTAATAACATAACCGGTTTGATTACCTTGCATACCAAGAGAAACATAATAATCAAGTTTATCTGCGCTTATAGTTCCATCAGAAATAGCAGCACGTACTAAATCTTGAAGATTAGCTTTTTCGTTACTACTATCTACTGAATGACGAACTGTAGTATGGTCATCAGGATTTTCTTCATCAGTAACATACATTTCATACTGAGTAAAATCAGCATTCATAAGACCATTAAGAATGGCTTCATTGTTTTCTTTTACAAGAGCACTAGCTAAATCACTATTAAGTCTACCAGTATTAAGAGCATCACTAATTTGTTTTCTACGAGCACTATTAAAAGGAAGAATCATAGAACTAACAGTAGATACTCCACTTCCATCGCCACTCATACCTTTTACGGGGCGGATAGCTTGGTTAGCACTTTCTATAGCTTTAGCTGGAGCTTCAAAATTATTAATCATTGAAATACTAGGATTAAAATAATATCCATCTGATTCTTCTATAGGACTTGAAGAAGCACCAACTCTTGTAGCAACATTAACGCCTTGATGTTTAAGTTCACCTCTTTCCATAACAGAAGCAGGACGATAACTTTCATTATTTTTTATAATATTGCCTTTAGTATCAATTCCAGCTATTTGAAATCTATACAAACCTTTATCATTCTTAATATTACGAATACCATCATATACCTTATTAAATAAAGAACTACGTTTACTAATATCAAGAATATATTGACCATTTTGAACTTTAATTTTAGCACCAGCTTTTATTAAAGCTTCTTTAGTAAGATGAGTACGTTTCAACATATCGTTAAAAGCATCATCATTATATTCTACATCTTTAGCTAACCAATCAATACCAAGAAAAGTTCTTTTTTCAGTCTTACCTCCAAACTTAATAGATATTCCTTCAGCATCAGTATTTTTTGTACTACCTAAATTTCTTAGAGCATCAGAATAAACTTTACTAAATCCATTAGTACTCTTACGTCTATTACCTTCAGAATCTATACCATTATTAAGACCTGGAAGAACATTATTATTATTTACAGCGTTAAGAAAACTATATGCAGCTCTTTGAGTATCATCAGCATGAGACATCATACCTTGTATTCTACGACCATCAGTTCTAAGACTTTTAATAGTTTGATTAACCATTTGTTGTTTAACTGGGTCACTAAAGTGAGCACGAGATAAATAATTAGCTGCACCAACAAAATCTCCATCACTTATAAACTTATCATATATTTTTTTACTAAGCATAGTTTACTAATTTAAAATACCATTTTCAGAAAGACTTTTACTAGTTTGTTGGAAATAAGAATCATCACGTTTAACATTCCAACTTACTTCACCAGGATTACTACAATAAGTTCCACCTATTGTAGGAACTGGAGAAACGATTTTATTAGTATCTGTGCCAGAACTAAGAGCATATTTAGTACCATAAGTTAAACCTCTAGTTTCAGAACTACCTGAAGTATGACTAACACTAGTATTATCATAAGCCATATTCTTAGTAATAACACCTATTTTACTAAGCATATATTCTTTAACTTTAAGAGGTTGACCATTAGCATCATAAATATCATTACCAAAAGCATCAATACTATTTTGAATAGTTTTACGTTTTTCAGGGTCAGTAGTAGTACTAAGTTCATCTTTAAGCTGATTGACTTTCCATTGTACATCATCAAATTGCTGAATAAGAGCATTCATATTATCTGGGTCAAGAGCAAAGAGCTTATTATAAACTTCATCAATCTTTTGTTTAGTTAAAGTTTCTCTTTGATAACTAGAACCACTAGAAGTACTATAACCAGTTTTTACGGAACGAAGACCTTCAGGAGTACTAGTACCACTATTACCTATACCTTGTTCATCAGAAACACTATGTTGAGAAGTACTGCTAGTAGCACGTTTTACAGGAGCAGCAAGTTGACCAGCAAGTGTAACAAGTCTAGACATATCAACTTTTTTAACTGGGTCCCATCCAGCTTTCCAATCTGTACCTCCAACTATATTACCGTTTTCATCACGAATATCTTCATAAGCATATTTATTTTGAGCAAGCCAACGTTCTTTAGTAAGACCACTAATAACACCACTATTAGCGAGAGATTCAACTTCACCTTTCTTCTTTTCATAGTTTTCGTTAGCTCGAATACGACCAATAACTTCAGGAGAAGAAGTAGCACTTCCAGCAAGTTCAGTAGCAACATCTAATGCTCTACTGTAATCACCATATTGAGCAGCATCATTAATCTTTTGTTCAATACGTTTAGCATAATCGTATTTCCATTTATCTTCAGCAGCATTAAGTTTTAATTGACCAATAGCATTCGTAATAGCAGATTTTTGTTGAATTGCTTTATCAGAACGCTCATCAATTTTATTTAATGCTTGACTAAGAGCTTCAAGATTTGAACGAACTGGTACACGTTGAGGAACATATCCACCTATAGTAATACCACTTTGATTGTTTTTATAAACCATAATATTATTATTTAATTACTGATTACAAAAATAGTAAAACTTCTGATAGCAATAATAATACTATCAGAAGCATTTATATAATATTAATTTATACCATATTTTAGTCTTTGTTTAGGAGACAATCTAGATAAATAGAAACGTCTAGTTCTATCATCTTTAGCAGTTCTATAAAGACTAGCTAAAATGTCAGGAGATAAATCAAAATCCATTTCAGAAAGTCTAGTAGGAGTAGCTTCTTTACTAGAAGCAATCATTGCACGTCTAGATTGGTCATCTTCATAAGCAGTTCTACCAGCAGTCCAGAAATTAGTCCAAGCTTGAGACAATCCACTAAGACCAACATTAAGAGCATCACCCTTAGCTTGAGTAGCTTCATTCTTAATTCTAGCAATTTCGCTTTGACGAGCAAGTTCATTCTGTGCGTTTTGTGCTGCAACAGTTTGTTGATTCTTAGCATCTTCTGTAAGCATCTTATTCTCCTCATTCTCTTTAGTAGCCCAAAGTTTACTAAGATTAGAAAGAGCATCAAGATTAATAGCACCACTTCTATTAAGAGCAGCTACAGAACTTGAAGTATTATTGAAAGTTTGTCTAGTAAGTCTATCTCTATAACGTTTAACTTCCTCTATTTCAGGATTAACATTATAAGTTGTAGGTAATTTACTAGCTTGAATGATAGGAGCTCTATCAGGAAGAGTATATTTACCAGCAGTATTATAATTTACAAGACCTGTACTCAATGCAGCAAGAGTATCAATACCTAATCCTAAATAATCTCCACCACTAAATATAGTACGACTACGATTATGTTTCTGAGGTATGTAAGGAACTTCTTCTTTAGGAACTTTAATAAGATTCATTGCATCATTATTTGGTTTCATAAAAGTAGGCTTAATTCTCTTAGCTGTAATAGTTACTTCACCATTACCTAAAACATTACCACCATTATAATCAGAATCATAATCTGGAGCATCATAAATAGAAGTATAACGCTTATTAAAAGGAACATACATACCACCTGGAGCTTTAGGTCTTATACCTTTTATGAGGCGACTATAACCACCTAATGCTTTAGCAACTCTTCTAGCACCAACTATTCTATTTAATCTTTCTTTCTTAGCATTACTTTCTTTAATAGTAGAATAATTATTATATTTACCAGCATGATAAATAAATTGACTTCTACCACCACCTGCAAAATCTTTAGATGATACAGAAGGATAAGGGTGTTTAGAAGAACCTCTATCTTTAGAAGTTAAACCACCATTTCTAAGTTTACTTCCATCATCTTTAAGACCATTTCTTTTCTTAAAAGCTTGTTGTTGACTAAATACAGAATCTTTATTATAGCCTCTAAGAATAGCTTGAGCAGGACTCATACCATTACTAAGAATAGGTTGAGCACTAAAGATTCTTAGAGCACCATTCTTCTTCTGAGCAACTTCACCACCTTCAGCTTCAACTTCATTACCGCCAACGTTAATACCAATACCTGTTTGACCAGTCTCATTCACATCTTCATGAGAGCCGCCCCGTAGAAGATATGTGTTGTTTCCTATCTTAGTAGCATCTCCACCATCAGTAATATAAATACCTTTAGCTCCTAATGTTTTACCAAGTCTAGCAGCAGTTCTAAATTGTCTAAGATAATCTTCTTGATAATCTTGACTATTATTAAGAGCAGTAGTCATATTAGCAGCTTCTTGAGTAGCATTTTGCCAATCTCTAATACTCTGTTGTCTACGCATTTCTCTTTTCTTAGCACCATTACCAAATAAAGAACCTGCTATACTAGTAGCAGCACCAATAGCTGCACCAATCCAACATTTCTTTCTACCACCTAATCTCATAGTAGGAGTTTTAGTTGGGTCACTAGGAATAGTAATAGTCTTATTATTGTCTATAGATTCATCTGCTATAGAACCTGCTGCATTAAGAGCAGGAGCTATAACAGAAGTAAAAAGACTACCGAAGTCAGCTTTAGGTCTACCACCACAACGAAGACTTCTTCTTTTAATTTTTTCAGTCATAATTTAATACTTTGAATAATTAATATTTAAATCCTCAAATCTAAAAGGAACATTATCTATATTTCTAAATATAAATCTAACAACGAAATAACGACCATAAACTAGATTACGTTCATCACTTGGATTATTAAGCATAGTTTGAATCTTAAATTCTTGTGTAGGAGTAATATTATTAATATCCAAGTTATAACGTTTACATATCTCTTCTTTAGTAAGTTTACTACTAATATAATTCCTTATATAATTAAAGTTCCAAATACCTTTATCATAATAAGGAACTTTGTAATCTGGAGTTTTATCTCTAGTTACAGTATCGTCATTAATCATTTTATGTCCTGAAATATCTAAGTCACCTGTATCATTACTATCAGTATAAATACGAAGTCTATCACCACTATAATGTTCTATATCCCCATAAGTTCCATTACCCATAAGCGGTTCAGCCATTCTAGTAACTTGATTACTAAAGTAAGCATACTCTTTATTAAGTATATAACTAATAGAATTAATACATTTAGGAATATTATAATTCTCATTTACGATAACATCAAATATAGCAGGATTAACAGTTCTAGTTTCTTCAGTATTATCTTCATTTTTTATAGTAAGATTTGTACTCATAGCTGGGAAACCATAAGCGTGGTCATCAAGTCCAGCATAATCTCCAGTTTTACCATAGAATCCTAAAGGAGTATTTTTATGAAAACAATAAAGGAAAGAACTAGTTGTTACAGCATAATAAAAATAACAATGATTTTTAGTATTTACACCTAAGTTAAATTTATAGTCATGAAGACTAACAAACTTCTTACTAATCATATTAAATGATAAAGTAATATAAGCAGGCTGATTATGTTCTCTATCTCCAACATCTTCACTATAATAAGCAAGACACATAATTACACGAGCATTAGCAAAATCTGTAACCATGTGAGCATCGGCTATTTGAACATTGTTCATCCAATTAAGAATATCACTAGTTAAATCAGTAAGATGATTATTATCAAAGTTATATATTCGTTTATTGTCTGCATCTACAAACCAATAACCATTACTATTAACAGTCCAGGCTTGAGGATGTTGAAGTCCACCATAACCATGATTACTAGTAAATAGTTCAATAGGTTCTACTTCAAATAAATCTGGCATTTTTAATTGCGCTGTATCGTCCGATGTCTTGAGGAGGTTATCTCTATTAAGGTAAAACAAAGAATGCTCCATGTGAACGAAAAATGCAGTGCCTACGCCAACGATATTTGTAATGTTGCCTTTGTTCTTGGAAAGCACTTTATAGTTGTTTGCTCTGAAGTGTCTCCATGAGTTAGCAAGACTTTCATCACCAATTACATCACTACGACGAATAGTAGCACGTTTATAAGAATCATAATTAAGATTATCTTTATAATTAGTATAAAGTTTATAATTACTTTCTATATACGTATCTTTTAATTCTATAAGGTCTGTAGCATTCAATGGCTTAACAACAATGTTTGCACTACGTTGATGACTAGCAGTACCACCTTCTTCACTACCTAAAACACCTACTAAATACTCAGGTTCTTTCTTTATCGAAATAGCATTTGTATTAACTCTACTAAACTTACTATAATTAACAATTCTAGCATAAGCTGTAGTAAACGATGTCCAATCTTTAGCGATAGCATTTTTTTCAGATATATCATATACTTTACCGGTATCAGATATATATACCTTACGGTCATATACTAAAGTTTTATCATTAATATAAAAAGCAGGATAATTAAAATCGTAATCATTAACATAATTATTAGGGAACTTAGTATCATCTTTAACATCAGCATAACTATAAGTTTCAATATCTGAATGTTTAAAACATATAGGACCAAAACTAATAAGTTGTTTATCTTTCTTACAATATATGTTACGATTGAATATCATAACATTTCCTACTTCTCCTATTTCAGGAGTAACTTTACCGTTACCGTCTTTAAGAGAAAGAACTATACCACCATCAGAACCGGCAGTATTTACAGTATTAGTTAAATCATCATCATCTACTGCATTACTAACTACAATACCAGCGTTATTTATATAAGCAGGATTAGTAGTAGGAAGTTCAAAACCATTATCAGTTATTTTATATTCAGGAATATAAATAGAACCATTATAGTTAATCTTACCTGTTTCTACTTCACTAGCTTTAAACAATGCACCAGTGTTTGTTTTCTTAATACAATAAGCTTGATAACTATTTGTAGTTTCTGGCTTTTCGTAACTAAAGAAGAAACCTGCATAACCATCAGGTATTTTTATATTAGTAAAACCAACTTTAATTCTATAAAGTACATTATCATTAGTATTATTAAAATTATGAGTAGAACCAGTTTTAAATAAAAGGTCTCCATTATAATTTTTATAATAACCAAAACTAGTACCTCTTAAAGTATTTGAATCACTAGGTGAAACAGCAGTACTAACAACTTCGTAAGCATACTTATCTTTAAGAGCATCAATAGAAAGTAAACTAGTAAAATCTCTATCGTTACCAGAAGAACTACTACTAGTTCTTTCTCTTAATGAAGTTAATTTACTTAATTGAACGTCTACACTATTACTACCTGTCATTGATACAGAATTAATAATAGCATCAGGACGAATATCATTCTTTAATTGATAACCATTAGTATAACTACCATCTTTACGAACATAATGAATAAAGAAGTTATATACACTATTAGGCATTAAAGTTCTAATAGCATCATCTACCATAATAGTATTTGAATAAGTTCTAGTATTTGTACCTTTACTCATTCTAAATCTGTTAGGACGATATGAACATACAGGAGTATAACCATGAATTAAAAAACCTTTAGAATCTTTTGCAAGTTTAAGACCAGTATGTTTATGACTAGTTCCACCACCTTGACCTAAATTGCTATATAGTTTATTAGAATAGCCTTTAACTGGAACAGTAATAATATCAAATGTTGGATTATCTTCACCATAAATACCAAAAGCTACATTGGTACATGGAAATACATGTTTACCACCATAACCACCAAAAGCACAATTATCAAAATCAGCAATATTCTCACTTCCAGTTGTTATCCAACATACATATCTTTTAAGTTCATTATAGTCTCTAGCATTAATTACTGCATGATAAGTTGTACGTTGACCATCAACATTTACAATAACATCTTTAGAAGGTTTTTTAATCTCAACAATAGCAGCACTTATACCACCAGTTGACCAATTAAATGTATAAGTCTCATAATTTATAGTATTAATCTTAACTGAATCTGAATCAGAACAAGGTTCATAAATCATGTTTGCTCTAATACCTTCAGCATATTTCGTAAGGTCTACATTATAATCACTCTCATCATAGTTTGCAATATAAAGACGATTCTCATAATTACAAAGAGAAGCAACATTAAATAAATTAAAACTATTAGCAGTTAATTCATCTATTGTTGTTTCTTCAAAATTACCAGCATCAAAAATGAAATCACGAACATCAGTATTAAACTTACGCCAAATGCGAGCTAGAGCAGCTTCTTCATGTTTGAGTATATAACCTATTTGATAAGCTTTATAATTATAAGTATCATCAAACTTTATACGAAACTTAAAATTATAATTACAATCTTTATTATCATTATTGTATGCAGCTACACAACGAGTTAAAGCTAAATTAGAACCACCAGTAACATCATATATGTGATTAATTACAGTTTTATTCTCTATATTAAGAGCATGATAAGAACCACCTAAAGGCATCCAATTAGTATAGTAATCTTTATCTATTTCATAACGGATAAAAAATTGATATATACCATTAGGCATACTATTACCAGGAACTCTTTCTTCAAGACTTACATTAGCTATTGGAATGTTAGCACAAACTGAATATACTTCAGGATTATCACTAGCATTAGCTCTATTTAGATTTATAGTCTTTAAAGGAATATATTCTTTAGTTATTTTTTGAGCGTTTACTTTATTGTCATTATCATCTTCATCACCAGGATTAATAACATCGTCATCTCTACCAGCAACTTCTTCAACTTTAACAATATCATATTCTCCAATAGCTATAATAAGTTCGCCATTTACATTATAAGTATAAGTACCTACAATTTTACCACCGCTATAAGTCCAAGCATTACCTACTTCATTTAAGTCTAGAAGACCAGTAACTTCATTTTCCGTACAACGATAAATATGAGAACTATGTTCACCGGTATCAGCTTCAAGGTAACTAAGTATTACAATTTCTTTCATACAAGGAATTATACCTACTATCTTACCTTCAACTGGAGTACTAAAAGCATAAGTTAATCCTTCTTCATTTGTAATATACGAATTATCAGGACTAACTTTAATGTTCTTAGCAAACACCAAACTTCCATTAGGAACAACGTTTGGAGTTTTATTCAAATTGAGTTCTTTTACTATATTCATAATTGTTATCTTCTTGGGTCAAATGTTGAGTTGTAGAAGAAGTTTCTCCAACCATCAGCATTATATAAATCATTACGAACAGAAGCAATAGCTTTACTCTTTAATTCTTTCCATTGAATATAAGGATTAGTAACAGGACTACTACTCTTTAAATCATATACTGGATGATGACTACCACGACTAAGATATTTATATAGAATATAAAAACTTATAGCTTCTAATAGAATACCATTATCATAAACCATTGGAACTTCACAATCATAATAATCATCGTAATAAGTCATAGGTTCAAAACTTTGAACATTTATCCAATCAGTATCAAAGTTAAGTTCAATATGACCATTATTAGTTATTACAAAATTTCGACTATCATCAGCTCTTCTAATAGTTGCAACTCTCATAAAATTACGACCAGTTTTATTGGTATCATCTATAACAGCAATTTCAGGACTAGGTTCTACATTAGTTTTAGAACCAAATCCTGAATTACAACAACTATTATTAGATTCAAGTTGTTTTATTTCACAACCATAATCATCAAATACTTTAATATCAGTAGCATTTAACTGACAAGGAAATATACCTATACGATTAACTATTTGAAGTCTTCTAGTTTTTTTAGCCATAGGAAGACATTTCATTTGACTAAGTGCATCAATTATCCAAGCAGCAGCACGAGGAATCCAATCACTTTCACTAAGATTAAAGTCATTATCAACTTTACCAATGATGCGTTTCAAATCCACATTTTGTTTGATTTTCATTTCTAACAAATTTAGTATACATTAATTTATCTACTTGTAAACACAGAGTTAGTTTAATCTTTAAAGACACAGGTAAATGACATATCTTTTCTTTATCACCACCAGCAAGTTTAATTAAACCTTCATTATTATATTGTCTGACTTTTACAGAACGATAATCAATCATGCTTAATTTATAACCATAAGCTCTATGAAGAGCACAATTACAAAGAGCAAGTTCATACCAACTTTCATCAGCTTTATAAATTCTAGGGTCAACTGCATCATATTCTAAACCATTAGCTTTAGCAAATTCAGCTTCTTCTTTATTCCAAATTCTAATGCCTTTAGCTTCAAGTTCTTTCTTGTATTTATTAGTTGCAACAAAATCACAAATCTTACAACCAGTATTAAGAACTCTATTAATGCAAACATAACCTAGTTTACCTTCAAGACGATAGCCATGAGCTTTAAGAATAAGAACATCATGAACTTTATTATAAAATATACCAACTATATTTCTATATTCAACATAATTTAGAGCAATACATTTCTCATAAAGTTTAATCTTTTGTTCTAATTCACTCATCTTTCGTAAATCAACAGCATAAGTAACAAGTCTAAAACATAGATGTTTATGTTCAAGGTCATTACGTTTATCTTCATACATACCTTTTGCAGCATTTTCAAGACGACCATTTATATACTTATTCTGTTGAAACTCTGGATAGTCAATTACAGGAAGAGCAAAACTATCAACATAAGGAACAATCTTAGAACGTTTTTCAACTATGTTACCAACTAGTTCATCATAAGAAAGTCTAGCTCTTTCAAGTTCTAGAGTAAAAGCATCTTTCATATCTTGATGATACTTACTCATACTTATTGGATTAAGTCTTACAGCAGTCATACACTAATTATATTTTATAGCATTAGGAACTTCATCTGTTTCTTGATGTTGGTTTAATAGTTCCCTTTTATATATTATTTCTTTAATTTGACCAATCATATCTTCACTAAGTAACCACTCGTTGTCATCATAAAGATGATTCTCAACAGTAAGGTCTCCATTAATATCTAGAATTTGATTAGGATGTTCAAAAGCTGATTCTATAACAATAGCATCTACTGGAACAATTCTATCTTTACTAGCTGGAAATAAATAAAGATATTCATTAATATAATCATAACTAATAGCACCACAAAGTCCAGGAACACTTCCTTTAAATCTAGCAGTAGTTTCTTTAATATAAGGAAACTCTCTATTAGTTTTATATCCTACAGAACTAACTCTATCAAAAGGAAGATTATTAGTAAGTCTAATAGGTCTTGGAACTTTATCTAGAGTTCTTTTAATTTTATCAAGTGGAACTCCTTCATAATCTTCAGGTAGTTCTACATCACCATCATTAACTGTAATAAGTGAAACTTTAAAACGTTGAGTATGAATTTTATCAACATAAGCATGGTTTTCATAACTTCTACGTATAAGTTCATTACGAGTATGGATTATAGCATTACGAACTCTTTCACGTAGAGTATGATTATTAGGTTGACCTACTCCATGTAAAATTTCACTAGTAAGCTGAGCGATTGAAGCCATCTTAGTATTATTTGAATTATTAATATGAAAGCCGCCCCGTAAAAGGTATGATTAGTAGAAGTTCTACCAATTACATCTTCTACGGGGCGGGTTTAATGTTTTATTTATCTTCTTTATCATCTGCTTTAGTAGCATCTTCAAATAAGAAATCAATAAGCTCAATAACACCAATATTAAAATCAGTACCAATAAGAGCTTTAATTAAATCATCCTCGTTAATAGTAGTATGTTCTACTTTTACTTCTTTATTATCGAGTTCTTTAATAAAAGCATTAAGTTTATTTTGAGCATTAGAATAATACTCAGTTACTTTAACACGATTCTCATTATCAGTACGAGTAAAAGTATATTTACCAGCAGCTTCATCAGTTTCTTTCTTTTGAAGTTCAGCAAGAAGTTTAGACATCTCTTCATCATTACTACCTTTAAGAGATTCTTTAGAATCTTTAATAGCTTCTTCATAAGAAACTGCAATAGGCTTTAATACTTTTACATTCTTCCAAATAGCAATAGCTACTTCAGCAGGAAGTTCTTTAGTCTTAATTTGCTTGAGTACATTATATGCACTAACAGCATTACTTTGTTTTACTTTAATCATAATAGCTTTATTATTTTAATGTTTAATTTATAGTGTAAATA